>VOFK01000924.1_pt1 | contig 33162 bp, 30 predicted proteins | sample 5384121 | NCBI WGS metagenome assembly VOFK01 (sample SAMN12384730, study PRJNA508395) | human gut metagenome | isolation source: healthy gut J | host: Homo sapiens | reverse complement strand
TGTGGCTCACCGAAGAGGAGATCGCCGCGGCCTCCAATATGACCACCGCCGAGCTTTATGAGAAAGCGCAGGAGCGCGCCGCCCAGGCCGAGCGCTGTATGACAGCGGAGGAACTAGCCGAAGGCCTTACCCCCAAGCAGATCAAGGAGCGCATCGAGTACCGTCAGAAGCTCTTTGCCATGCTGCTGACCCAGGATGAAACCGACGGCAACACCGCCAGCAAGAAGCTCGCTCTCTGCCAGGAGCGTCTGGATATCCTGCAGCAGGAGGTGACTGTGAACGGCGAAAAGAAACCGCTGTTCGATGATAACACCCTCTTTGCCAGCAAGTGGAGCCAGCTGCAGGCCCGCTATGAGCTGCTCTCCAAGCAGAAGGACTGGAAGACCTACCTTTCCATCACCGATGTTCAGAACCTGAATATCTCCGGCGATACCCTGAAGAACTCCCTGACCGCCAACCAGCAGAAGGCCCAGAAGTACCTCACCCCCGAGCAGATCGGCCAGTACAATAACTGGCATGATCTTTCCGCCGCCATAGCCAAGGCCGAGGCCACCCGCAAGGCACTGGAGGCCGAGGGCTTGAAGGCCGGCCTGACCCAGGCGGAAATGGATAAGATGAGCCTTTCCGAGCTGCAAAAGGCCGTGGATAAGGCCAAGAACAAGACCGAGATTGAAAAGACCATCGCCGATATCAAGGTGCTCAACCCCGATGCCACCGGCTCCAACGGCACGGCCCTTTCCGATATGACTCTGGATGAGCTCAAGGCGCTGCTCTCTGCCCTCCAGCAGGAGCGCGTCACCCTGGAGGCTTCCGCCAAGGCCGCCGGTATGACCGCCGATGAGATCAAGAAGTATCCCAGCAACGCGGCGCTGCAGCAGGTCGTCAATGAGAAGCAGAAGGCCCAGCGCGATGCCCTTATCGAGGAAATCCTCGCTTTGGAGGGCCACCCCTCTAAAAGCGAGCTGCAGGGCAAGACCCTCGATGAGCTGAAGGCCATTAAGGCCCAGCTCACCGAGCAGGCCGCCCAGCGCACAGCGCTCATCAGTGATATCAAGGCGCTGGCGGCCGAACTGGGCGAAAGCGTGGATGAAAACGCCCTTAAGGGCATGACCTACGATCAGCTCGTTGCCAAGAAGCAGGAGCTGCAGGATAAAAAGGCCGCCAAGGATCAGGAAACCCAGCGTCAGGCCGATCTGGCCGCCATTCGTGCACTGGATCCCGCCGCTGCCGATTCCGTCCAAAATTCCGATGCCGCTTCGGTCACCAGCAAGCTGAATGAAGTCCGCTCCATTCGCGCCAATCTGGTAGCCACCGCTGCCGGCCTCGGCATTGATTCCTCCAAGTACCCCACCAATGCCGAACTGGATGCCGCCATCAAAGAAGCACAATCGGCCCAGCAACCCTCCGGCGGTGAGGAACAAAACCCTGCTTCCGAATCCGGCGAAACCCCGACCCCCTGAAGCAGCATTCCACCGGGCGCTCCCACCGCATAACGGGAGGTGAAAGGGCCGTACGGCACCTGTTCCCATGTACATAGCCTCTCCCCCGACCGGGCTTTCCGGCCGGGGGCTTTTTTATCCCCGCCGGCCTGCGCGGGGCGCGGAGCGGGGCCGCAGGCCGCCCGCCTTCCCCCTGTACTAAAAAAAGAGCCCCCGTAGGGGCCCTTTCTTCTATGTTATCGTCCGCTTACGGCTCGTCCAGCAGGTTGCCAAACTTGATGCCCTCCAGCTTCTCGCGCACCATCTCGGAAATATCCGCGTAGATGCGGCTGAATTTGCACACCATGCAGGCCTGCCGGTTGCGGTTACAGGTGTAGTCGTCCTCGTTCAGGCACCGACTGATGGCATACGGCCCCTCCACCTGCTCTATCACCTCGTACAGAGAGATCTCCTTCGGGTCCTTGGCCAGCTCGTAGCCGCCGCCGGCCCCCTTGTAGCTTTTCACCAGCTCGCCCGCCACCAGCTTCCGCAGAATCTTCAGCGAAAACCGCAGCGTCACGCCGGTCTGCTCGGCGATAGCCGCCGCCTCCATCCGCCCGCCGTTCTGCGCCAGGCAGTATACGATCCGAACCGCGTAGTCGGATTCCAGCGTAATATGCACCGTTCTACCTCCCCTTATTCCAGGAAATCCTTGAGCTTTTTGCTGCGGCTGGGGTGACGCAGCTTGCGCAGGGCCTTGGCCTCTATCTGCCGGATGCGTTCCCGGGTCACATTAAATTCCTTTCCTACTTCCTCCAGCGTGCGGCTGCGGCCGTCCTCCAAGCCAAAGCGCAGGCGCAGCACCTTCTCCTCACGCGGGGTCAGGGTGGAAAGCACCTCGGCCAGCTGCTCCTTCAGCATGGTATGGCTGGCCACATCGCTGGGGGCGGGGGCGTCCTCGTCGGGGATGAAATCGCCCAGATGGCTGTCCTCCTCCTCACCGATGGGCGTTTCGAGGGAAACCGGCTCCTGTGCCACCCGCATGATCTCCCGAACCTTCTCCACCGGCATCTCCAGCTTTTCAGCGATCTGCTCATTGGTGGGCTCGTGGCCGTTTTCGTGCAGCAGCTGGCTGTTCACCTTCTTCACCTTGTTGATGGTCTCCACCATATGCACCGGGATGCGGATGGTACGGGCCTGATCGGCAATGGCGCGGGTAATGGCCTGCCGGATCCACCAGGTGGCGTAGGTGGAAAACTTAAAGCCCTTGGTGTGGTCGAATTTTTCTACCGCCTTGATAAGGCCCAGATTGCCCTCCTGGATCAGATCCAGGAACTGCATGCCGCGGCCCACATACCGCTTGGCAATGGAAACCACCAAACGCAGATTTGCCTCGGAAAGCCGCTTTTTGGCGGCCACATCGCCCTCCGACATCCGGATGGCCAGCTCGACCTCCTCCTCGGCGGAAAGCAGCGGCACCCGGCCGATCTCCTTGAGGTACACCTTTACCGGGTCATCGATGCTGATGCCGTCGGCGCTCAGCACGCTCTCCAGCTCCTCATTGCTGGCCGGGGCTATGCTCTCGCCGCCATCGTCCTCCACGATCTCGATATTGTACGCCTCGAAGGTATCGTACAGCTTGTCCACCTGTTCCACATCGTAGTCCAGCTCCTCCAGCGCGTCGCTGATCTCCTTAGTGGTCAGGCGGCCCTTCTGCTTACCGCTTTCCAGCAGCTCCTTGAGTACCTGTTTTTTATCCTGTGTCGCCATCTGTTGCTCCTCCTTATGGGGAAAGCTCCCCTTCGTTACTGATCTTGATTGGTCTGTGCGGGGCCTGGTGTGCCCGCTCGTCGCCGCGGGCTGCGCATCCTATCGGGTCGCTATTCCTTCCGAATAGACAACCCTCCATCGCTCCGCCTTGCCTGCCTGCGGCGGACTGCTCTGCGGGCCGTCCCTTCCGCAAACCATCCCGCCGCCAGCGCCGCAAATTCGCATTCTGCGGGCTTTTGCCTTCCCGGCGGCAAAACTTCCCGGAAAAGGCGCCATCTCCTTGTTCTGCGCCATTTTTGGCGTTTTTATTCCTTTCGCCGGTTTTTCTCCCGGTTCAGATTCTCTATGTACTGCCGCAGCGCCTCGCCGGAAAGCTGCCCCAGCTCGTCCCTGCTCATCCGGGCCGCGTAGTCCCGCAGACACTTCAAGCAGTCCTCGGCTTCCTCATCGGTCACCGGCGGGGCGCCCGGCAGCTGCCATTTGGCCAGCCGGTCCACCGCCTGTGGGGAGAGATTCTCCCCCAGGGCGCTGATATCCAGCTCCTGCCCGGAAAGCCCCCGCTGCAATAGCACCCGGTACATCGTCCGGTCGTTCTCGCTTAGGAAGTACCCCTCCGGCAGCCGGTCCCGCAGCGCTTCGGCCCGGTCGGGGTTGCGCAGCAGGTACCGCAGCAGCCGCTCGGCGGCCTTCATCTCCCGGGGGTGCTGCCGCAGCAGCAGCTCGTCCTCCCGGTCCTTGCCGCTGTCCTCCCGGATCGGCGGCGCGATGAGATCCCGCTCCTCCTTTTTGCGGTCGCGGTAGTCCCGGCGCTTCTGCTCCCGGGCGATCTGCCCGGCCACGGCGGCCTTATCCACCTCCAGCTCCCGACATACCTTGCTCAGGTATACCTCCCGCTCGATGGGATTGGGCAGCCCGGCCATCAGCGCCGCAAACTGCTTCAGGAACGAAACCTTGCCCTCGGCGGTGGTCACATCGTTTTCCTGCCGCAGCTTATTGATGGCAAAATCGGTGGCGGAGCTGCTCCCCTCTATCAGCTGGGCAAAGCGTTCCGCCCCGAATTTCTTGATAAATTCATCGGGGTCCTTGGCATCCGGGATGGAAAGCACCCGTATCTTCACCCCCGCCGCCTCCAGCAGACCGGTGGCCCGCCGGGTGGCTGCCTGGCCGGGGGCATCGCTATCGTAGCTCAGCACCACTTCCCCGGTGTACTGTGCGATGAGCCGACTCTGCTCCTCCGTCAGCGCGGTGCCCAGGGTGGCCACCGCGTTGGTAAAGCCCGCCTGGTGCATCGAGACCACATCCATGTACCCCTCGCACAGGATCAGCTCCTTGCGGTCGCTGCCCTTGGCGAAATTGAGGGCAAAGAGGTTCCGGCTTTTTTTGAATACCGGGGTATCGCTGCTGTTGAGGTACTTGGGGCCCTTTTCTCCCAAATTTCGACCGCCAAAGGCGATAACATTCCCCCGCAGATCGATGATGGGAAAGATGGCCCGGTTGCGGAAAATATCATAATAACCGCCCCGCTGGCCCTCATTGGCCAGGTGGGCCGCCAGCAGCTCCTCTTTGGTGTAGCCCAGCTTTTTCATGGCATCGGTCAGGCCGTTCCAGCCCTCGCTGGCGTAGCCGATGCCAAAGTGGGTGATGGTCGCCTTGGTCAGCCCTCGCCCGATGAGGTAAGCCCGGCCGGGCCGGCCCGCCTCGCTCATCAGGTTGCGGTGGAAGTAGCGGGCGGCATCCCGGTTTAGCTCCAATATTCGTTTTCTCAGCCGGGCGGAGCGGTCATCTCCCGCCTCCTCCGGCACCTGCATCCCGGCCCGCTGGGCCAAAAAGCGGATGGACTCCATGTAGTCCAGGTTCTCTATCCGCCGGATAAAGCTGATGACATCCCCGCCCGCCCCGCAGCCGAAGCAGTAGAAAGACTGGTTTTCCGGGTAGACGGTAAAGGAGGGCGATTTTTCGCTGTGGAAGGGACACAGCCCGGAAAGGGTCCGCCCCCGCCGCCGCAGGTTCACATAGCTGCCAATGATCTGCTCGATATCGCTGCGGTATTTCAGCTCCTGTAAAAATTGATCCGGGATCACAGCGGTCCCTCCTTTCTCTTTGGGGTGGATTTTGGGCAATTTTTATTATGGCCTGTAGTCGCCTGCGGCGGGGGGCCAATTTGTAGTCGCCTTCGGCGTCGCGGGGCCTTTTGCAAAGGCATAGTTAGCACCGCTCGCCGCGGGGGCCTTCCTTTTGCTCCTGCAAAAGGAAGCAAAACAGGGCAAAGGGGAACCAAGCTTTCCCCTTTGCAAACCCCTTTGACGCTTAGCTGTGCTGGATACGAATATTGTTTTTCCCTCAATAATCGGGAAAAACAAATCCGTACTGCGCACAGATGCGCTCCAAAGGTAGCCACGGCGTATTTGCCCCCTCCGCCTCGCTGCATCCGCCACTGGCGGCGCTCGGCTTCGCACCCCCGTTCCCCTCCCCCGTGGCGGGGGAGGGGCCGTCTATCCAAATAGTTGCTTGTTCTGCCCATAGTCTTGGCAGCGTAGCTTTCTGCTATTGGTCTGCAGAAACCGAATAAAATGCGCCGCAGGCGCCTTGAGAATGTATCTGCGGCGCTGTACGGACGATGCTTTGCATCGTTCGTATCCAGCCGCAGCTTAAGCGTTAGGGGGGCTTGGGGCACAGCCCCCGCGTAATGTTTTGTATGGGGTCCCCGGCGGGACGCAAAGGCCCGCTGGGGAAAGGAGGAGCGGCGGAGCGTTGGAGGGTTGCCTATCCCATAGGGATAGCGACCCGACATGGAGCAAAGCCCGCGACGACGCACACGAGTAAAAGGAACGCCTCCGCGGCGAGCGGTGCTCACCACGCCTTTGCAAAAGACTCCACGATGCCGACAGGTGACTACCAACTTGGCCAAAATTCTTTTGCTGCCTTTTTCGGGGAAAAGCAGTCCTCGCCCGGCCCTGGATAGAGCCTTACAGCACCGGCCAGGAACGGGGAATGACCATGCCCTCGTAGAGATCGACACAGTAGCGGTCGCTCATGCCGCTGATGAAATCGGCGGCGGCCCTGGCTGGGGTCTCCTCCTCCGCGATGCTGCGGTAGAAATCCGGCAGCTTATGCGGATTGGCCACATAGTAGGCGAACAGGTACCGCACGATGTCCTTGGCCTTGCCCTCCTCGCCTTTGGCTACGGGGTTTTTATACACCGCCTCAAACAAAAACCGCTTGAGGGTGAGGAAGTGCCTTTCGCTCTCCTCGTCCATCTGCACCGTTTCACCGCTGTGCTGAATAACGGCTTGCAGCATCCCGCTGATGCGGCGGCTTTTGCCGCTGCCAAAGCGCAGACGCACCTCCCACGGCAGGTCCTCCTCGGTCAGTATCCCGCCCCGGATGGCGTCCTCGATATCGTGGTTCATGTAGGCGATCTTATCGGCATAGCGGACCACCCGGCCCTCCTGGGTGCGGCTCCAGGCCTGTCCGTCGCTGTGCGCCAGGATGCCCTCCCGCACCTCCTCGGTGAGGTTCAGACCGCGGCCCTCCCGCTCCAGCAGGGTCACCACCCGCACACTTTGGGCGGCGTGGTGGAAGTTGGGGTCGTAAACATCCTGCAGGGCATATTCCCCGGCGTGGCCAAAGGGGGTGTGGCCCAGGTCGTGCCCCAGGGCGATAGCCTCGGTCAGGTCCTCATTCAGCCGCAGGGCCCGGCTCAGCGTCCGGGCGATCTGGCTGACCTCCAGGGTGTGGGTCAGCCGGGTGCGGTAGTGGTCCCCCTCCGGGGAAAGGAACACCTGGGTTTTGTGGGTCAGCCGCCGGAAGGCATTGCAGTGCAGGATCCGGTCTCTATCCCGCTGGAAAGGGGTGCGCATGGGACATTCTTCCTCGGGGCGCTCCCGGCCGCGGGTTTCATCGGCGAAGGTTGCCCGGGGCGAAAGGATCTCGTGCTCCAGGGCCTCCTGCTGCTCTCGAATGGTCATATTGTCTCTCCTTGGTGGGTCATTTCTGTGCAAAACGCAAATTTTGGGGGGATTGGGGGTCTTTTCCGGGTCGCAAACCCCTCTACTAGTATAATACGCAATCGGGGCGGCAGATTCCTGCCTGTTTGGGCAAATTTTTTTGAAAAATTTTTATTTTCCTGTTTTTGGCCGGCGCTTCCCGGGGGAACGGCACCGTTTTTGCGGGTTCCCTTGGGGACAATTTTTGTGGGGGAACCTCGCGCGCGCGCCCAAGTGCACACGCCGCGGCACGGGCCCGCGCGCACGCGCACGCGTAGGGGATTTTTACAAATTGGGGATTTATGTATTTATTGGCTGATTTGTGGGGGCCTGGCGGCAGGGGGCTTTTCTATGAAAAAAGCAGGCAAAAGAATTTTAATTAGGCCAAGATGGTGATCGCCTAACGGCGGCGCATTGATTTTGCAGGGTACAAAGCCTGTACGGCTCGCCGCCGGGTAGGCGTGCAAACAAGGACTTTTCAAAAGGCCCTGCGACGCCGATAGGCGAGAAGAAATTATTACCTTTTGCCGGCAACCCCTCAGTCAGCCATACGGCTGACAGCTCCCCTTACACAGGGGAGCCTTTTGGCTGGTGCGATGCCACTTCGTTACCCTTTACATAAGGAAGCTTTGGGGTGCGTGGCTGCGATTGCTTGAGGAGGGCTTTACCCCAGCTCCGACTGGTGCTGCTGGCAGAAGTTTTCGTACCAATGGAGCTGATCCCGCAGCAGGCGGGGGGTATCCAGGGAGTAGGGGCAGTGGGCCACGCAGCGGCGGCAATTGATGCAGCTTTCGATCTTGTGCATTTTGGCCTGCCACTCCTTGGTAATATAGGGCTGATAAGGCGCGCGGGTCATCAAAAGGGACATGCGGGCGGCATTGGGGATCTCGATGCCCATGGGACAGGGCATGCAATAGCCGCAGCTGCGGCAGAAATCCCCGCCGAGGGCTGCCTTTTCCTCCGCCGCCAGGCGCTGCATTTCCTCGTTCCATTGGGGCGGATCATTTTCCAGAGAGAGCCACTGGTTCAGCTCGCTCCTGCGCTGGATGCCGTAGATGGGCACCACCTGCGGGTACTGGCGCAGGAAGGCGAAGGTGACCTCCGGGTGCTGAATGAGGCCGCCTGCCATGGCTTTCATGGCGATGAAGCCGATATCCAGCTCCTTGGCGCGCTGGGCCAAGCGCAGCTCCCGCTCATCGGCGATGACCGAGAAGGGATATTGCAGGGTATCGTAGAGACCGCTTTCCAGGGCTTCCTCCGCGACGCCGATGCGGTGGGCGGTGACAGAAATATGGCGGATGGCACCCTCCTTTTTCTTTTGGAGCAGCCAATCGTAGACGCCGTCCTCCTCGCCGGGGCGGTAGACCCTGGGGGCGCAGTGCAGCTGGTAGATATCGATGTAATCGGTGCGGAGCATTTTAAGGCTTTGCTCCAGGTGCTGCTGCATGACCTCCGGGGCGGCGGGGGCGGTTTTGGTGGCGATGATGATATTCCGGCGGACATCGCCCAGGGCCTGACCGAGCTTAAATTCGCTATCGGTATAGGCGTTGGCGGTATCGTAGAAATTGATACCGGCCTCATACGCGGCGCGGAGGATGGCGGTGGATTCGCTCTCCGGGATGCGCTGGATGGGCAGGGCGCCGAACGAGGTGCGGCTGACGGAAAGGCCGGTGCGGCCAAGACGGGTATATTCCATGGGGGACCTCCTTAGTGTGGATTTTATGGTGAGCGGAAGGGGGATGGCTGGGGCCGCAGGCCCGGCGGCGAAGCCGCCGAAGCGGACCTTCGGTCCGCTTGCCCGCCCGTAGGGCGGGCGGCCTGCGGCCCCGATCCCGGTTTCTGCTTAGGGTTCGGGGAAGGGGTAGTAGCTTTCCGACTGGACAGTGGGGGCCAGGCTGCCGGCGCTCAGCTCTTCCAAGGCTTTTGAAAAGGGGGAAAGAGCATCCTGCCGGAGCATGAAGCGGACCGTGACCTCCCCCTCAAAGGCGGTATCCAGCAGGACGGCACCATACTGGGGAAGGAGATTCTGCAGCTTGCCGTAAAAACCATAATCAGCGGAGAGGGTACATTCCACGGCGGGGTACATGCATAGAACCCCGGCTGCGGCGACCGCTATTTTGCAGCCTTGGGTATAGGCGCGAGCCAGGCCGCCGGTCCCCAGCAGGATCCCGCCGAAGTAGCGGGTGACGACCACGCAGACATCGGTGAGGTCTTCCCGCTGGAGGACCTCCAGAATGGGGCGGCCGGCGGTACCGCTGGGCTCGCCATCATCCGAAAAGCGGGCAAGATTATTCTGCCGCAGACGGTAGGCGTAGCAGTTATGGCGGGCCTCCCGGTGGCGGGTGCGCACCGATTCGATGAAGGCGGCGGCCTCCTGCTCAGTGGTGACGGGGGCAATGTAACCGATGAAGCGGCTTTTTTTCTCGATGAATTCATCCTCGGCCGGGGCGGCGATGGTGCGGTAGCTGGGGGGCATATGAGTTCTCCTTTCCGGTGGAATGGGGGCGGGGGGCTTTTCTATGCGGAAAAGTAAGTAAAAGAATTTTATTTAGGGCAAAATTGTGGTCGCCTAGCGGCGTCGCGGAGTCACCGGAGGGTGACGGCCTGCACGCCTACCCGGCGGGGGCCTACTTTTGTATGCGCGCGTCGTCGCGGGCTGCGCTCCATATCGGGTTGCTATCCCTATGGGATAGACAACCCTCCAACGCTCCGCCGCTCCTCCTTTCCCCGACGGGCCTTGCGTCCCGCCGGGGGCCCCATACCAAAACACGCTTGTGGCTGCGCCCTAAGACCCCCTAACGCTTAAGCTGCGGCTGGATACGAACGATGCTTTGGCATCGTCCGTACAGCGCCGCAGATACGCTCTCAAGGTGCCTGCGGCGCATTTTATTTGGATTCAGCAGGGGCCGAATTAAATGCGCCTGCGGCTCCTTATCAGCGTCGTCTAATCCCGCTCCGGGAATGCGAAGTGTTTCCGGGCGGGGTGTACCGACGCGTTACGGGTCTTTAGGGCGGAGCCCTAAATGACTTTTGGTTACTTTTCTTCATAGAAAAGTAACCCCCCGCCGGGTAGGCGTGCAGGCCGTCACCCTCCGGTGACTCCACCCCGCCGCTAGGCGACCACAAACTGGCCCCGCCGGGTAGGCAAGATAAAACTTTATTATGGTTTCTGCTATCAATCCCTCCGTCATGGCTGTGCCGTGCCACCTCCCTTTACACAAGGGAGGCTATGAGTTGGTGCAGTGCCACACCCCTTACACAGGGGAGCCTGCTAAAAAGATTTTCTTCCTTTTTCCAAAAGGGAAAAACGCAGGGGAGCAAAAATAAGGCGGCACCGTGCGGCACCGCCTTATACTTTTGCAGATTATTTGCCCAGATTGAAGCGCTTGTTGAAACGATCAACGCGGCCGCCGGTATCTACCAGCTTCTGCTTGCCGGTAAAGAAGGGATGGCACTTGGAGCAGATTTCTACGCGGATCTCGGGGACGGTGGAGATGGTCTCCAGCGTATTACCGCAGGCGCAGCGAATCACAGCAGGGCCATACTTGGGATGGATGCCTTTTTTCATGCGATTTCACCTCTTTCGAATTCCTGGCGCCAATGTTAGCTTGCATTGGCTGAACCGTACTGAAATAGTTTACCACAACGCCCGGCAAATTGCAAGAAAAAAGTGCAAAAAGTTTTGGGCGGAAAAAATGGCAAAATTACCGGATTTACCGGGTGACATAGTGGCGGATGAACTCCATGGCGCGCTCGGAGTGACCACGAACCAGCTCCAGTGCCTTATCCAAATCGCCAGCCAACAGGGAATCTATGAACTCCACACGGTCGGTGACGGCGCCTTCCTGGCTGAAGTGAGCGCCCTTGATGAGCGAATCATTGAAATTATTCATCATGGTGTAGGCCTTGGTGTAGGTCTCCTCGATGAGGTCATTTTCGCAGAGGCGGATGAGCTCGACGGAGAGCTTGCGCTCCAGCTCCTGATAGCGGCGGTAGTCGTTCAACTCGATGGTGGAGAGCATCTCCTCCCGGATCTGCTGGAGGGCCTGACGGTGCTCTTCGGTGAGGATGGTGACGGCGTGATGGACGGCGTGCTCCTCAAAGAGGGTGCGGACCTCCTGCATGTCCTCCAGTTCCTTGGCGGTGGGGATCTTGACATAGGCGCCGCGGTTGGTGATATTGACAACCAGACCATCGCCGATGAGCTGCTTGATGGCCTCCCGGACGGGGGCGCGGCTGACATTGAAGCGCTCGGCAATGCTCTGCTCCACCAGCTTTTCGCCGGATTTCAGTTTGCAATCGATGATCTCCTGCTTGAGAATCTGATAAACCTGATCTTTGATGGAAACGACACGGATAACCTCGTTATGTTCCATGACTGTACTCCTTGCTTTCTGATAAATTCTGTCATATTGATTCCATTATTATAACCTATTTAGGGTGCAAATGGAAGAGGGCAATACAAAAAATAGACGAAAACAAGCAAATTGTTCCTATATTATGGAATTTCAGCCATGAACAATCTTGAGAAATGGGGAGCCGTGGTGAGAAAACACGGTTCTTTGTGAAAAGCGACAAGGACAATAGAGTGGATTTATCTCATTTAACGAAAATTGCACAGACACTTGACGGAGGGGAAGATGGTCGATATAATTAAATTGTATACAATATTCATTTTCGGTTGTCGAAATGAATTATCGTAAATAAATTTAAGGAGATATTGTTTATGGCAAAGTTACACACTATCGTACTGCACAAGGATGAGGATGTTACCTCCGCGATCCATGCTTACCTAATGGACAAGAAGTGGAAAGCCGGCGTCATCGTAAGCGCTGTTGGTTCCATCTATGATGTGACCGTGGGCAACCCCGGCAGCTATGAGATGCCCCCCAAGATGCTGCAGACCACCATTAATGAGCCCTGTGAGATCGTATCCTTCATGGGCGAGATCACCCGCAAGTGCGACGCCCCCGCCGGTCTGCCCTGCCAGGTGACCAATACCCCCAGCGATTACATCGTACATGTGCATATGACCTGCTCCCACGGCGAAAACGCCACTGTGACCGGCGGCGGCTTCCGCAAGGCGACCGTACTGCGCGCAGTAAATGTGTATGTGCTGGAAGTGGAAGACGAAAACGAGCTTTGCTGATGCAGGGAGAGAAATAATATGAGCTATACCTATGACTTTAATGTAATAGTAGACCGCAGCCGTGAGCGCAGCAAGACCTGGGACCCCCGCAATGTGAAGCCCGGCCAGCTGCCCATGAACGGCGCCGAGATGCACTTCGCCTGCCCCATCCCCGTGCTGGAGGCCGTGCGTGAGGTGAGCGAGTGCCAGGTATATGGCTACCCCTATTTTACCGATGACTTTGCCCAGGCGGCAGCCGGCTGGATGAAGCGCCGCCACGACTGGGATGTGGACTACAAGTGGGTGGAATTTGTCGGTGGCATCGTGCCCGGCATCGCCTTTGCCATGCAGGCCATGACCAAGGTGGGCGACGGCATCATCATCAATACCCCCGCCTACTCTCCCTTCCGTGACTGCATCCGCGATAACGACCGCAAGCTGGTGGAAAGCGGCCTGCTGATCGACAGCGAAAAGGGCACAGTGGAATTTGACTGGGCCGACATGGAAGCGAAGTTTGCCGACCCCAACAATACCTGCTTCATCCTGTGTGACCCGCAGAACCCCACCGGCAAGAGCTGCACGCTGGAGGAGCTGAAGAAGATCGAGGAGCTTTCCAAGAAGTACAATGTATTCGTGATCGTGGACGAGGTGCACGCGGACTTTGTATTCGACGGCAAGCGGCACATCTGCTACCCCACCGTGGGCGACTTTGCCAAGGGGTTCTCCGCTGTGGTCATCAACCCCAGCAAGACCTTCAATACTGCCGGTTTCCGCACCGCTGCCATTATCATCCCCAATCAGGAGATCCATGACAAGACCAATGTGAAGATCGCGGCCGTGAAGGGTTACAGCCGGACCATCACCGGTGTAGCGGCCTTTGAGGCGGCCTACGGCGGCAAGTGCGACGATTTTGCCGACCAGGCACGTGAGTATGTGCAGACCATGCGCAACAAGATGTGCGACTACTTTGCGGAGAATATCCCCGAAATGAAGATCATCAAGCCGGAAGCCTGCTTCGTCTGCTGGTGTGACTGCCACGGACTGGGCTTTGAGGATCAGGGCGAGATGATGAAATTCCTGGCCGAGGCCGGTGTGCTGATGAGCAACGGCCTGGAATACGACAAGGAGCTGGGCCGCGGCTATGTGCGTATCGCCTATGGCTTCCCGGAGATCCAGCTGATGCCCGCCCTGGAGAAGCTGGCCGCCGCTGTGAAGGCCCGCAGAAAGTAAGGGGGTAAGGAAAATGTCTGCTGAGATCGAAGCTGATCGCTACCCCGGATGCACCGGCCGCCAAGGGCCCGTACAGCCAGGGCATGGTGCATGGAGATTATGTATTCGTAGCGGGGCAGCTGCCGCTGGACCCTGCGACCGGCGAAGTGGTGCCCGGGGATTTTGGCGACCATGTGCGCCAGACCCTGCGCAATGTGGAGGCCATCCTGAAGGCCGGCGGAAGCGATCTGGAGCATGTGGTGCGGGTGAATGTATACCTGACCGACCCCAGCCAGTTCCCGCTGTTGAATGAGGCGTATTCCGCCGTGATGAAGACCCCCTACCCGCCCCGTACCGCCCGCGCTGTAGCGCTGGGACCCTACGATGTGGAAATTGACGCCGTAGGCGTAGTAGTAAAATAAACCAAAAACCGGAGGAACCAACAATGGGTTACAAGATTTATGCCCCCAAGCCGATGTCCGATGAATCGATGGAGATGCTGCGCAAAAAGGGCTTTGAGATCATTGGTGAGTGGCAGGATTCCCGCGAGGATATGAAGAAATACATGGCCGAGGCGGATGTAGTCATTGCCCGCGTCCATTTCTTTGATGACGAGCTGCTGGCCCTGGCCAAGAACCTGAAGCTGATCCAGGTGCACGGCGTAGGCTACCAGGACCATGTGGTATGCGAGGACGCTGCCAAGCGCGGCATCTATGTAGCGTACAGCCCCTACGGCAACCACTTTACCGTGGCGGAAGGCGCCGTGGCGCTGACCCTCGCGATGACCAAGCACATCTGCGAGTATAACACCAAGGTGCGTACCCCCGAGGGCATCAAGGCCAAGATGGCTATTGAGCTTTCCGGCGCTACCGTTGGTGTGCTGGGCCTGGGCAACATTGCCCGCAGCTATGCCGAGAAGATGTTCTACGGCATGAACGCCCATATTATCGCTTACGATCCCTTTATTGATCCCGCTATCGTTCCCAGCTACATCACCATGGTGGAGACGATGGAAGAGGTATTCCAGCAGGCCGATGTGGTTTCCCTGCACATTCCCGGCGAGCGCTACAACAAGGACCTTATCAACAAGAAGCACTTTGACCTGATGAAGCCCACCGCTTACTTCCTGAACACCGCCCGTGACATCCTGGTAAACAACGACGACCTGTACGACGCGCTGAAGAACGGCAAGATCGCCGGCGCCGCGGCCGATGTTAACTATGAGGAGTTCCCCGACGGCAAGAAGCTGCTGGAGCTGGATAACTTCATCAACACCCCCCACGCCATGGCCTTCTCCGATGGCTCCCTGATGCGCTCCGGTCGCAACTGCTACCGTGAGATCTGCCAGGTAATGCTGGAGGGCAAGGAGCCCAAGTACTGGGTGAACCAGAAGGGCTTTATCCCCAAGAAGTAATTTTCTTTCTCCTTCCTTATAGTTTTTGGGCTCCCCTGGAATACCAGGGGAGCTCCTCTATTTATTGGTGCAGGCCCCGGTGGGGCCTTTCTTTTTGCCTCTCCCCTGCCCTGCGGCGGAAAGTGAGAATGGCCGGAGAGCGGCAGGAGGGGTGAAAAGCCCCCAAAGGGACGGCGGGCGCAGCGGCGGCGCGAACCCGTGCGCTGCTGAGATTTTGGCGAATGGGGAGCGGGCAGGCCGCAGGCCGCCCCGGCTGGCCAGCGTCCCTAAAGGGACGCTGAAACCGCCCGAAGGGCGGTTTGGCCTGCGGCCGATGGGCGGGAAAAGCAGAAAATCGGAGCAAAAGGCAACCGCCCGACTCCCCTGGGTGGAGAGCCGGGCGACGCGGACACTTATGAAGTTCAAGGAGAAGTTAAGCGGGGATGGATCGGCCTTTGACATAGTCACGCTTGTGCAGGTAGTAGATACCCAGCACGATGACGGCCGCGGGGATCTCGATGATGAGATCCGGGATGATGAGCATGACCGCACAGACCGCGAACAGCAGCCGCCACAGGATGCCGACCCTGCGGTAGGTGTAGCCCTGCATGAGCCACGCAATGGGCAACGCCGCCAACAAGGTAAGCAGCGCGGAGAGAACACCGGTAATGCCAGTGGCAAAGCTGGAGAAATCCAGCATGATAACGCCGGGGGTAAGGCAGAAGGAATACGGAATAAGGAACGCCACAATGCCCAGACGGACGGCTTCCCAGCCAACCTTACTGGGGTTGGCATCGGCCAAGGCAGCGCCCGCATAGGAGGCAATAGCCACCGGCGGGGTGATGCAGCTGAGCGACGCAAAGTAGAACAGGAACAGATGCGCGCAAAGCGGAGGCAGGCCGAGCTTGAGCAGGGAGGGCGCAATGGTGGTAGCAGTGATGATATAGGCCGCGGTGGTGGGCAAACCCATGCCGAGGATGATGGACACCAGCATGGAGAACACCAGACACAGCACCAGATTGCTGCCACCGAGGGTGAGGATGAAATTGGAGAACTTGAGCCCCAGGCCGGTGAGGGACAACATGGCGATAACGATACCGGAGGCCGCACAGGCAGCTACGATCTGAGCGGACCCGATGGCCGCCTGGCAGAAGGCATTCTTGAGGTGCTTGAAGGAGAAACGGTCATTCTTATCAAACAGGGCACAAAGGACAACCGCCGCCATGGCATACAGGGCACAGCGCATGGGAGTAATATTGAACACAACGAGGGTGACAATGAGCACTACCACGGGGATGATGAGCTTGGCACTGCGCTTAAGCACCGGGATAAGCAGGGGGATATCCTTTTCATCCATGCCGAGCAGGTCATTTTTCAGGGCTTCCACATCCACCATGATGAACACGCTGATGTAATAAAGGAAAGCCGGAATAGCAGCTGCCACACAGACGGTGCCATAGCCGATGCCGGTCATTTCCGCCAGGATGAAGGCGGCAGCACCCATGATGGGCGGCATGATCTGGCCGCCGGTGGAAGCAACGGCTTCCACTGCGCCGGCAAAGACGGGACGATAGCCGCAGCGTTTCATCATGGGGATGGTGAAGGTGCCGGTGGAAACGACATTGGCGACCGAGCTGCCGGAGATGGTACCGAAGATAGCGGAAGCGATAATGGCGATCTTGGCGGGGCCGCCGCGTTTACGGCCGGCCAGCGCGGTAGAAAGATCGCGGAAGATGAGATCAGCGCCGCAGACATTGAGGAAGGCACCAAACAGCAGGAACAGGAATACGGTATTGGCGGAAACGCCGATGGGCATACCGAAGATACCCTGCTGGCTGAAAATGGTCTTGATGACGCGGGTAAAGCTGTAGCCCTTGTGGCCGATGAGGCCGGGGAGATATTTGCCGAAGAGGGCATACAGAATGGTGATGAGCGCGATGGCGGGCAGCGAGGGGCCGGTCAGACGGCGGCAGCCCTCCAGCACGATGACGGTGCAGATGGCGCCCATGACGATATCGGTGGGACTGGCAACGAGATCCATGCGCAGCAGGAAGGCATCGATATCCCGCAGAATGTAGATGGCGACCGCCGCGACGCCCAGGGCCAGGATAATATCAAAAATCTTGGCTGGACTGTAAAAATATCTCTTCTTGCCTTTGTAATCGTACACCAGGTAGCACATAAGCATGCCGAACATGAAGTGGATCACAAAGAACTCGGAGCTGATAAAGAAAGGATAGATCACATTGACGATCTGCACAGTGCACATGGCAAAGCACAGCGCAGAAATGATAAAGCGATAGATGCGGTCACTCTTTTTCTCCTGCTCGTTCAGGGTAGGAGCGGTAGGGGTGGTGGGGGCATTTTCGGGCATGGGTATCCTCCTTTTTTCTAAGAAAAATGCCGCCGAGCAGGGTCTCCCCGCCCAGCAGCATATATGGTTCAGTCAATAGGATCAGGCCATGGGAGCGAAGCCCTCGCCGGGAGTCTGGAGAGTGATGCCATGCTCGGTGTACCATTTTTCCGCACCGGGGTGCCACTTCACACCAACCTTCTCGGCGTTTTCGGGAACAGCCAGCTTAAGGGCGTTATTGATGACGGCGAGGTCATCGTAGTTGCTGAAGGTGGCATCCAGCAGATCATAGACGACCTGCTCGGAAACATCGGCGGAAGCGGCCATGACGGACCACTGGCACAGGGTCTTGATCTCGAAGTCTGCATTGGCCTTATAGGTGCCAGCGGGGATGACGGAATCGCTGTAGAAGGGATAGAGCTTCTTGATGGTAGCGAGTTCGTCATCGGTCATCTGGATCATGGAAACGGTCTGGGTGGCTTCCAGCTCGGTAAGGGAGGGCCAGGGAGCCGGGGACTGCACCACGATGGCATCAATGACACCATCCTGCAGCGCGGTGATGGTGGCGGACCAGGTATCATTGTGGATCATGGAGGGGGTGATACCCATTTCCTCAAATACCACGCCAAAAACGCTATCGATGGAGGAGCCCTTGGGGCCCAGGCCTACGCGTTTGCCATCCAGGTCATGCAGAGTGGTGATGCCGGAGCCTGCCAGAGTGAAGGGGCAAAGGCTGGGCATATCGCAGGTGAACATGGCCAGGGGCTTCTGATACTTGACGCCATTGGCCCAGGAAGCGGTACCGGTGTAGGCGCCGTAGAGGATATCGGTGGCAACGATGCCGATCTCGACCTCGCCGGTCTCGATGAGGGAGACATTGGCGACGGTGCCGCCGGTCTGCTCGGCGGTCAGCTCATAGCGGCCAGCCAGAACATTGTTCATTACATTGGCCCAGCCGGAACCGGTGGTATAAACGGAGCCGCCGACGGCGCCGGTACCAACGGAGAGCTTGACGACCTGGGTGGTGGGGGTGTCATTGCCGGGATTGCTGGCGTTATCGCCGCAACCGGTAAGCACCGCCAGCAGCATGATAACTGCCAGTGCCATGGTGATGATGCGCTTTTTCATGGTGATAGTCCTTTCCTTCTTATCTTTGTTATTTCTCGATCCGGGGACGCCCCGGAGGGATATTTAGTGTTATATCGTATAATGTATACGATTTGTCTACATTATATCAATGTGCAAAAAGTCCGTCAATCCCCTTTTGTGACTTTTGGTAAAATTGGACAAGTGTTGGGGCCCCGCTTGGTGAAAAAGACGGTTATTCCAAATGTGCATAACTGCAACAGAACTCAGCCGATGGTGATAAGTCCCTTGATGCCCTGCTGGTCCCGCAGCTCGGTAAAGCACTGCTCCCATTCCGCCAGGGGATGGCGATGGGTGATGAGCGGAGAAAGATCCCCGGGGAAAGCGGCCAGCAGCGCCAGCGCGCGGTCCATGTGGGTGTAGTCGCTCATCATATTGAACTGAAGGGTGACGGCTTTACGCAGGGCGGCATCCCACGGGATGGGGACGGAGGGCTGCTTGGTGGCGCCCAGCACCGCCATGCGCCCACCGGGCCGCAGAGCCTTAATGCCGGCAGCAATGCCGGCCGGTGAACCGCTGGCTTCCACCGCCAGATCCACACCGCGGCCATGGGTGGCCCGCAGTACGGCTTCCACCGGATCGCCCCGGCCGCTGTTGATGACCAGATCCGCGCCAAGGGCGGCCGCAGCGGGCAGCCGAAGGGAGGCATCAGTCTCCGCCCCGGAAAGGAAGATGCGGGAAGCCCCGCCGCAGCGGGCAGCCACCAGCGCCAGCTGGGCCACCTGCCCCGCCCCGATGATGAGAACGCTCTCGCCGGGGGTGAGATCGGCATGGACCAGCACATCGCTGACCGAGATGGTGAAGGGCTCTGCCAGGCAGGCAAATTCATCCGGAAGATTATCCGGGACACGGTGGAGATACCGGGCCGGGACCGCTATATATTCCGCCAGGGCGCCATCCCGCTGGATACCCAGGGAACGGCGGCTGCGGCAGAACTGGGGGTAGCCCAGGCGGCAGACCTCACAGTGACCGCAGGCATACAGGTGCGGCTGGCAGATGACACGCTCTCCAACGGAGAAGCCCAGGCTCTCCCCTACCGCTTTCACTATGGTACCTACAAACTCGTGCCCCATGATGATGGGCGGGCGGCAGTCTCGCAGCTTGCCCTGCCAGATGTGCATATCCAGGCCGCAGGTAGTGCAGGCGTGAACCCGGATAAGGACATTATCCTGTTTGGTAAGGGTGGGGACGGGGCGTTCCGTCAGGCAGGCGGTGTAAGCGCCCTCGGTCTCTTTATATACTGCTTTCATTTTCGGCTCCTGCTCAGCGGTCAAATTCCAGCTCCATACGATAGAGCAGCGCGGCGGCCTCGCGGTAGGTGGTCAGCTTGCCGCGGATGAGGTCTCCGGCCATATCCCGCACCAGCTGGCGGGTCTTTTCGCAGGTGATGTACTCCGCGGGGGATTTGCCATCGATGCGGGCCAGCATAAGGATGCCCAGCAGCGGGATGCACTCGGCTTCCAGTTCCTTGGCATCGGTGAAATCAATCATGCCAAAGTAGGTATCGGTCATGCAGGTAAGCATATTGAGGATGGCGGCCGAGTACTGCCGCATATGGGCGGATTTGAGAACGATGTGATTGGTAAAGAAGGCCACATCAAAGGCGGGGTTGCCGTAATGGGCGATCTCGTAATCCAAAATACAGATGGAACGGTCGGCATTGACCAGAATGTTCTTGGGGCTGTAATCGGAGTGAACAATGACCCGGCGGTCATCCCGGATCTTGGGAATCATCGCTTCGATCTCAGCCTTGTACTCAGGGTGCTTGCCGGCCAGGAACTCAAAATAGGGGGAGATGCGCAGCTGGTAGAAGATATCCTGGTTGGCAAAGGCCGCGGCGGCCTCGGGGCTATTGGCGCTCTTATTGTGGACGATGGCCAGCGCCTCCATCGTCTTTTGGGCAACCTCAAAATCGAAGATGCCGGAGAGCAGATCTTCCTTCCACATCCGGCAGGAGGCTGGGGCGGCATCCCGCACCATGATGCAGTTTTCCTCATCATAGAACAGAACGGCCGGGGCGCTTTGCGGGATGCACTTATTGTAGAAATCATTGGCGATGGCTTCGATCTTCATGCGGGCGGGATCGGCATGCCAGTCTTCCTTGACGGCCAGCTTGGCGCGGCCCTGCTTGACCAGCATGGTCTTGCCCTCAGTCTCGATGAGGGCAGCAATGCAGGAGACACCGCCGCGGCAATAATTGACCTCGTAGGGGATATCGCTGTGAATGACGCCCTTTTCCAGCAGGTACTGGATAAGGACCTCCCGATTTTCAAGATCCAGCATGATATGCTCCTTTCTTTACTGGGCCAGTGCCTGAGAGACCGCGACTGCGCAGGCCACGCTGGCACCGACCATGGGGTTATTGCCCATACCCATCAGACCCATCATCTCCACATGGGCGGGGACGGAGGAGGAGCCGGCAAACTGAACATCGCAGTGGGTGCGGCCGATGGAATCGGTAATGCCAAAGGAGATGGGGCCGGCACCGATGTTATCGGGATGCAGGGTACGGCCTGTACCGCCGCCGGAAGCAACCGAGAAGTATTTGACGCCATGAGCAACGCACCACTTCTTATAAGAACCGGCAACCAGGTGCTGGAACCGGATGGCATTGGCGGAATTGCCGGTAATGGAAACATCCACATGCTCCAGCTTCATCACCTCAATGGCCTCTTCGACGCTGGAATTGCAGTAGACCTTGACATTGGCGCGCTCGCCGTGGGAGAAAGCCTTTTCGCCCAGGACCTTCAGCGTCTGGGTGGCATGGTCAAAGGTGGTTTCCATATAGGTAAAGCCATTAAAGCGGGCCAATGTGTAGCCGGAATCCTTGCCCAGACCATTGAGGATGACACGCAGGGGATTTTTACGGACCTTATTGGCGCTGCGGACAATGCCGATGCCGCCCTCCGCCGCCGCGAAGGATTCGTGACCGGCCAAAAGGCAGAAGCAGCGGGTATCCTCATCCAGCAGCATAGCGGCCAGGTTGCCGTGGCCGGTTCCCACCTCGCGGGTCTCCGCTACGGAGCCCGGAACGGTAAAGGCCTGCAGACCCTCGCCGATCTTCCTGGCGGCCTCGGTGGCCTCCCGGGTACCGGCGGCCAGCGCCACAGCGGTGCCAATGGTATAAGCCCAAACGGCGTTATCAAATGCGATGGGCTGAATGCCCTTTACGATGGATTCCACATCAATGCCGTGCTGCAGGCAAAGCGCCCGTGCAGCCTCCAGATCCGCGATGCCGTACTGGTGCAGGCAGGCCTCGATCTTGGGCATTCTGCGGTCCATTCCTTCAAATGTAATCATAGCGTGTGCCCTCCCTCATCATTCTTTGCGCGGATCAATATACTCGCTGGCGCCTTCGTACTGGCCGTAGGTGCCAATGCAGCTTTCGTAGGCTTCCTTGTGGTCCTTGCCGGCCCGGATCAGATCCATCATCTTGCCCAGATGAACAAAGCGGTAGCCCACTGTTTCCTTCTCCTCATTCAGGGCCATATCCAGCACATAGCCCTCGGCCATCTGCAGCATACGGGGGCCTTTTTCCAGGGTGGAGAAAACCGAACCGCACTGGCTGCACAGACCCTTGCCCAGGTCCTCCAGCGAAGCGCCGATGGGCAGACCGTTTTCCGAAAAAGCGGTCTGGGTGCGGCCGTATACCATCTGCTTAAAGATCTCCCGCATGGCCACATTGATGGCATCACAGGCCAGATGGGTATTCAGGGCTTCCAGCAGAGTTTTGCCGGGCAGATGCTCCCCAGCCACCGCCGCACCATGGGTAGCGCCGGTACAGCCGGTGGTCTCCACCAGGGCCTCCTGGATAACACCGTTTTTAACATTCAGGGTAAGCTTGCAGCAGCCCTGCTGCGGGGCGCACCAGCCAATGCCATGGGAAAGACCGCTGATATCCCGGATCTCCTTGACCTGAGTCCAGTTTCCCTCCTGCGGCAGCTCGGCCGGGCCGTGGCCCTTGGGACAGGCCACTTTTTTCATGCGTTCCACTTCGTGTGTGATTTCCACGCTTGCGACACCTCGATTCGTAGTCTTTGTCTTGCTTTTATCTCACCGCCCGTGGGCGGAACCATAACGGAATAGGCACCGCCCCAAAGGAAGCGGCGGCGATCTATTTGTATATTGTATACATTCTACACCATACGAGCGAACCTTGTCAATGTGTGGTTGGTAGAACCTGCCCGCGCGGAACTGTGCAATATCCTCAAAAATAAAGAATCAAACTGCCAAAAAGGCCCTGCCGACAGCGGAAAGCTATCGGCAGGGCCCAGAGTTAGGTGCTGTAATCCGGCGGGCGGAGTGCCGCCACTACCCCGCACAGCATGGTGCGGAAGTCGTAGACCGGCAGGCGGGTGGCCAAGTGGATATCCAGCGCCCAGGGGGGCATATTGGTGCATTCCAGCAGAATGGCCCCAATGCCGGGGTCCCGTCGGATCAGCTCCAGCGCGGCTTCGATGTGCTCCTGGCGGCACTTCTCGGCATCAAAGGAGGTACGGTCCTCCCGCAGGAAGCTGGAAAATTCGGTGGTATGCTCCATACCCATTACGGTGACAGGGCAGTAGCTGGCCCCGGCGGCCGCCAGGTGGCGCGGGGTCAGGTTGGCGCTATCCGCCGTAAGGATGCCCACCCCGCTTGCCGGGCGGCAGGGCGGCAGCGATTATGGGCAGCTGCAGCAGCGCCGAGGTATAGACCGGCACCCGCACCGCCGCGCTGAGCTGTCGCTGGAACAACGCCAAAAAGCCGCAGCTGGTGGTGATGGCGCAGACCCCCTCCTGCTCCAGGGCCTGGGCCGCCGCAATGAAGGGTACCAGCAGGCGCTCCTCCTGCAGGGCTTCCACCACATCATGGTAGGTGGTGCCGGGCACCATACGGTACCGTACCGCAAAGGGAAAGGTGGCGGGATTGCCGATATCCCCCGGCAAGCGGGGGAAGGAAGCCCGGTTCATCAAGATGCCGACCGGGAGACTGTTCTGCGAAAGGGCTGGGATCATGGTTTAGTTTCCTCCGTATAAAAAGCGGCGGTAATGGAGCTGCGCTAATAAAGGATCCTCCGCATCGACCTGGCCCATAAAGTAGGCCGCCGCCAGCGGCGAGACCCCCGCCGTGTAGCTGTATGCGCTGTGCATCAGGAAATAGCCGAAATTCTGGAGCTTTTCCTCATCGCCGCCAATGATGGGCAGGCCATCCACAGGCTTGCAGCGCAGGCCTGCGTAACTGCGGATGATATTGACCCCGCTTAGGGCCGGGAACTCCCGCAGCGCCTGGCGCACCGCGGTTTGCAGCGCTTCGGCCGGGACGGTAGTATCGTGGGTTCCGGCGGGCAGGTCCTCGCTATTTAGGCCAAAAATGATATTGCCGTGGGCGGTCTGGTGGGCGCTGCTGGAAAAGGTATGCAGGATGGGTGGAAGCTTTTCGGTGACCAGGCAGCAGCCGCGATTGGGCCGCACCGGCGCCGGGATCCCCAACTTTTCCCCGATCTCATAGCTCCACAGGCCGGCACAGCAGATGACATGCTCGGCAGTGACGCGGCCGCGGTCGGTCATCAGCGCCGTGATGCGGCGGTCACTTATTTCAAGGTCCAGCACCTTGGTAAAGGTACATACCTCCGCACCCAGACGCTTGGCGGTCTGGATGTAAGAATCCACCAGCAGGAAAGGATTGATGTGGGCGGAGTAGGGCTCATACCGGGCGGCGATCATACCGTTGCCCCGCATGGCCGGTTCCTTTTCCCAGGCATCCTCCGGGGCGAGGATCCGGACAACATCATAGCCCGCGGCGGCGCCCATTTCTGCGGCCTTTTGGGCGGCGGCTATATCTTTTTCGGTGTAAAGCGGCTTAAGGGAGCCGGTAACGGTAAATTCAAAGGGCCGGTCCAGTTCATGCTCCAGCAGGAACAGCCGCAGGAAGGAGCGGATCGCCAGCTCCTCCATAAAAAGCGGCTGCCGGTCAAAAGGTCCGATCCAGGCGACGGTGCCGCTGCTGGTGCCGCTGCATATTTCATTCTGTTCCAGCAGCAGGACTTCCCTGCCGTGGAGGCTGAGCTGGTAGGCCAGGCTGGCGCCCAGCACCCCGCCGCCGATGATAACAAACTCGCTGTGCTGCTTCATGTGTCCTCCTCCCCGGCCAAAAGGGCCGAAAGCGGCATGGGCCGCACCGGGGGGCGGGTACTGGGGTATTCCTCCGCGGGGGGCAGGTGGCCCAGCTCCGCCATCAGAATGGCCTCCACCAGTGGGCGGCAGGTGCGCCCCTGGCATAGTCCCTTACCGGCCCGGGTCATCCGCTTGATGCCATCCACGGTGGTGGCACCATCCCGGATGGCCTGTATGATCTCGCCTTTGGTGATCTCCTCACACCGGCAGATGATGATATCCTTATCCTTCATGGAGCACCTCCTTTCCACTTGTGGGGAGAAATCCCCGGACGGTATCCAGCAGGGCCAGCGGCACCCGCAGCGTCACCACAGCCGTTTGGTGAAAAACCGGCGGGCACAGCACCCGGTGGATGGTCCCCTCCCCCACTGGCCGGCCGCGGCGGTCGGTAAGGATGACCGACTGCCCCACAATGGGCAGGGGAGTAAATTCATATGGGAGAGAAAGCAAACCTTCGCTCCCGGAATAGGTATCATCAATGACAAAGATGGCCTGGCCCGGGCAGCAGGGGATGCACAGCCCGCAGCCGGTGCATTTTCCCCGGTTCAGGCAGGGCAGGCTGCTCAGGCCCTCCGCCATGGTGATGGCCCCCTGTGGGCAGGCGGTGCAGCAGGGGTTGCAGGGGATCTCCTCGGTGCATTCGATAACGGCATGGGGGCCGCGCTTCAGCTGTTCTGCCACTGGACATACCTCCTCTCCAGTTCCGCTTTGGCGGCGCCGCGGGCTTCCCCGTGGGGGCCGGTTCGCAGCTGGGCCGCACGCCGGCGGATCTCCTCCATCTGCCGCCCGGCTTCTGCTTCCTCCAGCAGGCCCAGCGCCGCGGCAATGGCCGTCCCGGCCAGTCGGCCTTCTTCCATGGCCGTGCTGGCCTCCTCTATCCCGGCCACATCTCCGGCCACATAGATATCCGGATTGGTGGTACACAGGGTGCCGCTGTGCAGCGGCAGATAGCCGCCCATCGGCGGCAGGTGGGTCAGCCCCACATTGGCCATGCGCAGAAGTTCTATCGAGGGGGTAAGTCCCACCGCCAAGCAGACGGTATCAGCCTCAATGGTTCGCTCGGTACCGGGAATATGCCGATACCGCTCATCCACCCGGCCAATGGTCACTTCCTCCACCGAATCCCTGCCGCGGGCCTCCAGTACGGTATGCCCGGTAAGGATAGGCACCCCGGCCCGCATCAGTTTGTTGGCATGGACGGCATAGCCGCTGATCTGGGACTTGGCCTCCACCACAGCAGCCAGGTGTGCCCCAGCCTGCAGCAGCTGGAAACCCACCACCAAGCCTACATTGCCGCTGCCCACCATGATGATTCTGCGGCCAGGCAGCACCCGGTTCAGGTTCACCATGGTCTGGGCGGCGCCCGCACCCATCACCCCGGGGAGGTCCCAGCCGGGGAAGGCCAGGGCCTTTTCGGTAGCGCCGGTAGCGATCAAAATCTTTTCCGCCCGGATGATACGGCTGTACCCGGCATGGGTAACACCCAGTCGCCCTCCGGGAAAGATGCCGTAAACAGTGATTTCCACCCCGGCTGCTTCGCATTCCGCCAGCAGCTGGCGGCCCAGCTCCACCCCGCGTACCCCGGCCCCGTGGTGCCCGGAGCCGAAAAACTTGTGAATCTGCTTAAAGAGCTGACCGCCGGGGCGGTCGTTTTCATCATAAGCGGTGACCCGCGCGCCGCAGCGGGCCAGTACCGCCGCAGCGGAAAGCCCGGCAGGCCCGGCCCCTACTATGGCCACCTGGGGGTTCTCACGCATGGGGATCACCCCACTTTCCCAGGCCATGCTGTGTTTCTACCCGCATGCCCTCCTCCACCCGGGTGATGCAAGTACGCACCCCCGGCACGCCGTTCACCGTCATGGCGCAGTCAGTGCAGCGGCCAATGGCGCAAAAGATGCCCCGTGGATGGTCCTCGCGGGCGGTGTGACGGAACACCCGCACCCCGGCCTCCGTCAGCACCGCCGCGATTGGCTCGCCTTCGATGGCGGAAAGCGGTTTTCCGTCAAAGTATATCGTCACCTGCCTGCCCTGCGGCTGCTCCCCCAGGATGGGGTGCTGCCGGATGCGCAGTCCGGTATCCTTCGGTTCTGTTTTCATTGGGTTTCCTCCTGTTTTTCGGTATGGCAAAAAGGATGAGCCGAGGTCTCTACCTCCTCATACGGCTCACCAGCGTCTTTTTGATGACACGCCGGAAACAGAACGGTCCAATGACGGAATTTTTCATAAAATCGTAGTTGCTCCTAAATTAAATACTGTATACTATCAACATAAATATAGGGGATTTTGGTGATTTCGTCAATAAAATTTGGCCAAATTGGCGTCTTCTTAGCGATTTATGTATATTGTATACAATATTGCGGAATGAATATTGGTGCGATTGTTCATAGACTTTTCCTACAAAAAAGTGTTAATGTAAAAAAGGAGAGTTTGCCGACAGTCGACAAAAAGACATTGACCGGCCCTCTTCGACAGTATAAAGAATCGCAGATAAAAACGGAAAGGACAAAAGACCATGAAGAAACTCAAAGTTTTCCTCAGCCTGCTGCTGACCTGCGCACTGGTTTTTGCCTGTGTTGGCTGCGGCGAAAGCAACAACGATCCCAATGCCCCCAAGCTGCAAACCTTTAGTGCCGGCTGCTCCGCTTCCGGCGGCGCCTTCAATGTAGTAGGCACCGGCTGGTGCACCGTTATGAATTCCGTATTCAATGGCAAGTATTCCATTACTGCCGAAACCACCGGCGGCGCTACCGCCAACACTGCCCTTATCGAGACCGGCGAGTGCCAGTTCGGCGTGGGCGGCGCTTCCTCCACTCTGGAAGCCTATGAAGGCGTAGCCGAATGGACCGGCGGCCAGAAGATGGTCAAGTCCCGCGTTATCGCCCCCATGTATGAGATGTCCCTCACCGCGTTCGCTCTCTCCAGCAGCGGCATCGAGACCTGGAGCGACCTAGAAGGCAAGACCGTCGGTTTGGGCTCCAAGGGCTCCGGCATCGATCCCGTTCTGCGCAAGCTGCTGGATGCCATGGGCATCAATGTAACCGTACACAATGACGCCTGGGGCACCACCGTAGAGGCCTTGAAGGACGGCACCATTGATGCCGTTATCACCCAGGCTGCCGGTGCATGGCCCTCCCTGGCGGAAACCGAAGCCACTCACGAGGTCAACATCCTGCCCATGACAGAAGAGCAGGTCAAGATCGTATGCGAGATGACCCCCTACTATGTTCAGAGCTATATCCCCGCCGGCACCTATAAGGCCAATGCCGATAAGGATATCCTCTCCTGTTCCATGTGGGCCTTCTTCATTGCAAGCGAGGATGTGGATGATGAGGTCGTTTACGAGCTGACCAAGGCCACCTGGGAGCACTATGACGACATGGTCACCGTTTATGCCGGTCTTGCCGGCGGCCTCAAGCTGGAGAACATCCCCAATATGCCCTTCCTGTTCCACGATGGCGCCATCAAGTACTATCAGGAGCAGGGCATCCAGATGGCAGAGGTAGCCCCCGGCTTCTCCCCCTCCTGATGCCTGCCCCACGCATTTGAACCGACTGAACCAATAAACCCGCAGGCGGCCGGCCGCAGCGCCGGCCGCCTGTCCCCTTTTCCACAAAGCCTGACCCCTGCTCCAATAAAACCCGACCGATTTTTTGTGATGGGAGTTAACCTATGAGTGACAAAGTAACTACGGGGGGCGTTTCTCCCCGCGCTGATAAGATCTTCAAGATCATCATTACCGTACTTGCGCTGGTCATGTGCTTTATCCAGATCGGCAAGTATATCAGCATCGGCGGCAAGCCGATCGTCAATATGTATTATCTGCGCATTTATGCGCTGCACTATATGTTCGGAATGCTGTTCGCCTTCTTGATGTACGACTGGAAGGGAAAAGCATCCGGCTGGACCGGGCTCAAGAAGAAATGGCCGGATCTCATTCTCTCCGCCGCTGCCATTGCTGTGGCGGTCTATGTCATGATCGATCCCTCCAGTTTCCAGACCCGTCTTTCCATCACCGCCAGTCAGAATGACATCATCTTTGGCGCCCTGGCCACCGTGGTCACCATTGCCGCAGCGTACAAGCTCTCCGGCAAAGCGCTGCCCATTATGGCGGTCATCTTTATCGGCTATGCCTTCCTGGGCAAGTACATCCCCGGCGGCTTTGGCCACAGGGGATATTCCCTGCAGCGTGTCATCGTCAATATCTTCGGCGATCAGGGCATCTGGGGCTCCGCCCTGGCTACCTCCTGCAATATCATCTTCCTGTTCATCCTGTTCGGCGCCTTTTTGGAAGTCAGCGGCGCCAATGAGATCTTCCGGGATCTTTCCATCTCGCTGGCGGGCGCCAAGCGCGGCGGCCCGGCCAAGATCGCCGTTATCTCCAGTGCCATCATGGGCACCATTTCCGGCAGCGCCATCGCCAATGTAGTCACCACCGGCGCCTTCACCATCCCGCTGATGAAAAAGCAAAAGTACCGCGATGAATTTGCCGGCGCGGTGGAAGCCGTTTCCTCCACCGGCGGCCAGCTTATGCCCCCTGTTATGGGCGCCGCGGCCTTCCTGATGGCCGAAGCCACCGCCATCCCCTACGGCACCATCTGCCTGGCGGCGCTGGTCCCGGCCCTAATGTACTATATCTGCATCTTCAGCACCGTGGATGTGGAATCGCTCAAGGCCAACCTGACCGGCATGGATCTCAAGGATATCCCCAAGCTGCTGCCGGTGCTGAAAAAGAGTGCCAAACTGCTGCTGCCCATTGCCGTGCTCATCCTTTCGCTGTGCGTGTTCGGCTTTTCCACCTCCCGCTCGGCGCTGTATTCCATGGCCGTACTCATCATCTGCTGCTGCTTCGATAAGGACGACCGCTTCTCCCTGAAAAAGCTGGTGAATGCCCTGCGCTCCGGCGCCATCGGCTCCACCACCGTTATCACTGCCACCGCCATCTGCGGCATCATCATCAGCATGCTCACCATGACCGGCCTTGGCGTCAAGTTCTCCTCCCTGCTCATCTCCCTCGGCTCCAGCAGCCTGCTCATCTCCCTGCTGCTGGCCATGCTGGTGTGCATCGTGCTGGGCATGGGCCTGCCCACCGCCGCCGCTTACATCATTGCTTCCTCCACCATTGCCACCGCCCTCATCAAGCTGGGCGTTCCGGTTCTGGGGGCGCACATGTTCCTGTTCTACTTCTCCTCCATCGCCTGCATCACCCCGCCGGTGGCGCTGGCCTCCTATGCCGCGGCCGGCATCTGCAAAGCCCCGCCCATGAAGGTCAGTATGGAAGCGGTCAAGATCGGCATCGTGGCCTTCCTGGTGCCCTATGCCTTTATCTACAATCCATCCATCCTCACCTACGATTTCAGCAGCCCCTACATGATTCTGGATACCATCGTCACCTTCGTCTGCTGCGTCGTGGATGCTCTCCCCATCTCCTATGTGGTACAGGGGTACCATTACCGGCCCATCCGCCTGTATGAGCGTGCCCTGTTCCTAGTCATTGCCATCGGTCTCATCTGGCCCGGCGTGATGGTCCCGCTCATCTCGTTGGCAGTGTTCCTGCTGTTCTGGCTGCCCGCCCGTGCCAAGTACTACAAGGAAAATCCCAAGCTGCCCACTCCTGCAGTCAACTGACCTATCATCTCTCTATCTCTCCTAATATAGCAAAAACCCGGTGGCCGGCAGCAATGCCGGCCATCGGGCTTTCCTTATAGAGAGAGGGTCTCATTCCCGGTCGTGGATATCGCTGACGATGCGGTAATACACATTGCCGGTAATGCGGTAGATAAGGGCATACAGCACCCCAAACATCACAAAGCTGATGACAGTGGTGAGAGCGAAAAGCCCCACATTGTTCAGGTTAAAGAGCAGCAGCAGGCGGTGGATCATGGGGAAGGCAAAGGCCAGGTGCAGTCCGGCCATCACCAGCGGCAGATAAAATACCGTAAGCAGCTGGCTGTTGATGCTCCGCCGAATCTCGGCCTTGGTCATCCCCACCTTCTGCATAATGCCAAAGCGGGATTGATCCTCGTACCCCTCCGAGATCTGCTTGTAATAGATGATGAGCACAGCGGCAAAGAGGAACTCCACGCTGAGGATAATACCTAGGCAGAACAGCCCGCCGTAGGTGCCAAAGAAGTCCGCCTCATTCATGGTGCGGCACTCAATGGTACGGGTGCGGATGCCACGGGCTTCGGTATAGTCATCATGCATCCCGATGTTGGCATCGTACAGGCTGTTGCTGATCTCCGCCTGCTTTTCGGCGGGCAGCCCCGTATCAAAGCCGTAGTTCCACCGGCACGCGGGATACTGCCCCAGCGCCGCCAGGCCATGCTCGGCTTCGGTCAGGTCCGGAACGACCAGCACCAGTGTGGGGGCAATATCCATGGCGATGCTGCCATCCTCCAGCGGAGTGTCCAAATAGCCTGCCACATCGTAACGCAGCCCGTAGCCGAAATCCACTTCCTTGCCGGAAAAGCGGGGCCCGCGGGCGGTATAGACCGCCGCCTCGCCGGGGTCCAGGGTAACATTCTCCCCGGTGAGGGCATTGTAATCCAAGGCGGAGACAAAAACGAAGTTATATATCTCGCCATCAGGCCGATAGATCGTCTGCGATTCCTCATCTGTGCGTTCAAAATCGGCACGGGTACCATTTAGGTAACCAAAGATACGCAGACAGCGCCAATCCTGAACATTTTGCGGGGTGCAGTTCTCTTTCTCCAGCACGGAGAGGATCTCCTCCCGCAGCTCCTTCACCGAGCTGTCAGAGAGATATTCCACATCCTCCACGCCGTAGCTGATCGAAAGCTCCCGCGGGTAGCGGGCCATCAAGGAATCCTCCGCGCCAAAGTACAGGCTGGTGGTGGAAGAGAGCATCACCAGTACCATGGTGGCCAGGATGCACACCGAGGCCAGTCCCGCGCCGTTGCGCTTCATGCGGTAAGCCATGGAGGAGACTGAAACAAAATGCCGGGGATTATAGTAGTAGGCGGTGTTCTTCTGCAATTGGCGGCACAGCAGCACGCTGCCGCTTATCATGATGAGATAAGTGGCCAGAATGACCAGTACCACCGCCACAAAGAACAGCGCCAGCGCCATCAGCGGCTCCTTGATGGTGACTGCCATGTAGTAGGCCACTCCCAGCAGGATAAAGCCCAGCAAGCCCAAAAACCAATTGGCGCGCGGGGGCTTTTCGCCGGCGGCTTCGCTTTGCAGCAGCTGGATAGCCGAGGATCGTCCCACCGCGACCGCCGCCCGCAGCAAAAGCAGCAGGTGAATGACCCCAAAAATGAGCAGCGTGGCCATAATAGCCGGAGCGCTGATGGAAAAGACATAGCTGATGCTGCCGTGCATGAGGTTCATCAGGCCCAGCTCCGCCAGCTTGGAAAAAGCAATGCCGCACAGCAGCCCTGCCGCCGTGGTGCCGATGGCCACAAAAATCGTTTCCCATATCTCGATGCGCACCAGGTGGCGGCGCCCCATGCCCAGGATGTTATAAAGGCCGAATTCCTTTTTGCGGCGGCGCAATAGAAAAGAATGGGTATAAAAGAGAAAAATGCAGGCGAAGATGGCCACCACCCAGCCACCCAGCGCCAGAATGGTGGAAGCGGTCGTCCCGCCGCGCATGCCGTCCAGCATTTCATTGTGCTGCAAAAAGATGATGATATAGTACATCATCGCCATACCGGTACAGGTAAGCAGATAGGGGATGTACAGGCGCTTGTTTTTCCGGATACCGGCCAGCGCCAGCCGGGGATACAGCCCGAATTTCATTGCTCCATCCCTCCCGTCGCCAGCAGGGTCAGAGTCCCGCTTATCTCCTGGTAGAACTGTTCCTCGGTACGGCCGCCGCGGTACAGCTGGTGGAATACCTCGCCATCCTTGATGAACAGCACCCGCCCGGCGGTACTGGCCGCCCGCACCGAGTGGGTGACCATCACGATGGTCTGCCCGCCGCGGTTCAGCTCCCCGAAGAGCCGCAGCAGCTCATCGCTGGAGCGGGAATCCAGGGCGCCGGTCGGCTCATCCGCTAAAAGCAGGCTGGGCCGGGTGATGATGGCGCGGGCCACCGCCGCCCGCTGCTTCTGCCCGCCGGAGACCTCATAGGGATACTTTTTCAGCAGCTCGGCGATCCCCAGCCGCCGGGCAACGGGCATCAGCCTTTCGTTGATCTCCCGGTAGCCCTTGCCCGCCAGCACCAGCGGCAGCGCTATGTTGTCCTCCAGTGAGAAGGTATCCAGCAGGTTAAACTCCTGGAACACAAATCCCAGATTATCCCGCCGGAAGGCGGCGGCATCGGCATCGCCCACCTTGGAAAGCTCCCGGCCATCCAGCACCACACTGCCGGCGGTGGGCTTATCCAGCGCCGCCAGGATATTCAGCAGTGTGGTCTTGCCGCTGCCGCTTTCTCCCATCACGGCCACATATTCGCCCTGCTCCACACTAAAACTGACATTGCGCAGCGCCTCCACCTGGTTCCCGCCAAAGCGGGTGGTGTAGACCTTGCGCAGACCCTTTACTTCCAAGATACTCATAAACTAAGCAGCCTCCTTGCATTGGTGCCCGGTCCCATCGATGAATGGGACAGCAATGCAACTGAACGAAGTGGCCACTGAT
>VOFK01003117.1_pt1 | contig 33236 bp, 52 predicted proteins | sample 5384121 | NCBI WGS metagenome assembly VOFK01 (sample SAMN12384730, study PRJNA508395) | human gut metagenome | isolation source: healthy gut J | host: Homo sapiens | reverse complement strand
ATCGGTATTGCTTCGTTCGGTTACGTATTGGCGAATCTTCGGCACCAGCAGGTCAGTGACTCCACGGCATCGTCATGGTCGATTGAGATCGTCGCAATGATCTCTCCTGCATCGTTCTTCATCACAAACAGGTCTTCATTCTTAAGGTCAAATGCGATCGTGTTCTCATCCGGGTATGTCTCGCTCCACTCACATGGTCCCCCGATCATCGCATGGTATAAAGCCAGCAGTTCATCTTTATCTTCTTCTGTTGCATTCATTATCTGCATGGTAAGTCCTCTCTTTTCTGTCTTTCTTCGTTTACTTATTCACTCTGCATCAAACAGGTCTTCCATTTCCTCTACGGCTTCATAGTATTTGTTCATCCACTCGCGCTCATCCGGTCAATTTGTTCTCTGTCCGCTTCCACCTGTTCAATATCCTCCGGCCATTCATCACCCTCATCTATGCCCTGTTGCAGGAGCCAGTTCTCCGCACACTCAAACCGGCACATTCTGCCATCGTCACTTTCGATTGTTACCAGCACCAGAAGCGGTTCCCCGGGCATCCGCTCCTCGCAGCCATAATCTGCTTCATCTATTCTGGTCACAGACCACATGTTATGCATCTCCTTTTTTCTTTTTTTTGCAACTATAAATAAATTAATATTCATTATAACACAGGTCATCTCAAAACTGAAAACAGGTTCTACCAACATTTCATTGTCGGTAAAACCTGTTTAAATTTATTCTGTAGTATTCTTTATATTAACAGATATTTTTTACTTGTTATGTTTCCTTTTCCTGTCCAAAGTTACCACAAGGTCAATGTTGGAAACCTAACCAACCTTCTAGATCTGCTGTGTGTCATATCCTACAAGAGCCAGATAATTAAGAGGCCTCTGCACACTCTGATGCAGAGAATGCAGTTTCTGCACCCATCTTCTTTGCCAGTTTAGAAAGGGTATCCATTGTATTCACTGACTGACCGTTTACCTTTGACATAGAATCTTTTGTGATTCCCATTGTTGCCTGTACCTGTGACATGGAAGATTCAAAATTGGCAGCCGTAGTAACCGATGCTGTTCCAAGAGCAGTCACCCCTGCTGTAACGGGTAATAGTTTCTGTCCGGCAGAGGAAATGTTATCTCCTGTGGTCTTTAACTTTTCTCCGGCTGTGGCTATCTTCTGGACTGCCGTAGCTGACTGATTTGCCTGTGTTTCAAGGTTCTTCAAATCCTGCTCCGTCTCTACGATTTCCCTTTGAAGGGCATCATACTGTTCCTGTGAGATTTCTCCATTGGCAAGTGCTGTATTTGCCTGTTCTGCTGCCGTCTTTAAGGTTGCCAGTTTTTCTTTCGTTTCACCAACGGCCTCAGCAAGCAGTTTATGTTTTTGTGCCAGAAGTTCCGTATTGCCCGGATCCAGTTTCAGCAGTTTGTTAACATCCTTCAGCTTCGACTGGGTGGACTTGATCTGTCCATTCACACCTTTAAGGGCATTCTGTAATTTGGTTGTATCACCACCAATTTCTACGGTAATTCCTTGTATACGGCTTGCCATGAATTCTCACCTCCTCTCTCCTAAATTTTGACATAAAAATGCTCGGATTTCTCCGAGCAAGAAAAAAAAGCACCAACCCACTTAAGGATTGATGCTCTCAACTAAATATCAATATTCTTTTCCTTCAAACTTGATCTTACTTTATCTGCATTTGCATAGCCAAAAAACTGATTCGCATAATCTAGTAACAATGAATTCAAAAAGATAACATCTCTTTTTACTAACTGTTTAATTTTATATTGATACACCATCGCACCAGATTTTAAAAATTTATTTGTAGGTGGTTCTATCGTATCTTCACTCCCAAATCCCAAACACGCAGATAAAGTTGGGGGCATGTGGCGGATATATTATCCTTGTACCTGAACCCTTTAAGTGCTGTTTATATGCAGGACTCATTGTAATTATTGCCATATTCCTTGATAAAGGAAATATACCATAATCTTGCGGTGATACCATTTGAAGCAACATAGCATCTTCAATCCGACCACTTTGCATTAGTGCGTTCATCTTTCTTACACCAATAGGTCCCATATATGCAGCCCATCCTCTATCAGTAATAATTAAATCCTCTTTACTATTGTTTGTTCTTACAAATACATTATACGAAAAAACAACATCTTTCACATAATTAAAAAGATTCATGTTCTCGCCTTTATTTGCTATCCTAACCAACTCTTCCTTATTTTGACATTCTAAAATCTTATTCATGTTTTCGTAGAAATCACCACTGAATATATCCTTAAATGGGTCATTCTCAAAAATAAATCCATCTCTTTTTAAGGTCTTATACCAGAGATTATGCTCCATATTTTCATCCTTAACTCTTAAAGTCGTAATAATTAAATACTTCTTTATTGTTAATAAGTCCTCTGATGTTAAAGCAATATTGTAGTTTTCTTTAAGAATTTTGTTGTTCAATATATTAGCAAACTGAACCTCTATCTTGTGACATAAGTCTTTCTCAATATTCTCAGGATAATACCCTTTTTTTCGGAAAATACTGATTTGGTACTCTTGGACTCTATATTCCCCTGAATTCAAATCATAATACTGGATTTTTTCGTCTTCACAAAAATGTCTCAAAAATGAGTTGAGGAATAAAATGGCTATTAACCATATAATCACCTCTTTACTGATTTGAGTATAACATATTATTAATAATTATTACCATTAAAACTTGTCGAAATCTTCCTGCGTTGCTAGTTCTGCATATTTGCAATCATCGTTTCTGCTCTCTGCATACATATCATTGATAAGACCTATCGACAGCATATCAAGATCTGCCATCGATAAGCCTAACTGCACACATCGAAGCAGAAACAATGGGGGTTGTCATTTCACGCTCAGTTGGGCGAACTTTTTTAGATTCAACATCCGTTTTTTACATTCAGTCCCCAGAGTTCAATCAGCTGTGGAAGAACCTGGTAAATAGAGAATCTAAAATTTTATTAAACCGACTAAAGACTCCATAGTTTGTGTGTTTGACTTACTGTTTATATCTATCTTCTCCTAAATATTTTTCTAGTCATTGCAATATAAAATTGCTTATACAGTCTCTCCCTTAAGAGTCCTGGTATTCTGGATAATATACAGAGCGACCGATATGACCATCATTATAGCGCACAAACCAATCAATAGATCTGATACCATCGGTGTAATGTGGAACCATATAATATGCACCGCTGCAGTTCCATATAATAAAAAGGTTACTATCTTTCCATGCCAGTCTGCACCATGTACTTTTCCTGTCTTTCGTATCACAAGACATCCACTGACTACCATATACAGCTCCTTACCTGCCATTATTACGATTAAAAGAAGCATATGCGGAAAACGAGTAAACAGACAGATTAACGTCGCTGCCTGTGTCAGCTTATCAGCCACCGGATCAAGTATTTTTCCTAAATTACTAATCCTATGGAATCTTCTTGCGATATATCCATCAGCAAGATCCGTAAGACCAGACAGCAATAAGATTTCACCAGCTAACAGAGGATTTTTCTTTACACAATAACTCCATATAATTACCGGAATCAGACAAAGCCGAAAAAAAGAAAGAAGATTAGGAACCGTAATAATTCTATTCAAATTTTCTTCCTGATTCACTTCACTCTGCATGTACGGTCACCTCACTTTCCTTTTTTTTAGACATAAACCAATAAAATATAACACAAAATGCTAAAGCAAACACAACACCAAAAACATTTTGAATCACTCTAAGACTAACCGCTCCTTGTAGTCCATAAGTCTCTGTAGCAATGGCTAAAGCACCAAATGTGTTAAATACTGCCTGCCAGCCATATTGTGCTGAAAATCCTACACCGATTCCTCCAAGAATTCCTATATATGCATAGATTGACGAAGGAAGCAGAAAATATAATACTGTAAAACATATAACACCTGCAATATTTCCGACAATCCTTTTACGGACTCTGTAGTGCATATCTTCCATAAACGGCAAAATCGCGGACATGGCCGCAATACCAGCCCACATTGCACGTGGCATATTACAAAGTTCTGCAATGCAAAGGACAATCGGTACGCATAAAATTTGACATATCTGCCATTTTGTTCTGGAAGAAGTGATATCAAATTCTTGTATCAGATCTTTCAGATTTCTTTTATAAGTTCTGTTTTTATGATTTCGATAAAATACGAAGCAGGTAAGTGCTGCACCTAAAGCCATTCCGACTAATCGCATCTGATAGCTTTTTCCCGTAACATCATAACCATATAACAGTAGATACCCAAGAACCAATGTAGATTGATTAAACATGAATGGATTATGGCATCCGAACAGAATCAAATAACACACAGCCAGTGCAGCAATGTTTAACAGCATTCCAAGTACCGGTGAAAGCTGGTTTGCTAAATGCGGACATACAGTCATAATTACAAAGAACAAAGCCAAAAGCATCGTAGATTGTCCGGTGTGGATCCCCAGATCCGCATTCCTAAACACCATGAGACATAATAAAACTACTACACCCACAATACTATTCTCATTTCCAAATAAGATACTGAAAATAGTAACAAATAAAAAACAAAATGCCATTGTAACAGCTATCTTTACCAAATATACCCACATATGATATAATTTTTCTTTTAGTGTTTCACTCTTTTTCAACAGTTTTTAGAACCTGCCTGATTTAACTGCAACTCCTGATAAAATGTCATATAAATCCTCCCATCTTCTAATTTATCTTAAAACTATATAATCTCATCTTTCTGCTTTGGCAGCTCTATAACAAATCTGCATCCACCATATTCACGGTTTTCTGCTTTGATTGTTCCTCCGGCACTATCTACAATCCGTTTTACAAGTGCAAGACCTAGGCCATTTCCTTCTGCTTTATGAGAACCGTCTGCCTGATAAAATTTATCAAATATTCTGGTTTTCACATCATCCTCTATTCCCGGTCCTTCATCTTCCAGAATAAACATTACAGAATCCTTTTCCTGCTTCAGAAACATCATAATTGTCCCCTTTGAAGGGCTGAACTTAATCGCATTATCTAAAAGATTCATCCATATATGCATAAAAAGTCCTTCATTCCCAGTATATTTAACTTCCTCCAGCTCTACCTGAAAACCAATTTCTTTTTCTGTCCATTTTGTTTCCAATGAAAGAAATGCCTGACGGATCTGTTCATCCAGACGATATTCTGTTTTTTTCATTGGTATGTTCTGATTCTCTAACTTGGATAACAGCAAAATATTTCCAACCAATCCGGAAAGCCTTTGGGTGTTAAATAAGATTTTTTCTACATATTCCTCTTGATCCGGAGACAGTTCTTCTCCCTGAAGCAGCATTGTATACCCTTCAATGGCATTAATCGGGGTCTTAAACTCATGAGAAACATTAGATACAAAATCCATCTGCAGCACCTCTGTTGCACGAAGCTCTTTTGTCATAACATTAAAACTCTGATAAGATTCTCCAACTTCTGCTATACGGCTGTTCGTTTCCAAATGCTGTTCAAAATCTCCCCGAGAAACTTCCTTCATTGCTTTACTAAGTCTGGTAATTGGTTCCAGTAACTTTGCATTAATAAAGGAAGTGATCAGCCCTGCAATCAATGTATTAAAAATCAAAAGCCAGCCAAGCACAGGTATGCTGCCCGGCAGATTAAAAAAATGATTCAAAAAAGCAAATAATAAAGCAGATATGACTGTTGAAAATACAAGTGCCAGCCAGATTGCACCAGTCAGACATAATCGGATCCGCAATCCTTTTTCTTTCTTTTGTTCCATTATTTTTTCACCACCTTGTATCCAATTCCACGCATTGTTACGATTTCAAAATCAGGGTTATCTTTAAAATGCTCTCTGATTCTTCCTATATGTACCTCTATCGTATGTGGGTCTGCCTCCGTCTCGTATCCCCATACTTCATCCATCAACTGTTGTTTTTTTGTAAATATTCTGCCTGGCGAAGCTGCAAGCTTATATAAAAGCAGGAATTCTTTTTTTTAGGCAAAACAAGACTTTCCTTATCAGTTGTAACCGTCATTGCATCATAATCAAACTCTGTTGAACCGATCACAATTTTGTGTTCATTCAGTATCTGTGCACGGCGAAGCAGTGCTCCGACTCTTAAAACCATTTCATTCACATTTACCGGTTTTACCATATAATCGTCACTTCCCGAAAGAAATCCCTGGCGCATATCATCAAAGGAACCTTTCGCAGTGATCATAAGCACTGGCATCTGATATCCTGCTGAGCGAAGTTCTGACACCAGTTCATAGCCATCCATAACCGGCATCATAATATCAGAAATGATCAGATCAATATATTCCTTATCCAATACTTCTAATGCCTGTGCTCCATCCGATGCACTTTTGACTTGATATCCATTCTTCTCAAGCACTTTTTGGAATAGCTGGCTTAATTCTTTATCATCTTCTACAATCAATATTTGAAACACGTTTTCCTTCCTCCTTATTAAAACAGATATCTTGCCCATCCAAGCAGATGCTGTACCAAAAAAATATTTTTCTCTGACGTTTCTTTGTTAATTCGATTGGCTCTACATGATATGGATCATTATAAGTTCCGCCTTCTAATATCTGGCGGGACACTTTTTCATATTCCATCATGCCCTCTTCCAACTGTTTATTAATATCTTTACTGCGTATTACAAGCATCAGTTCCGTATCCAGATATACACTTCTCATGTCCATATTAAAGGAACCGATTACAGACAGATCATCGTCAATCAGAATACTTTTTCCGTGGTATGAATAACCGCCTTCATATTCCCAGATATTAATTCCTGTACTTAAGATTCTATTATTTCTGTTTCTCGCATAATCAGCAGCCCCAAATGGATTCCCATTATTCGCAACTGAATTTGTCATGATAGAAAAAATCTGAAACGTTCTCTGCAATCTCCTCCCATGTATTATACATCATATCATTACAGATAATATATGGCGTGTGGATCTTCACACGATTTTTTTGCATTTTTCATCAATTCTCCCAACTGATACCACACTACTGGTTCTTTGGAACCTGTGTGAATAGGATTTGACACTAATGTAATCTTTTCTGTCTCAAAAGTTTCGTCCGTATAATCGGTCTCGCAGATTCTTTCCTTATTCTCCTCAAAATATTTCTGATAGCTGTTCTGCAGCTCTAAAACTGCGTTCTTTACAGATTTTCTATTTGCCAGTTTTTTATTGTTATGAAAATAACCACTGTCTTCCTGATTCCATATGGTTTCAAAATACTCTGACAACTGGTTAACTGAATTTTCTTTCTCAGGTTCATCGCAAACCACTAACACGTCTCTGTCATAGTTCTTATGTCCCGGAAAATCACCCAGGAAATAATTGTGTATATTTCTTCCCCCAAGAATATATCTCTTTCCATCTGCAATCAAATATTTATCATGCATTCTACCCATCATTTTCCATGGTTTCAACGGATTGGCCTTATTATATAGTTTAATTTCAACATTCTCATGGGAAGATAATCCATAGAAATACGGATTTCCTTCCATATCAATCCAGCTCTCCATTCCATCTACTAACAGACGAATATGTACACCTCTGTCTGCCGCATCATGCAGTGCTCCTAAGATCAATTTTCCACTTTCATCGGATTGAAATGCAAAAGTAGAAAGAATAATTTCCTTTTTTGCATTCTTGATCAAACGCACTCTTTGTAAAAGCGCTTCTGGATTCTTTTCTATGATTACTGCCCGTTCTGTATTTTCACTGCATTCGTTCCATGACCCATTTTTTGTTTCTTTTTTGGTTGTATTGGACACTTCCGGCTGTTTTTATATGCAATGCAGATTCCGAGCAATTCATAAAAAGCCACACATAAAAAAATTGCCAGTATAACAAGAAGGATTTTACATATTTTATGCTTTATCATTGTACATCACCTGATTCCTTTTTATTTCATACTTATACAATACAAAGTCAATCTCAATTTAACCTCAACAAAATTTATTTTTCATGCGTCATTTCATCTGTTATGATTAGATATGGAGTCATAAACCAACAATATTTTTCAGCTTTATTTATCATACTGATATAAACTTCTTCTCCTACTTGTATAAACATCAGGATAAAGTTCCCGAAGGTTAATTTTCTTCATTATGTACCTCCATTTCGATTCACGGGTGATTGACGGGTGAATCGAATGGAGGCGGAGACCGACACCGGCAGGCAACCGGGTCATCTCCGAAAAAATGGCAACAAAAAACGCCAGATTTCCGTGAGGGAAAACTGGCGCGCCAAGAACAGCCATTATTATACTGAATTACATAGAACGATAATGCCGATACAATATTATACTTGCCCGGAGGAGGCGGGCGGCAGAAATGTTTGGTTTCAACCGCCGCGACATCTCAAGCGCAAATCATCGCTGTTAAATAGCAACGGTTTTGTGTTTGGAGTGCTTATTCCTAAAAATCAAAAAAGAAAGAGCCGATAACCGTGAGAATATCTCATCGATTATCGGCTCTGCGTCTTTGCGTCTGGCTCTTTCCAAATAACAAAAAATGATTAGGGCAATCCGAAACTCAATCGTCTATTTTTCATAGAGAACACTGGCCGTCCTCATAGCGTTATTCTATTTTCATCATGCGGTAGCCCACACCAATATGTGTTTGGATGTATTGTGGAGACTCCTCTGTTGGCTCCAGTTTTTTTCGCAATGTTGTCATAAATACCCGCAGCGAAGCCACATCGTTATCCCAACTGCGACCCCAGATATTTTGTGTGATAAAGGTATGGGTCAGTACCTTGCCGACATTCTTGGACAGCAGACACAACAGCTTATACTCAATGGGTGTCAGGTGAAGTTCGTTTTCATCCAGATAAGCGCATCCCCCGGCATAATCCACTTTCAACTTACCATTCACAAATACAGAACTGGCAGTGAACATCTCTGCCGTCATCAGAGAGAGTCTTCGCTGCGTCACCCGAAGTCGTGCCAACAATTCTTCTACAGAAAAGGGCTTTGTCAAATAATCGTCCGCTCCGGCATCCAGCGCCTTGATTTTATCGTTATCCTCGCTTCGGGCGCTGATTACAATAATCGGAACATTGGACCAAGAGCGAATAGTTTGAATTACTTGAACGCCATCCATATCCGGCAAGCCCAAATCCAGTAAGATGATTTCAGGATTGTGCGATGTGGCCTCCATAATGGCTGTCGAGCCATTAGGCGCTACCACATAACGATAATCATTTGTTTTCAATGTGGTTGTAATGAGATTTCTCACAGACGGGTCATCCTCAACCACTAATATCAAAGGTTTATTCATGAATTTCTACCTCCCCTGCAGGTAATGTAAATTTAAAAACAGTGCCATTTGGCTGATTGTCTGATACGGAAATCGTGCCGCCGTGGGCGGTCACAATGGACTTACAGAGGGACAGCCCCAATCCAAGGCTTCTGCGGCTGTCGACCACTTTATTGGCCCCACTATAAAACATATCGAAAATACGGGGTTTCTGCTCATCGGGAATCCCAGGGCCGTTGTCGGAAACGGAAACCGTGACCCATTGCTCTTTTTGATCGGTATGTATTTCAATTACTGAACCGACAGGGGTATATTTGATGGCGTTGTCAACCAAATTGATAATCACCTGAACGATCAGCTTCGCATCAATGTGGGCAAGGATAAAGTCTTTACCGCTGGTCACACGAATGGTGTGTTCTTTACTTTTTCTGTTGATGTGCTTCAGCGCTTCAGAAACGACCTCATCCATGAGTTCGATACTCCGAGTTAGATTGACCTGTCCGCCCTCAATTCGTGTGACTGCTAACAAATTTTCAACCAGATTGATTAGCCACATGGAATCGTCATAAATATCAGTAAAGGTCTGCTCCCGTAGTGCATCGTCCATCTTTTTATAATTTGCAAGCAAATTGTCTGCGCTGCCGGAAATCGCTGTCAAAGGAGTCCGAAGATCATGGGAGATTGCCCGCAGCAGGTTGGCACGAAGTTGTTCATTTTGTGCCAGGACAGCCGCTTCCTCCTTCTCCTTGGCGTTTTTGATGTTTTCCAGCGCCAATGCGCACTCGCCAAGAATGGAAAGAAGCACGCTATTTTCAAAAGAGTCCAATGGAGTACCGTTCACCGCAATACCAGCTACTCCATATACATTCTGGTTAACCCGAATCGCAAGGTATAAACACTTTGCACTGGATAATGTATCTGTTGTGGCACCGGCGTGTTTATTGTTTCGGAAGACCCAATCGGCGACTGCTTTCTCGTTCTCAGAAATTAAATCTTCCTGAATGCTATTAACAGCACGAAAAACGTTAGGGGTGGCAAGTTCTTTACCATCAGACAGGTAGACGACAATATCTTTTTTCAGCAGCTTCATGAGCTGCCCTGCCGTAGCGGTGATTACCGCATTCTCATCCTGCTCTTTTTGCAGAAGCTGGTTGGTTTCAAAAAAGAATCTTTGTACGGTAAGCTGTATGGGCAGATTGTTTCGCATTTTCTTTCAGCCGGGTAGCGAGAGATCCGGAAAGCAGTGTTACTATAAACATAATGGTAAAGGTAATAATATAGTTCGGATCGTCAAAATGGAATGTCAGTCTCGGCGTGGTAAAAAAGAAATTGAAAACCAGCACACTGACAACCGAGGTCAGAATCCCGCACAGTCGGTTGGTTGTGATTACAGCGGTCACAAGTACGCCTAATATATAAACTGCGATAATATTACTCTCCGTGAACCCAAGAGCGTCAAAGCCACAGCCAATTAGTGTAGCTACCAGCAATACAGCTATACTCTTCAGAACATCACGCAGGGGGCATCGCATCTACCTGCGCCTTACTCTTTTTTTCCTGATAGCTGGTTCCTGTGCTGGCATCCGGTATCACATGAATATCCAGATTAGGTACGCTGGAAATCAGGCGTTCCGTCAAGGTGGGCTTGCTGAAAATATTCTTTCGTGCAATGGTACTTCGTCCAATTACGATTTTTGAGATGCCGGAAAGACGGGCAAATTCCGCAATCTGATAAGGCACGTCATCGCCATAACTTGTCTCAATCGCAGCGCCAAGTTGCTGGGCCAGACGCTTATTATCCTGCAAACGCTTTTTATCATCGTCACTCATCGCCGCTGTATTTGGCGTTTCCACATAAAGAGCGGTAAATGTTCCCCGAAAGGCTCTTGCCATCCTTGCAGCAGTCCGAATGATTTTTGCGTTGGATGGCGACGAGGAAAGACATGCCAGAATGCGCTCGTCTGTATGGTAATCGCCTCGGCTCTGTACTCTGGCGCTTTCCGTCAGCAAGTTCACCCGGTCAGCGCACCGACGGAGGGCGATTTCCCGCAATGCGGTGAGATTTTCCAGCGTGAAAAAATTAACTGTTGCCCGCTGCGCCTGATCTTCCCGGTACACATTTCCACTTGCCAGTCTTTCCAGCAACTCCGCAGGCTCAATATCCACCAGTTCTACCTGATCTGCTTGATCAAAGGTGGAATCCGGAATGCGCTCCCGCACAAGAATTCCGGTGATAGAGGCTACTGTATCGTTGAGACTCTCAATATGTTGGACATTTACAGTCGTATAGACATCAATTCCAGTATTTAGCAGTTCCTGAACATCCTGATACCGCTTCGTGTGCCGACTGCTTTCGGCGTTGGTATGGGCCAACTCATCCACCAGTATGAGCTGGGGATTTCGCTTGAGCGCAGCATCAATATCAAATTCACGAAGGGTCATTCCTCCGTAATCAATTTGTTTCACAGGAAGCTGCTCCAAGCCGTCCAGAAGTGCCGCCGTCTGAGGTCGGGCATGGGGTTCTATGTATCCAGCAACTACATCGATGCCGCGCTCCTTAGCCTGATGAGCCGCCTGAAGCATGGCATAGGTCTTTCCGACACCTGCGGCATAACCGAAAAAGATTTTGAGTTTTCCGCTTTTCTTAATGGATGCATCGTTACGGATCGCACGAAGAAGCTGATCCGGATCTTGTCTTGGCAGTTCCATTTTAACCCTCCTATCTGTCACTCAAGTAAAAGCGATTCCATTTTTCAATATTATAACACACAACGTCAAAACCTACATCTGCGACTGATCCACGGCAAATTTGTTCAGGCATCCAATGAAAAAATCGATGACAGGTGATTTTTGGGATCCCTCCATAGTGCTATTTGTGTGATTTGATCCTGGGTAATCGGCTCAAAATTGTTTTCCAGAAAAACATCCAGTTTTTTCATCAGAAAATACCCAAAAATAAATATAGCTGATGTACTTACAAGTAAAATAACATCCTGCATGGATTCACCCCCACATTTCCGTGATTTTTTTTGAAATCAAATACGAAAGCACTTTTGCAAATTCCTGTTACTTCCCAACGCCAACATGGTATCTCCTGCTTTCAGCACTGTGTCTGAAGAAATAGATAACTCCAGCTTGCCGCTTTTCTTGATTCCCATAATGTTAATGTTGAATTTTTTACGAATATCGAGTTCTCCAATCGAATGATCCGCCCAATCTTTTGGAACGGGAATCTCAAACATGGCGTGATTTTCATCCAGTTCAATGTAATCGAGAATGTGATCCGCACTGTAACGGATTGCTGTCCACTTTGCAAGCTGTTTTTCCGGGTAGACTACTTCATTTGCACCGTTACGAAGCAAAAAATTTTTCCTGAACGTCAGTTGCAGCTCTGGAAACTACAAACCTCGCTCCTAATTCACTGAGCAGAGAAGTTGTTTCCAATGAACTTTGAAAGTTGTTGCCGATGGCCACAATGCATACATCATAGTTGCGAACACCGAGAGATTCCAAGAAAATCGGCATTCGTACTGTCTCCAATCTGTGCGTTGGTAACAAGGGGCAGAACAGCCTCTACACGTTCCTCCGAAGTATCTACTGCCATTACTTGATGACCCAAATGATTTAAGTGCAGGGCAATATGCTTTCCAAATCGCCCCAGACCAATTAGAAGAATTGATTTCATAATGTCACCTTTATCCTACTGTTATTTTTTCCTTTGGTAGTTTTGATACTTTCTTTTGCGCACCGGATAAGGCCGCAAAAATCAATGTAAGGCCACCGACTCGTCCAAAAAACATCAGCAAAATCAAAACACCCCGTGAGAGCAGATTCAGTTCCGGTGTAATCCCCAGGGACAGGCCGACTGTGCCAACAGCTGAGGCAGTTTCAAAAAGGCAGGTAAGCATGGGAAGTCCTTCGGAAACGCTGATGATAAGGCCACCGGTACAACATAGCGTGATATACATAAGCGAAATTGTCGCTGCGTTTTTTACAACATCATCATCGATGCGACGTCCAAAGAGATGTGCATTTTCTCTGCGCCGAAAGGTGGAAATTGCAGTAGTAAGCAAAACAGCAATGGTTGTTGTTTTCAAACCGCCTGCGGTAGACCCGGGACTACCGCCAATCAGCATCAACGCAATGGTGATAAATTGTCCCGCCTCACTCAAATCAGTTAATTCCACCGTATTAAAACCCGCCGTTCGTGGTGTCACAGCTTGAAAAAGAGAAGATAAAAGCCGTTCCTTTCGCGTGAGATCATCAAACTCAAAAAAATAAAAGTACATTGCCGGAACTATCAATAAAACCGCTGTGGTACAAAGAATCACCTTGCTCTGCATCCGATATTTGCGCAAATGCAATCGATTTGTCCGAATATCATCCCAAGTCAGAAAGCCAATGCCGCCAAACACAATTAAGAACATAATAGTAAAGTTTATGACTGGATTCGCTGCATAGTTTGTCAGGGAGGAAAATGGAGTGCGCACACCCAACAGATCAAAGCCTGCGTTGCAAAAAGCGGACACGGAATGAAACAGTGCCATCCAAAGGCCAATTTTCCCGAAATCACGGCAAAACACTGGTGCCATAACCGCTGCACACAGCAACTCCATCACCAATGTCACCCTAACGATAAAGCCAGTCAGGCGAACGATTCCCCCTACCTTTGGCGCTGAAATCGCTTCCTGCATGGTACTGCGCTGCATCAAAGAAATCTTCCGCCCGGAAATCATTGCAAAGGATGCGGCCACAGTAATAACTCCCATGCCGCCGATCTGAATCAGCAGCAAAATGACAATCTGACCGAAGACCGACCAGTATGTTGCCGTATCATGTATAATGAGTCCGGTTACACAGACTGCTGAGGTAGAAGTAAACAATGCCTCAAAGAAAGGCGTTGCCAGTCCGCTGCGGCTGGAAAACGGCAACATTAAAAGGAAGGTGCCGAAAAGGATCACACCGGAAAAACCGAGGATGATAATTTGAAACGAAGTCAACTTCCTTTTTAACAACACTGTCCTCATAACTGCAATCCTCCTTTATACTTCTTTATACTTCTTTATACTCCTTTACGTGTCCTTAATCATAAATCAAAGGGAGTAAAGAAGGTAAAAGAGAATGCGTATATGTATTAAGGCCGTCTAAAGATGCAGGACTTATTCTTTTTTATCACGAGCTTGTGCCAGAAATTCAATCAGCCGTTTCCTTGTCAGAATCCCGCATAGAACATTCCGGCCATCAACGATGGGGACAAAATTCTGATTCAGCATTGAAGTTACAACCTGCTCGGAATCTGCATCTATTTGTAACGCAGGGCAAAAATCTCTGCGAACAATGCTGCCAAGTCGGTATCCCTCCTGTACTTTCAAGTCTGTTGTCTGGCAAACAAGAAGGTGGCGGAGGAAATCTCCCTCCGTCACGCTTCCAATATACTGTTCCTGATCATTCAGTACCGGGACAGCGGTATAGCCATGTACCATAAACCGTTCCAATCCCTGACGAATCGTATCCTTTTCCGGACAATAAAAAAGCATCTGTCTCTCCAGTCATGGATAACAAATGCTCCTTAAAGTTCCATATTCTTTTTTCTCATAGGTGTGCCGTTGCAATACAGGTTAAGTGCCATTCGCACCACCTTCATACTACCACTGGTCTGCCAGCCTTCATGCAAGCACTCAGTTTTTACACATCCCGTCTTAAAATCATAGATGCTATTGATATTTCTTCTCGTATCATCACTGATGCCAAGGCAATAGCAAAGTGCCTTGTGGTACACATCCTGATAGCGTACCTCTTTTAATTTTTCATAGTAGAATTTTTCATGTGCTTCGCTGATAAAATTGATTGTCTGTTTCTTTTTGTTTTCTGCTCCTAACGCTGTGTTGTTCATAGTGAACCTCCTTTTAAATTGAATTGAAAAAGGCACTCCTAATGGAATGCCCTAATATAAAAAAATAGGGACACTCTTTCAAGTATCCCTACGTTCTATCATCATATCTGATAGTTCTCTATTTACTTTCATATTCAGAATTATTTGTGTTCCCACAACCGAGGTCTAATGCCACAACAACCGTTACCTTCCTCACAAGCTCTTTTTTTCCTTGTGATTTTCAGCAATCCTGTTGAAGCTGAAAAGCTCTGCAAAAAGTGCGTAAATTCAAGGATTTCTATATATTCTTTCTGTGTAGTCCTACCACAGTCTCCACATGCGGAATCGTTTTTCACCGCTTTAACAGTACGCGAACCCGCATAGTTACTGAGTTTTTACACTCTTTGACAGGTTGCTAATATCTGCAATCATAAGGTTAGGACATGGCGTACAGACCGTTTGACTTTGTAAACGTGTGGCGGGTACGCCGATATTTTGTAACACTTTTATAATACAAAATTATTCTAAATACTGCTACCAAATTTGGTAATATATCAGTACGCCGATTTGTTTTGGGCATTTTTGCGAATGGCATTAACACCCTTTCAATGTTCACTTTTATTGAAACCTATATTTTCCTTTTCCATGTCCTGTTACAGGTACGATTACCTCACTATCAACCAACAGTTTTATTAACTTGGAAGCTCCTGATGGCTTTAATCCAGTAATTTCTTCAACTATCGTTCTTCCGAAACAATTTTCTTTTCCACATTTTGAAAATATTTCTACTGTATGTATTACCGAAACACGTACATCATAATATATTCTTCTTCGTTTTCATCAATAATCTCGAAGCCAACATTTTTGTACATCTTCACTGCATAGTTTGCTTTCTGTACTGCCAAGGAAGTTTTCTGATACCCTCTTTCTTTTAACTCTTCCAACATCCGTTTCATCAGCATAGTTCCAATCCCAAGACCTCGATACTCTTTATATAACGATATGGCAAAAGACGGAACACCATCTTCTACATGTCCATAATCATCCATATTACGAACCCAGACAGCGCCGACTATCTTTTTGTCAACTTCAGCAACAAAACAAATATCTCCTTCCTGCTTGCCAAAATCCTGCACATAAATCTGTAATTCTGGTGCATTTATAATCTCTTTTGGCGGTGCATCTACACCTTCTGGAATGAAAATTGCTTCATACAGGAAATCATCCAGCAATGCTATTTCCTTGTTATTCATATGCCTTATATTATAACTGATTTTATTATGAAAACCAATCAAAGTTCTAATTTGATTTACATCATATTCTTTAGCTGGAAGAATAACTGCATTTTTACCTATTATTTCTTTTTACTATACGTAATTCTAACTCTTGCCTGTGTTTAAAATGACTGATCATATCCTCAAAAAGCACTACATTCATGTTTCCTCCCATAAGGAGAGTTCACCAAATATTCTAACATCATCTGATACCATAACTCATTTCCATTCTCATCACAGCGTTCTTTTTTGAATTATTTTTTAATATTCTCTTCCAACTTATCACTATAGAGATAAAATAATATAAACTTCTTTGCATCAATGCACCTAAACAAATTGGCGATAGAACTCTATAATTTCTTCATCACTAAGCATATGAAACAAAATTAAATCCTCTATTACATTTTGAAAGAAAGAACATTCAAATAAATATCCTGTATCTGTAAAATTTTTAAACCTTGTTACTATAATTTCCTTTAGCTCCGCCAAAGTTTTTCGCCCATTATAGACTTCATAATTCTCCAAATCTTTATAAAATCCCGGAATATCCGTAATTATCTTAGTGTAAGTAATGATATAATTCTCTTGTTCCCTAACTGTATTTTTTATAATTTCATCCCTTATCGAATTGTATTTTTGCAAAACAGCCTCATATTCCTTCTTCGACATTAAAGCACACCAAGCCAATTCTATCGGAGAATAATCTCCTTCCCTACATACATGTAACTCAGGATTAAACTTCACAATATTATTTATCAGCGTGCTTTTTCCTGATCCTTGAATACCTTCTACAAATATATTTTTCATAAAGCAAATCTCCTTTCAAATTATAAATTCAATTACCTTAGTTGCTATTTTTTCGCAAAATTTCCTGTCATGTTCAACAAATAGCATGGTTGGCTCATACTTTAAAATTAATCTTTCTAACTGCATCCGCGAAAAAATATCAATGTAATTTAATGGTTCATCCCAAATATAAAGGTGTGCCGGTGTAAGTAAACTAGTCGCCAACAAAACTTTCTTTTTCTGGCCTTCCGAGTAAGTTTCCATATTTTTAGTAAACTGCTCTCGTCCAAAATCAAGCTGCCGAAGTATGGCACAAAATAAACTCCTATCCAAATCATGCGTTTTACAATAATTTGTAACATTACCTTTAATTCCAATTGTCTCCTGACCAACATATGAAATAACAAGACCACTTGCCACCTCACATAGTCCTTCTTCAATTATACAAACACCTATATTGGAATTACATTTTTCTAGGATTTTTCTAATAATTGTTGTCTTTCCACTTCCATTTTTTCCGGATAATACAACACGATCACCCTTTTTTAATGTCAAAAAGACAGCCCTTGAAACACTGGTTTATCTGAGTCTTTATATTGCAAACTATACTCTTTTACATTAACAAGACTATTTTTTTTGTAATGAACAAGCTGAAACAACTTTAAATCTTTAAGATATTCTATATCTTCTAAAAGACCCTCCTTTTCCTCAATCTCTCTTTCAATTCGTTTTTCCATCTGCTTTACACGCCTCTGCATCTTTTTTGTTTTGGCTCCTATAAAACTTCTTGTGCTTAAGCATCTGTCATGTTCTTTTATCGGATCAAATCCTATTTTGGTGCGTTCATTTTTATCTGCCCACTTAGCAACCTGTTCTGCCGCATGGTTCAACTTTTGAATCTCCTTTCGGTGTTTCTCATTTTGTGCTATCGCAAATTTATCTTTACGTTGCTTATTCTCCCACCAGACCGAAAAATTACCATTTTGTACTTCGATACTGCAACGATTCAATACCAGACAATGATCTGTGCATGCATCCAACAAATCTCTGTCATGAGAAACCAGTATAAAACCCTTTTTAGAAGCTAAATACACCTTCACACACTCCCTTGCATTTTGGTCAAGATGATTCGTCGGTTCATCAATTAATAAAAACTCATTTTCCTGTGAAAACAAAACTGCAAGTAATATCTTTGTACACTCTCCGGGACTTAAGGTACAATAAGGTCTATACAAAATCTCTGAACTTTCCGATAGCTCTTCCAACTCACAAATTACTCTCCATATTTCACACCCCGGCTTCAAATCTTCCATAAATTCTGCCACAGGCATTTGCTTTTGGTATTCTGCAATTTCATAAGGAAAATAATCAAACTTCGTTGATGCACTTATGGAACCTGTAAACTGATATTTTCCAAGTAATAAATTTAAAAAAGTTGTCTTCCCTTTTCCATTTCTACCAATAAAACCTAGTTTCCAATTTGTATCAATCGAAAATGAAACATTCTCAAAAACATAATCAAAACTCCCTTCATATCCAAAGGTTGAGATTATTTATACTAATTTGTGCCATATACATTCCTCCTCTCATGGTTACAATAAAAAAAAAAGAACCATTCGTTGCCAAACAGTTCCATTACATACTATAACCTCATATGGTTCATCAAAAGAAGGAAATACACCCAACATTGTAATCATTTTTATGCACACAAAAGAGGGTTATGAGAACATAATCCACTTTTTGGCAACATGACAAGTAGTATGGGAGATATCGCTCATACTGCATAAACATTCATGTAATCAAAAGTAAATTATCTTCTCATCTTTTCACCTCTCTCCTTAAGATAAAGCCATTCTAACACTCCGACTTTCCTTTGTCAACAAAGGAATATACTAATTCAACTCATTCCACACATCCACATAATCCTGCAATCCGCCCGGACGCATTGCAATACTCACATAATTTGCCGGTTCTTTTCCTTGCAAGTCTGGCAAGAATCCCCGCATCCGCCGGCTCATCAAATACGACCTGCTCCTCTACTTTATCACAGTCAATCACAAGTTGCTTGCCATCCATATCTGTCATAATCACTGCATTTCTGGTATCATCATAAAAGTACAAATTATATTTCATATAATCCCTCTTTTTCCCTAAAGATCAAACAAATTCATCTGATTATTAATAAGTGACTTTACCTTTCTTTCCTTGATTACATCTGTGCTATCTATTTCACCAAACAACAAAGGTGATTTGGGATTGTGCATACCAAAATTCTTTTCTACAGTATTTGAACTATAATTTGCATAACAATACAAACATCCATTTTTGCATGTATTATAGGCTCCTATATCAATACTTGCCACACATCCACATTCTGCTCTTTGATTTGTGTCTTTATCAACATTAAGTTTAAATCCGCCAATTCTCTCTATTCGTTCCCTATCAATACAATGAGCATGCTCAACTCCTATATTATGAAAATCTCCAATTTCAGCACAGGTATCAATATACAAACCATACTCCTTTGCTATTTCTACAAATCTTTTTGCAATAATTCTACCTGCATTTCATATGTATCTTTGACAATACTTAAGAGCTTTTTACATTTCGCTCTGTATTTCTATACATATCCATAAAGCTCACAGTACACTTCTCCGTATAATCACCCAATTTTGAAGCTAATACTTCAAAATACTTACAATGATACTCTATTGAGTACTGCTCATTAAAGAATATCGGATCATATCTCCATATAACCTTTTCTTTTCCAATTTCTTTGGATAACTGTTGAAATGTCGGAATAATAATTTTATTTTTTGATGGTAAATTCCTTTCTACATCAGGACCATACGCACTTAATGTAAATTGAAAATAATATGTATAATCATTAATTTGATCCAAGTATGACAACATTGAGTTGAATTTTTGTCCAAAATACGATTGCATCAACAACATCTGGAGATAAATCTATCTTACTTACCTGATGTATATTCATCGGATTTCTAACCAATACATATTTCTCTTTTAATCTATTAACCAACCATTCCGAATAGTAAGACGGTATATCTGTACGTCTACTTGCACTAATAATCATTTCTATCATCTCCTGCTATAATACTTCAATCAAAAGCTGCGCACTTGAACACACTTCCCATGGCTGATATGTAGAAAGTCTATCAGAATATTATATACAATACGATTTGATTCGTGTTTTATACCATACCTCTGAAATTCGTTCCTTATATTGTAATCAAAATAATATCCTTGACTATTTTCTATCAGACCCTCACCATCTAACTTTTCAACCAATTTCTCAAAATAATCGCGACCTCTATTATTGCTATTTACATCATTAATGAGAACCACTAATGGCTTTCCTTGTTCCTTATGTAAAATAATATTATGAACCACTTTTTCAAAAAAAAACTCTCTATCTCACCTATTTGCCCTGAATTATAGAAATGTGATATAACATATTGCAATACAATAACGTTTGCATTTGAAATGTTATATTCTTCCGTTACGGCATCCATATATTTAAATTGGGTTCTTCTTAAAGTTTTTGTTTTATATGATTTAATTTGCTCATGTATTGGTTTCCATTTTTCATTAACATCTATACCGATATAACTTACAGATTTATCATATGATTTTTCATGGCAATATCGTTCAAATGCCATTAAATCTGGACAACCACCGCAACCAATAGACAAAACATGGTAATCATTAATTTCTTCAAGTGCTTGGCTCTTTCTCATCAGATACAAAAGTTCAGAAGCATATTTTTGGCCGAGTAATCACACACGTAAAAATTAAGCATTCTACTACAGTCGTAATCTTTCTTTCCATTTGGATATCTCCCTGGGTAATGTACCTCCTCCAAACAATTTTTGCAGTTACCTTCGCATTCTCCTGGACAACCATTTTGATGATCACAAACAAAACAATCTGTTTGTTTGTATTGCTTGTCGCAGTATCCTATTATAGTTTTTATCAATGCTTTTTTTCTTAACTTTGATAATTCTACTTCCGTTAATCGAGAATTATAGAAATCAACTTGCATACTACTATCATTTTCTTCACCACACAAAGGACAAATATCATATTCTCTTTCACGCATTCCTTCTAGTTGTTGTTCAACCCTTTGCTTGTAAATATGGTGACATGAATCACATACTTTTAAAAAATTTGTTTCTTCATACTCTGTCAATTTACCATTTTCATTAAAAGCAAGCATGATATTTCCTCCTTTGCATGACCAATTTTTGCAACATAATTTCTTAATATCTAAACCATCCCAAAATGCTCCAGCGCATCCTTTATCGCTTTTTCCTTCTCCTCCGGACACTGAGGTTGTCTGCTATCCTCTGATTTCGGAAGATTATAATTCTCCCCAACTTCTATTCCACACTTTCTTTTTACCTGTGAAATATATAGGTTAGAAACCTTCAACCCATGCTCCTTCAGCACATATTTCTGAATTTCCTTATAAGTTGCCTTACTCTCTGCTGAAGTCAAATCCAGCTCATCCAACTCTAATTCCACTTCAATGTAATCATCAGCCTTTTGTTGGGACAAAAGAACAACCGTCTCAACGGTATTACCTTTTTCCCCACAAGAGCCGCCTTACCTCTTGACCATCCCGATATATTGGGAAATTAAACTCTATTGACTTCAAAGGCTGCTCTGACTCCCCATTTGGATATATCTGAATTTCTTTTATGAGATAAGTAATAAGGCTTTTCTTTTCCTCGTCACTTATTATATCATAGAGCTTTCCGAAATTCAGCATAAGCTTGTAAATATTGTCCAGAGTGATTGTTTCCATTTCGATAGAACTTTTTCTCAGCTTTGCATCTTCAATCCGTTCTTCCAACTCTACAATCGTATCATACAAGGCATCAAGTCTTAAAAGTCATGTCGTGGATTTTTTCTTTCTCTGAAACGAGCATCAATAGGCAGATTATCAATCTCTCGTTCCAGACGGGCTTTATTCAAATCTACTTCTTTCAGCTTACTCTCGTAATTGGCAAAGTTCCTTATCAATAGCTGTTGTATCGGTCTGTACGCCAATACGCTTTTCAATCTCTTTTTTTGCAAAATACTTATCGCTTACCAATTCCTTAACAGCTTCAATTACAAGTGGCTCAATATCTGTTTTTCTTAGCGATGCTTTATAATCACAATGATGTCCTCGTTCCTGCTTATTTCTGCCGCAAATATAATAGTAAACCTCTTTGTATGTGCCATCTTTATTTGTCCAAGCGTGTTTGTTCGTATACATTGAACTTCCACAAAGGGGACACTTTAATATCCCCGTCAAAAGGTGTGACCTATCCTTACCGATTTTGGATGGCTGTTTAATTCCTGTTGCCATACGCTTTGCGTGAACCTTTTGCCTTACAATTCCTCGCTGATAATTCCTTCATGTTGTCCATCTTCCAGAATGTAATCCTCTGCATGAACCTGCTTATATTCATTTTTTGTACCTTTTACCTTTTCTCGTGTTCTTCTGCCATAAGCAATCTTTCCACAATAAACAGGATTGTCTAATATCAACCGTATAAAATGACTGCTCCAAGTTTCCAATGTGCCGTTCTGACGAGGTATCTTCTTTATACCTTGAAGATTAAGATATTTTGCTACTCCGCCAAGTCCTATATCAGAATTAGCAAATTTATCAAATATAATTCTGATTGCTTCAGCTTCCGTTTCTTCTATCAAAAGCTGATTGTCTTTCAGATAATATCCGTATGGTGCAAATCCACCATTCCACCCACCTTGTCGTGCTTTTTCTCTCCGTCCATTCATTGTCTGTTCAATGATATTTTCTCTTTCTATTTCTGCAACCGCAGACAAAACAGAGATTAAAAGTTTTCCACTTGTCTGTGACGACGAGTCAATTCCTTCTTCAATACAAATAAGATTTATTCCATAAGATTGTACAAACTCTAATGAATTTAGAATATCCGCTGCATTTCTTCCGAAACGGGAAAGTTTATAAACCAGAATATAGTCTATCTCCAATCCGTTTTTTATATCGGAAAGCATTTTCTTAAATGCGGGTCGTCCTTCAATAGATTTTCCTGATTTACCTGCATCCTCATAGATACCGACAATTTCCATTTCTTCTCGGTCAGCAAAGCGTTTTAATCTGTTCTTCTGTCCTTCAAGACTGTATCCATCTACCTGCATCTCGGTACTTACTCTTGGATACAGGACACATTTCTTTCCTTCTCTGTTCATCGTACCACCTCCATAATTTTATAGGAAAATGTGATATGTAAGGCTGCGTAGCTTACGCAGCACAATCCAATTCCTGCAAAACTGTCTTTCCGTACTTTTCAACTATCTGTACCATAATATTGATAAATGAATTGAATACTTCGTTTTCATCTTGCATCTGTTTACTTTGCAATTCGGAATTTTGGATATATTTTTCATTTCCCATAATGAGTACCTCCGCTATAAAACAAGCGGCTGTACTCTAATTATAGAAATACAGCCGCATTTTTACCAATGTGCAAATTTATTCTTCTCGCCCTTTTTACACATCTATTGCCTTTATTTTCTCCAATGCAACACTAATGGCAAGAGCCTTATCAACCCTTGCCACCATATCATCTGGTATCATTCCTAAGTACTGTTCTAATCGCTGTTTATCAATCGTTCGTACCTGTTCAAGCAAAATGATTGAGTTCTTATCCAAACCTTCAAAATCATTGATTAAAGTATGTGTCGGCAATTTTGCTTTGGTGTGTATTCGACTTGTAATAGGTGCGACAATGACCGTAGGACTATGCTTATTACCGACATCATTTGAAATGATAAGTACAGGTCTTGTTCCGCCTTGCTCCGAGCCGATAACGGGATTTAGATTTGCGTAGTAAATATCTCCACGCTTGATTTTTCTTTCCATTATGTTTGACCTCCCAGATTTATTTAGGCAGGTATTTCTGCCTATGTAGGCAGCCAAACAAAAGGAAGTATTTAAGGTCGGGAGCGCATAAACAATATCTCTGTTCTTTTGACCGCCCTGTGTCTGGCTGCTATGAGAAAGCATTTCAATTTGTCCTCGACACCCCGAAATGCTATTGGGAAGTCGCCAAACGGTCAGCAGCGAACTGACGCCACGGGAGTTTCACCCCAACTGACGTTCTGCCAGAGCCGCCCTCATTGCCTGCGACGGTTTTATCACGCTCGGACTGTGACTGGACGGGAGTATCATTATCCTCTTTGTGGGTTATGGCGAAATCGGGAGCTGCCCGATATTTTGAGTCGGCAAAGTTATCACCACCTTTCAATCGCTCTGCCTTTCGGCAGGTCATGGCGTACCTCTCGACACGCTTATGCTCATCACAATCACAAAGAGAAGGTATTTGGCGAATGGGTATTCGGTTTTCAAAGAGCAATCCCGTTTTCGCCACACAAAGGAAAACAGGGCGAGAGGTTTTGTCCTCTCACCCTGTAGCCCGTGGGAATATTCAATTTTCCCACTATCCCAAAACTTTTTTAATTTTTCTTTGAGCCTATCCATTCTTCTGTAAACTGCTTTTTCTAATATCCAGATACACCAGCAATTTCACGGGTTGAATATCCTTGTATTTCATCAAAGAATCTGCAAGGTAAGCCTGTCCACCTTAATCAGCACTTGATAGAGCTGCTGATTTTCGATGTTGTCCAGAAAGTCCTCAACCGTTTTGATTTCGGGCTGTGTAGTATCTTCAACAAGCTCGTCAAGATATGTACCTGTTTCCTGCATACGCTGATAGTACCGCCTGTCGGAATTGAAAATCGCCCAATCGTGAACACGGAGCTTTTCTATGTCGTTCTCGCTGACACCCAAGCTCCGCAACTGTTTTTCTCGGCTTCTTTCCAGAGCCGCCATTTCTTTTCTTCTCTGGCTTTGTTGTACGCCATACTGTTTCCTCCAATCTGAATTTTTTTGAAAACTCAGATTGGCAGGCGGTGACTACGGCAGCCAACGCAAGAAATAGCCTTGTTTTGTGTTAAGACATCTTTCGACAAACAAAAAGCCGCAAAGGTACAAAGACCTCTGCGGCAATAAGCATAACTATACCTATGATCAAGAAATATAATCTCTGCTTGAAAACCGTAAGAGTGCCACGAGTAAGTGATGTTTTCTAAAAGATAATCTTCACTCCACTGTGACACTCCGTAAATAGTAGCTGCTTCTGATGAGCAGCATTGCGGTCATATGCGACCATCGCATAAAAAATCCCTCCAAACTCGAAAACGGGTTCGGAGGGAAGTTGAATTCTCATCTGGGCGTGTTTATACTGCCCACCAAAGCACCGTTTTTTTATTTGATGGGCTTGCTTCATATTGATTTTAAAGCTTATCTTACTTGATGTTTTGAAAATGCCTTATGGGAAATGATTGAACCTATTACTACTAAAGCAATCGCAACAGGAATAGACCATACTGCATAAAGCATACCATTGTGCATTTGTTCAACAGACATTATGGAAATATACTGTGAATAGAAAAGGGGCATCAGCACAATAATTCGATATAATGCACTTGTTTCAGAGATAGGAAGCATTATCGGTATCACATGAATAGCTGCTGAAATTACAAACGCTATCATTTGACTTTTACAAACAGCAGACAGAATTAAAACTATTCCTGTTACACTGATTGCACTCATAAACGCCAACAGGATTTGATACTTTAATACTGTTCCGCAAGTAATATTAAATGGAATATACCCTTCTAAAAAATCTATTGGAGCAAAAAGGATAGAGCAGTCCAGCCCCTCTGTTCCATAAATAGCAACCGCAATAAGCAAATTGAAAATAACAACCAAAGTCGTTATGAAAACGGCTGAAAGTAAACTTGCTAATACTTTTGCCGTGGCACATTTTGTCTTTCCGTATTTACTTGTCAAAATAATGTTATCCACTCCACCATACTCGCCAGAGAAAACAGGAGCAATTAGCAAAATAATTACTAATGAAAGGACAATAAAAATCTTCGCCATATTTTTGGCTTGTACTAAGCCAACCGTTTACATACCCAACTTTTATTTCTTTATCGCCAAATACATCAGCTACGCTTAACCCGTTCCAACTACCATCTATATCAGCAAAATGGGAGAATACAGAAGACTGCAAAGCATTTTGATAAATGTATTTTGCGTTCATTCCATGTAAATCTTGAGTAGGCTTAAACTCAGACATCATCTGCTGTACTTTATTGTCAGTTAACTTTCCCTCATACTTCAATGCAATTTGCTTATCAATTTCAACCGCAGCTTTTCCAGTTTCCTCTGTACCGTTTCCGTCAAATGCGTACATACTGTGAAGCGTGGAAAAAGACAGTATCAAGGACAATAGTAATACGGCAGCAACAGAAATAACCGCAAAGCGTTTTGTCAATATTTTTCGTAATTCAAACTTGATTAGATTTTTCATTATTCGTTCACTCCTTTAAAATAGAATAGATACAAATCCTCTAATGTAGGTTCTACTTTTATCGCATTTTCCATAGGCGACTGTTCAGAAATCACACGCAGAACCGTACAATTATTTTCAATGTTTCGCAAATTGCTTATATTCAGAGTTTCAGAATATTGCTCCGCACGACTGGTCGGAACTGTACATTCCCATACCTGTCCGTCAATTTCTGTGGTAATTTCCTGCGTTTTTCCAAAATGGAGAATCTGACCGTCTTTCATCATAATAATGTCCTCAGCAATAAACTCGACATCAGAAACAATGTGCGTAGAGAGAATAACTATTCTATCTTTAGAAAATGCACTAATCAGATTACGAAAACGGACACGCTCTTTTGGGTCAAGACCTGCTGTCGGCTCATCTAAAATTAAGATGCGTGGATTATTCAACATCGCCTGTGCAATACCTAAACGTTGTTTCATACCACCAGAGAAAGTTTTGATTTTGAGGTTTTCTTTTCTCTGCTAAGTCAACAGCTTCCAACAATTCTGTTGCTTTCTTATGAGCTTGTTTTTCACTCAGTCCTTTTAATGCCGCAACATACATAAGGAAATCCCAAGCTGTAAAATCTGGATAATATCCAAACTGTTGCGGTAAATATCCCAATAAATTACGGTACTTCTCCCCGAGTACAGATATGTTTTTCCGTCCAAAGTAATTTTCCCAGAGGTCGGTGTCTGAATATCGCAGAGTAACCGCATAAGGGTAGTTTTTCCCGCACCATTTGCACCAAGCAAACCGTAAACGCCATTTGATAATGAGAGGTTCAAATGGTTTACGGCTGTTTTTGAGCCATATTGCTTTGTTAGTTGAATTGCTTTAAGTTCCATATCAAAAACTCCTTTCGTCTTAGGGAGCAAAAAAATACTCTCCATGTGTTTACATAGAGAGTATAGAATGCAATTTTCTACTTTTTATCTACTAATCGAGAGATTTGAAAAAAGCAGTCACTTTTGCTCCGATTGAGCAATTTTCAATTTTCAGATAACCACCGTGATGTTCGCATAAAATTTTACAGATGTACAGCCCAAGTCCGAAATGCTCAGAGTGATTTTCTTCTTCCGTAAAATATGGATTGGTTGCTTTGCTTAAAATATTTTTTGAAAAGCCACATCCATTGTCTGAAACAGAGAGATAAAAGCCATCATTATTACTTGTGTAAGTGATGTTTACCTTTGATGTTGCGTATCGGATTGCGTTTGAAATCAAATTATTATTCACTTGTGAAACAAAAGTATAATCAATGCCAATAGGAATATCGGAAATATTATTTTGAATAGAAAGAGTTTTTCCACTTTGCTCACACAAAATTCTTGCACTATCAGCTATTGCGGTCACATAACCGCTTATATTAGACTTGTCACTTATGGGTTGAGCATCTTCTAAACGACGCAAGTGGCTCATACTATCAACATATCTTTCCAAACGGAAAATATGTTTTCTCATTGTTGCAGCGGTGCTTTTGGTTATTGGGTCATGGTTGGACTGTAAAATTTCATTATACCCTTTTAATACGGTAAGTGGAGTATACGTAAATCGTGAGCAAACGCAGCATTGAGTTGTTTTCGTTCTTCCATTTGCCGCCACATTTCAGAGAAATTATTAGCAAGGGTAAAACGCATTGTTTCAAATGATGAACACAATTCTCCTAATTCATCTTTGCTGTCATATTTAATTGAGAAGTCTAAATTATTATTAGAAATCATTTCAGAAGCGGCTTTTAATTCTGTAAGTGGTTTTTTTAACTTGTTTCTATAGAATAACAAGGTCGCCGTAATGATACATAACGCTGAATAAATCGGAGTTGCAATTATTGGGGCAACTTCACATATTGAAAGTAACCGTTGGTCTTTTTCAGACATTGCAACAGGTGCAACTCCAATATAATTGCCATCACCGAGTCTTTCTCCATTTTCATTTGTTAAATAATATTTTTCTCCTGTTGGGGGATATTTGCTTTCAATCGTTTTTGTAGCATTATTGCACAAAGTAGCTGTTCCTGCACTTAATAGAATGGCAAGAATTACAAACGCTGAGATATAAAGTATTATACTTTTTCGCAATGACAGGTTACGCCACATTTTCTTTATCTTATCCACTTATATCCACACCCCCAAACTGTTTCAATATAAGATTTATTTGTGTATGCTGCAATTTTTTGTTCGTATTCTGCGAATATGCTCGGCAACAACACTACTATCTCCCTCACTGTCATATCCCCAAACTCTTTCATAAATTCTCTCTTTTATCAAAAACTTGTCCTGCGTTTTGAGATAATAACTCAACAATGTCAAATTCTTTTTTTTACAAGACCAATAGGTTGGTTCTGTATATAAACATTTCTTTCAGAGTAGTCAATTAAAAAGTTCTCCTGAAAACTTAACTTTTGTATTCGTTTGATGTCGTTCTTCTCTTCTTAAATGTGCTTGCACTCTGGCTTCAAGTTCAACAAGAGAAAACGGCTTAACAATATAATCATCACCACCTACGGAAAATCCTTGTACCTTATCATTTTTTTCTTCAATACACGGGCAGTTAAAAAGAGTATAGGGCAAGAAACATAATCCCTAATTTTCTTGCAGACTTCAATCCCATCAAGCTTCGGCATATTTATATCTAATAAGATTATATCTGGTTGTAATTCTGCTAATTTGAGGGTTTCTACCCATTATAAGCAGAAAAGACCTCCTCATAGCCCTTGCTTCTAAAAAAAAATCCTGTAAGCATTTCAACTATATCAACTTCATCATCGGAAATTAAAATCCTGTACCTCACATATAACACCTCCATAATAAACACTAACGAAAATTTTTCAATTTTTCATCAACTTTTTTCTTGCATCAGCAGGCTTTTCAGCATTTTTCGGAATAAGCCACACACGGTTAATATTCATAACCCCCTCAATACGGTTTCCTTTACAAAGTCTTTGTACCCATCTTAACGATACATTCCACTTTTCAGCGGCTTCCTGTGCTGTCATATATTCAAACATATCTGACCTCCTAAGGTGTACTGTATATATTATAGCCGGTTTAAACGAACAGTATCAAGTGTGCAATTATGAACTTTGACCGCCTGTAATAAGAGATTTTATATCCTAATATCAGAGATTTCAAACCGTTCTATAAGAGCTCACATTTCTGTAAAAATATAACAGTAGCATTTTGCAGATACAAGGTGGTGAGTTTATGGACACAAGAAACAATGATTTTGACTTCGATTTTACACCGATAGGACAGGCAATCAAGAAAGCAAGGACAGCAAAAGGTTTGACCAGAGAGCAGCTTGCTCGTATTGTAGATTATGACCCAAGACATCTTCAAGCGATTGAAAATGAGGGACAAAAGCCAAGTCTGGAGCTGTTCATTCAGCTTGTGACAATGTTCGGTGTATCGGTTGATGAATACATATTCCCAGATAATGAGGTCAAAAGAAGTTCCGTCCGCAGACGCTTAGACGCAGAACTCGACAAACTAAACGATAAAGAGCTGTCCATAGTTGAAGCAACTGTCAGCGGACTATGTAAAGGCAAAAGAGCCAGAGGAATAAACCTCTGGTTTTTCTTTTGCCCATTTTTAATAGGCAGGAACACCGTAACCATAGATGGAGCTGCTTCCAACCGTATATTGCTTTTGTCTGCAAGCGTCGCCAGAATTACCCTCCACGGTGTAAACGACACCGTTTTCGCATTTCTCCACAATGCCTACATGGTCGGTTTCTCCGTCGCCTTCCCAATCAAAGAAAATAATATCGCCTGCCTGCGGCTCGTAGTTTCTGTCTTGCCATTGTCCGTTACCCTTAAACCAATTTGAGCCGTCCACGCAGCCTGCGAATTTCTGGATAATCCCGCTTTCGATATAACCACACTGGTCAGCACACCATGACACAAAGCAGGCACACCATTCCACACGCCCCTCAAAGCCGTACCAACTCCAATAAGGCTGACCTCCCTCATTGCCGAGCTGCGTCAAGGCAACCTCTACAATGGCTTGGTTGCCGCCGCTTGTAAATGCCCGTCCATACGGATAATAGCGTAACACATGGGCGGGGTACTGTGTCGCCGTACTTTTCCCACCCTAACCGCTGTGCCTGCATGGTGGAAAATTCTACCGCATTGGCATAGGAATAACCGCCGTAGTTGGTTTTTGCCCATGAGATATACCCATTGCCAAAGTTATAGCCCTGCAAGGCGAGCTTGATACGCTCCATGTCAATCGGGTTTTCCACCTCGGCAGAAATAAGGGCGGCTTTCAGCTCCTGTACGCCGCACTGGATGGAATACTCTGGGTCTTGTATCCCGTTCGGCTCATGGGGATACCTTGTGTTAAAGCTGCCCTCCGCCGCCTGCATGGGGTCAAGCCCACGCCCGCCGCTTTCCTGCATCATCACCGCCTTGATAAGCTCCACATATTCGGAGATGCCGTACTGTTTGGCATATTTCTGTATCAAAGGCTCATAGGCTTCCACCTCTGCACTGACAGGGGTATAGGCGTTGCTTCCGCTTCCGCCGACAAACAGGGAAACAGCACAGCCGAGCAGGACAACAATGAGAATAATCACAACTGCAATCCAACCGCCTGCAATTATAGCAGAAATCAGAGCTTTTGTTCCTGCAATAATCGCCTTGACCGCAGCTATGGTGGCTCTGACCGTCGCTTTGGTGGCTTCGGCGGTTGCCTTTGCGGTGACTTTTGCCGCCTGTGCTGCCTTTTGGGCAGTTTTCGCAGAAACCTTTGCCGCTACCTGTGCTGTTTTTACTGAGGTTTCCGTCGTTTTGATTGCCGCTTTAGAAGTTGCCTGTGCGGTTTTAATTCCCTTTTCGGTTGTCTTGACCGTTCCCTTAGCAGTTGCTTTCACCGCTTTTTCTGTATTTCGGGCTGTGGTCTTAATCATTTTTTGCCCCTGCTGTCGGGTCTTTATCAACTGCGATTTTGCTGTCTGGGAAACATCGGGGGCAGAGGAACGGCTTGCAGCCCCGTGACGGATCTGCAAGCCGTGTTGTTCTGACATATTCTGTGCTGCTTCCTGTTCTGCGGCTTTGACAGCCCGACTTTGCTTGAAATCGGTTATTTTATCTTTTGCCTTACCGATATTCTCTTGCGTTGTCTTGACTGCCTTTTGCCCCCGCTTATTGAACTGATGGATAACTTCGTCTTTACACGGTCTGCTGCACAAGAAATCCTATCCGCAGCATATTCAGTGGCAGAGTTTTCATCAGCGTAATATCCCTGTTCCGCCTTGCCCTTTATCCCCACATAGGCAGACTTCATACGCTCACTGGCTATGGCGGCTTTATCTATGGTCTTTATCGTACCTTTGACCGCATCTCTGGTTTTTATATCAGCCATAGAGAACCTCCTTTCCCAGAGGATTTGCGTTCAAATCAGCCGACCTTTTTTGCCACAACAACGAGCCTGCCGTTCTGTGCGGAGTATTCGCAGGTGGAAAGGGTAATGAGCCTGTCGCCTTATTCAGCGGTCACACCTGTATCATACAAAGCAAGCTCCTTGCACTTCCCGACATAGGAATTAAAATCTTCCTCATTCTCCGCATCAACAAAGTCATAGTATCGGAAGCCCTCAGAACTGTACGCCACAGTCTTAAACACAGCGACGATTTCATACTCTGCCTGCTCTGTGAGGGTATCAAACTGAATAGTCTTGTGTTCCTCATAGAAGTTCTTGGACTTGTAATCCTCCAACGCTCCAAACATCTTGCCACCCTTGATGTGATGACCGTAGATAACCAAATTTTCACTTTCGACAATATCACCATTCTCCTGCACATAAGGCGTACCTAAGTCGCTGTACTCTTTTTCAAAATTGTGCTTCAGATAAAAATTCGGATTGTTCCTACTCTGCATCACAGGATAATTGATTGTCGTGCCGGCAATGGAAATCCAACCGACCATATCCTCATTCTGTAAATACAATTCCTGATACTTGGCAAGCACATCTTCTCCCTCGCTGACAGGGGTATCGTCTGGCACGGTTTTCTCCGTGGGAGCCTGCTCTACCATTTCGGCAATCTCCTCAAAGGCTTCCGTCTGCTCGTCCACCTGTGCATAGTGATGGTAAATACGGAAGCCGCAAAAAGCCGCCGTACCTAACAGGCACACGGCGGCGGCAATACAGATAATAGATTTATAATTCTTCATAGGTTTTTCCTTTCTTATCTTGAAATTTCTGTCTGTTTTCTGGGAGCAGGAAGCTCCCTGCAATATTCGGGGTATCTGACCTTGATACCCTCCATAAAGTAGGGAGCAAATTCACAGCAGAACAACTCCTCTGGCGTGAAATACCGTTCCCGCCCTTCCTCTGCATACCCGTTCCAAAGGTTAAAAAGCAATATGGCAGACCTTAACTGTTCCGCTTGTCTGCCAGCCGCCGTGCATACCCTCTGGCTCGATGCAGTCCTCCTTGAAATTGAACATCTGGTTAATGTTCGCCCTCGTTTCCGGCGATACCCATTACATAGAAAATGCCTGTGATGCAGTCCGTAGCAATACGTAACTTC
>VOFK01003183.1_pt1 | contig 33239 bp, 51 predicted proteins | sample 5384121 | NCBI WGS metagenome assembly VOFK01 (sample SAMN12384730, study PRJNA508395) | human gut metagenome | isolation source: healthy gut J | host: Homo sapiens | reverse complement strand
TCAGTACTGCTTCGTTCAGTTACGTATTGCTGTGAGAACTCAATAGTACGGACGATTATATCCAGCCGCGCATCTCCAATCAAAAGGTCAATTCTTACCTGCATGAAATTGCGGATGTAGTAGGTATCGACAAGAAATTGACGCACCACACGGCCCGGAAAACCTTTGCCACGACTATCCTGCTCTATAACGATGTGCCTATCGAGGTGGTGAGCAAACTGCTCGGACACTCCGATATTTCGGTTACCCAGCGCTACTATGCGCAAGTTCTGGAGAAGAACATCAGCAATCATATCGGGCGGCTGGAAAAGGTGCTCAATAAGTGATAAAAGTGTTGATTATCAGCGAAATAATTGCTTGAATATTTGGAAGTCTCGAAAATTTTTGCTTATCTTGTAAATATCTGAATAAAGGCTATAAAGCCTTTGCGCGACATTCTTGATTGTAGTTGAGAGTGTCCGAATAGTTGGATTGTCTGCGGTGAGAGCGCAGGCAATTCTTTCGAATAGTTCCGTAAGGAGAATGCGGAACGTAATTTATTTCAAAGATGGAAGCAGGACGAAAGGTTTTAGTGCTTTGCACGCTGACTGCTGAAGCCAAGCGTATTGACGATCCCCGCTATCAGTTTGATACGGAGGAAAAGGATGGCGTTGTTGTAAAGTGTACGATCAACAATGCGGAGGTGTTGATGTTCCCGGTGTAGTATATCGTTTGCATCCGAACGAAACCGAGAAGAACAGATGGATTCTTTGGAGGTTCTTATAAAGGATAATACCAAGAGATTCAGTGAGGTATTCCGGCAGTTGCCGTATGGCATCATTAAAAAATGTTACAGGTATCGGAGCTACCACTTTGGCCTTGGATGCGGAAAATAATTGTATCGTAGTTTGTCCTACAAGGAGTCTGGCCTATGGTAAAGTATTGCAGGAATAACCGAGGACGGTACGAAAAGGTATCTTTATGTCGGCAGCGAGGTAGGGGACATTAAGAAAAGTGACCTCCCGAAATATCCGTGCTTATTTGAGTAACAAAGAAAATTCCTTATAAAAAGATTCTGGTAGTCGCTGACAGCTTACCACGGTTGATGGAATATTTGCCGCAGAATTTGGAGAAATGGCACATTATGGTCGATGAAATTGACAACGTTATCAGACAGACGGTGTATATCGTCCGGCATTGGAGAATGTTATTGACTATTTCTTCAGATTCCCCGAACGTAACCGCTGTTTTGGTATCGGCGACTATCCGTCCGTTCTCCGATCCCGATTGGCTGATCTGCCTTTGATTGATGTAAAAATACGAACAGTTTATGCGTCGGCCGATTAAGATGATACAGTCGACAAAATATCCTTAAAACTGTGGCCGCTACATTGGAAAAAGAACCATACGACAGCATCCGGAGGATAAAATAGTCGTAGCTTACAATACGGTTTCTTCCATGCGAATAATTATCAATTGCTGCCGAATGAGTTGAAGGAAAAGTGCAGAAATATGGTGCAGCAGTCAAAGTGAACAGCAAGCGGGGGGTATTATCCGCAGGGGAGAATATGGGACGCATCTAACCAAACAAATTACCTTTCTGACTTGTACCTACTTTACAGGTATAGACATCGAGGACAGGTATCATCTTATATCTGTGTCTGATACAAGATACCTTTATGCGTTGTTATCACCGAGAAATTGTTGCAGATAGCTGGTCGATGTCGTCATAAGGAGGGGCTTTTGAGTGAACGGTTCATTTATGATATTCAGTCCAGAAAAGTATGGGAGAAAAATTTCGATAAGCAGCATAATATAGCTTGTGCAAAATGGATCATTGAGATTATTAATCAGATAAATTTCGGATTGGAGAATTATAATGATGTGATTCATCGAAATGTGGGGCAAGCTGTCGCCGATCAAATGTCCGGATGGAAAGTTTCTTATGGCGGAAGCACTCCGATTACATTGGTGCGCCATGATATTGAAGATAATCTGGCTGTTTCATATCTTAATATAGACGCTTTTTGATGAGTTTGTGCGTCTGCGCTCGCAACTATATTCTGATGCAACAGCTATTGTCGCTGCATTAGAGGAGGATTGTGAAATCCTCGGACATACGTTTGCTAATGACTCGTATTCGAAGGACCAACAAGCCGCAGAGATTGCAGTAGATGACGAGTTTAAGGCTATTCAAAATGCTAATATCGACGAGTGTGTAAAATTAATGAAAGAGCGTATTGCTGATGGGAGTATGAGCGAGGACCTGACAGTACGTGCCGAACGGAGCGTATCCAGCGAGTTAAAAAACGCTTTGTGTCACGCTTTCATCAACTAATGAAATATGCTCTTCGCATGAATACCTCGTAGATACATTGTCCGACAAGAGAAATAAGGATAATAAGTGGTATAATGGCTTTTTATAATGCCATACTATTCAATGCATTAGAGCGAGAACATCCATTTCGTGCCCTTGTGGAGAATTATTTCAAACCGGGAGAGCGTTATTCCAGGGAAAAAAAATTTATGAATTGATGATTGCTATATTCAATGCGTCGGGGCTGAAAATTTTTTGAAAAGCCTGCCACAGCAGTCAGCTATCTGCAAAGTTTTTGTACACTCAAACGCTGTAAAGATAACCGGACAGGTGAGAATTATTATCGGGTAGTGGATTATCAGTCACAGAAATATCTGGGTAAAGATCCTGTGGGAATACCTCATGTTATCAGTAAGTTTACATTGGCAGGGAGTGTTATGAAATTGAAATAACTCATATTTCATGTATCTTTATATATAAATATTAGGAAAAATGAGTTTAGATTTAATTTGCTTTATAGGTAAGGGCCTGCCATAATAAGGTGGGCCTTTCTTGTAGAACCCAGTAAATATCATAGTCAACATTTCCCGAAAGTTATGATAAACATTCTATAAGGTCAATCTTGATTTTCAAAAACTTTTAGCTGAAATTTGCATCTACAATACCCGGCGAGTGCGTTGTATTTTAAAAACATTTTCTAACTTTGTGGTGCTATCCGATGGGTAGTGACATATTGATTGATGAAAGTGTTTAGCTTTTATCCTTACGTGGAAATCTGGAAAATTTCAATAGTACTGAGATAAGCAATACAAACACTCATCACTTGTGTAGCTATATCATCTCTTGATATACTGCTCAAGTGTGGGGTATTGTTTATTTCAGTTAAGGTATTCCAGAACCTCCACGTAAATAAACTAACAACTCCACACTTGAACCGAATAACATTCTATATCTTTCTGATTATCAAATTATACATTCAATACTCGTTGTAATTTGATACCGCAAAGTTCCCGCGATTTATAAGTTTTTCTAAGAAAACAGTACATGCTATCAACCCATTTTTCTGTTCAAAAAAGTGTGTTCTTTTTTTGCATGAAAGCAATTTTGTTCGTCGAAAGTGCCCTAATATCGCAAAATTTAGCGTAATTTTGTAGCAAAATTCAGAGTGGTATGAAGTTGAACAGGATAAAAAGATATTCTTGAGCAAAAAGGTATATCACAAACTTGGCTTGCAAAACAAGTTGGCAAGAGTTTCAAGTACAATCAATAGTTACGCTTGCAACAGGTACCAGCCGGATTTGGAAACACTTTTTAGCGATTTCAAAGATACTTCAAGTAGATTTGAAAGATTTGATAACTGACGAGAAAGAACGCCAATGATATAGATAACCGAATATTGAACTCGAGTTTTGATGAGTTGAACTTCCGATAATAAAATATTATATGAACATGGGCATCAGTCATGAATTATCAGAGGAAGATGTAAAGTTCCGCTATATCAACGAAGCCATCACAAGCAAGGGATGGACAAAAGATAGTATTTTCATGGAACAACAAAGTGAAATTTTACCGATGGTAAAAAATCAGCTTGCATGGCAATATTGTGCATCGTGAAAAACCAAAGTTCGCCGCTGACTATGTGCTTTATGTGAATAAAGCTACGCCAATCGCTATTATTGAAGCAAAGGATGCCAAGCATACTGTTTCCTATGGTTTACAACAAGCGATGGAATACGCAAAAATGCTCGATGTCAAATTTGCGTTCAGTTCTAATGGAGAGGGTTTTGCCGAGCATGATTTTCTAACCGGACAGGAACGATGTTTCGGTATGGATGAATTTCCGACCCGCGAAGAATTGATTGAACGGTATAAAAAAAAAGAGATAAACGAAGGAAACGGGCTTAATGAACAGGAGGAAGCTGTCATTAACCAGCCATTGTGTAGCGGACAAAATATTTTCCCCTCCAAGATATTATCAACTTAATGCGATAAATCGTACTATCAACGCCATTGCAAAAGGGCAAAACCGTATTTTTACTTGTGATGGCTACCGGTACAGGTAAGACATACACTGCGTTTCAAATAGTCTGAGACTGCTTAAGAGTGGATTAAAGAAAAAAGTTCTTTATCTGGCCGACCGCAATATATTGGTAGATCAATCCATTGAACAAGATTTCAAGCCTTTGGAAAAAAAAGTAATCCATAAAATAGATTATTCAAGGACAAGGACAAATTGAAGGAATTGCTTTCTCATCAAGTGTATTTTGCACTTTACCAGCAACTTATCGGACAAAATGATGCAAAAACTATCGAGAGCTTTTCCCTTAATCCGATTATTTTGATCTCGTAATCATTGACGAGAGTGTCATAGAGGAAGTGCAAAAAGATGACAGCAACTGGCGCACCATACTGGATTATTTTTCCTCTGCATCACACATCGGAATGACTGCAACGCCAAAAGAAACACGTTATCAATCAAGCATTGGATATTTTGGTGAGCCTGTTTATACATATAGTTTGAAAAACGGGCATAGAAGATGGCTTCCTTGCTCCGTTTAAAGTCATAAATATTTCAACAAACATCGGGGATGAGTGGAGACCAATCAAAGGCCAAAAAGGATATTTTACGGCAATGAAATCGAAGACAGGATATACAACAACAGTGACTACGACTATAACATCGTGATTGAAGATCGCCATCGGGAAGTAGCACAAGAAATAACCAACTATCTCAAAAGCACAGATCGTATGGCAAAAACCATTGTATTTTGTGCTGACGAGGCGCATGCGGAGAGAATGCGAATCGCACTGGTCAATGCCAATGCAGATATGTGCAAAAAAGAATCCCGACTATGTAGTCCGCATTACTGGCAGCGATGAATATGGCAAAGGGAAACTAGATTATTTTATTTCTGTTGCATCAAAATATCCGGTAATAGCTACGACCAGTAAATTACTATCAACTGGTGTTGACTGTAAAATGGTCAAACTCATAGTCCTCGACCAACAGATCGGCTCAATGACAGAGTTCAAGCAGATTATAGGACGAGGCACCCGCATTCGTGAAAAAAGAAGGGAAAACACATTTTGTAGTAATGGACTTTCGCAATGTGACACGCCTTTTTGCTGATCCGGATTGGGATGGCCCGATAGAGATTGATCCAGATTATCCTCCGAAGCCATGTTCTGTTTGCGGCAAAAATCCTTGTGTCTGTCCAAAACCTACTCCACCTTCGGTATGTCCCGTCTGTGGCAAAAAAATCCTTGTGAGTGCCCGACACCGGTGCCACGACCAAAACCAATTGTGGATAAAAATGGTTGTGAAGTAAAAAGTAATCAATAAAGTGGTTTCCGTTTATGATACGAACGGGAAACTACTTCGTACAGAAAGCATCACAGATTATACTAAGAAGAATATTATTGACACATATGCGACAATAGAAACCTTTACCTCTAAGTGGAATGCCCTAAAAAGGAAAAGCGAAATAGCGGAAACGCTTAAAGAAGCCGGTATTGACCTTTGCGGGTTCTGAAGCATGACCGGAATATGGATGATGTGGATGACTTTGACTTTATCTGTCATATTGCATACGGAAAGAAGACCTTGACAAGACGAGAACGAGCAGAGCAAGTAAAGAAACGAGATGTCTTTAGTAAATATGGAGAGCAAGCCAGACTCGTGCTTGAAGCTCTGCTTGACAAATATATGGACGAGGGTATTTCTGAACTGGAGAATCTTTCGGTTTTGAAAACGATCCATTCAGAAGATTTGGCTCCCCCTGCAAACATTGCCAGACTGTTTGGCGGCAAGCAAGGTTACCTTAATGCAGTAAACAATCTGACTCAACTGATATATAATGTAGCATAAAAAGGAAAAAGTAAAATATGAGTTTGTCGAATTTCGTAAAACGGATACGCAATATAATGCGCAATGATGCCGGTATCAATGGTGATGCACAGCGCATAGAGCAGATGGCATGGATGCTCTTTCTTAAAGTTTATGACGAGAAAGAGAATGACTGGGAAATGGAGGATGATTATAAATCCATTATTCCTGAAGAATGCCGTTGGCGTAATTGGGCTCACGATGATGGAAGCGGGCATGCCCTGACGGGAGATGACCTGCTATTATTTGTCAACAATGTGGTATTTGATAAACTCAAGAAGATAGAGATTACCCCGACACACCTATCCGGCAAGCAATCGTAAGAACTGTTTTTGAAGATGCCAACCAATATATGAAAGATGGGGGTACAACTCCGACAGGTTCTGAATGTAATTGACGATCTCAATCTTGCCGACTATGAAGAAAAAGTCATGCTTTCGGTGAAATTTACGAAAACATACTCAAGGAAATGCAGTCCGCCGGATCTTCCGGCGAGTTTTATACGCCGAGAGCTTTAACTGAATTTATGGCAGAAATAATTAAGCCGCTGATTGGGGAGAAGATGGCGGATTTTGCTTGTGGGAACCGGTGGCTTTATTACCAGTTGGCTTGGAGAACTTGACAAGCGAGTGGTTACTGCTGAAGACAGAGAGAAGTTTAATCAATCTGTATTTGGTATCGAAAAGAAACAATTCCCTTATATGCTGTGTGTAACAAATCTCTTGCTCCATGGCATAGATAAGCCATTGGTATTTCATGACAACTCACTGACTAAAGATGTTCTCAACTATACGGAAGAGGATAAATTTGATGTCGTACTCATGAATCCTCCATATGGTGGGAACGAAAAAGCCGATGTCAAGTCTCATTTTCCTTCTTCCGACATGCGAAGCAGTGAAACTGCCGACCTGTTCATGGTGCTTATCATGTATCGCTTGAAGAAAAACGGCAGAGCAGCCGTTATTGTTCCTAGATGGCTTTCTGTTTGGGGCAGACAATACCAAGATAGCCATAAAGACAAAATTGTTGCGTGATTTTTAATCTGCATACAATCATTCGATTGCCAGGTAAGCATTTTTTCGCCTCATATACACCAGCATAGCAACGAATATTCTGTTTTTCAATAATGAAAAAGGCAGAAGATTCACCTGTCGGTTACTTTACTAAGGAAACCTGGTTTTTATCGTTTGGATATGCCGGAGGGATACAAGCATTTCTCCAAAACAAAACCGATGCGTTTGGAGCATTGTAATCCTATCAAAGAATGGTGGAATGACCGTAAGGAAATCATTATTGAAGAAGGGAACGAGAAAGCCCGCTGCTATTCAGTCGAAGACTTAATTGCGTCTGACTGCAATTTCGACTTATGCAAGTTCCCGAAAGAAGATGAAGAAATTTTGCCTCCGGCCGAGCTGCTGGCTGACTATTATAAAAACGGGCGGCTCTTGACCATGAGATAGACAAGACCTTGGCTGAGATACAAAAAGATTTTGGGAATTAATATTGAAAATCATGAGAATTAAAAGTACTTATTATACTTCTTATGTTCTCTATCGGACATTTGAGTTATGCACAAACAGTTAGTTATACTTATAAACCATTAGCTGCAGAAGGGTGCAGTGTGACATATAGTGTGGCTCGACAAGATACGACATATTACATTATTGCGATTGTAGAATCAGACCGCTTGAATTTCATGAAAGAATCAACAATGCTTGTCAAAATTTTGACAATGAAATTCTTGAATTGAAAGGAAATCTTATCAATACAGACTCTGAATCGACAGGTATTATTTCAGGAAATATTGTTATTCCTGTTACCTCAATCAATTCAACTGCGCAATTTAGAATATGTCCAGAGCAATTTGATTTTTTCCAAAAAAGGTGTGTCAAAAAATAAGACTATCGACCATACCCATAGAACATGAGAGGACATTTACAAAAAGATAAGATAGGGAAAAAACTTTATCATTTTTTTCATAGAGCAAAAGAATAAATATTCGGATTTTTAATCATTATTTGAGTGCCCTCAAATGGAATAATAAAACTGTTCAGTAATCATGACTGTTTCAAAAAATCATAATTCAAACAAGATGAGTACAGAAACAACGATAGTGCAATATAACGATCCGGCGTACAGTGAACTTGTCAACCATATTACGAATTTATGGACGGAGGCTAAGGCCGATGCCATAACATCCGTAAATGCGCACCTTCTGGATGCAAACTGGAAGACAGGGCAATACATTGTTGAATTTGAGCAGAAAGGGATGGCTCGGGCCGAATACGGCAAGCAGCTTCTCGTAAATCTATCAAAGGACTTGACAATAAGATGCGGTCGTGGGTTCAGCCGGTCCAATTTAACCTATATGCGTAAACTCTATCTCGCTTTCCCAAAAAGTGAGACACTGTCTCCTAAAATTGACTTGGAGTCATTATTTCGAGTTGTTGAAATGTGATGACCCTTTGGAGATGAAGTTCTACTTCACGGAATCCATACGCCAAGGCTGGAAAGTGCGGGAGCTGAAACGGCAAATAAAAAGTGCATTGTTTCAACGTCTTGCTTTGAGTACGGATAAGAAGGGTGTATTGGCTTTGGCAAACGAGGGGCATCAGGTACTTACGCCACAGGATATTACTCCGAGACCCTTTTGTTCTTGAATTTGCTGGTCTTCCGCAGAAGAAACAGTACAAGGAAGGTGAATTGGAAGCAGCTCTGAAGGCCAATATGGAAAAGTTCTTACTGGAACTCGGACGGGGGGTTTGCCTTCGTGGGGCGCCAGTTTGTGATGCACATTGGAAGCAGACGACTCAAGGTGGACTTGGTGTTCTATCATTGCATATTGAAATGTTATGTTCTGATAGACTTAAAACGGGGTGAGATCAAGCATGGAGATATAGGTCAGATGAATCTTTACCTGAACTATTTCAAGACAGAGATATGTCAGAATGATGATAATCCTCCTATCGGGATTGTGTTGGGCGCAAAGAAAGATGAGCTGCTGTTGGAGTATGCACTCGAAGGTATTACGAATCAACTTTTGCTGCCAGATACCAATTATACCTCCCCAAGCGAGAAGAATTGCAGGCTCAACTTGACAAGATTCTTGACGAATATCCCGAATGATAAATATGTGAGACAGCGTTTCACATTTCAATACAGCAAATAAATGAACGGAAAACAACTTAAAAACAGCATACTTCAATGGGCGATACAGGGAAAACTTGTACCGCAAGATCCGAATGACGAACCTGCATCAGTACTTCTTGAACGGATTAGGGAGGAAAAGGCTCGGTTGCTCAAAGAGAAGAAAATCAAAAAAGACAAGAACGAATCCATTATCTATCGCGGTGAGGACAATTCCTATTATGAGAAGTTCCTCGCTACAGGTGAGATGAAGTGTATTGACGAGGAGATACCATTTGAGATTCCTGCCACATGGGAGTGGGTGAGAGGAAAATCTGTTTTTCTTCCTATGGAATCCACAAAGCCCGCTAAGGATTTTGTCTATATCGATGTTGATGCGGTCAATAACAAAACTAATAGCATCGACAAGCCGAAGTTTATTTTGAAAACAAACGCCCCAAGTAGAGCAACAAGAAAACTTCATAAAAAAACGATATTTTGGTTTTTCTATGGTGCGCCCATACCTCAGAAATATAGCTCTTGTTCCAGAAGAATATGCTAATGCTATTGCAAGCACAGGATTTTATGTCATCACCTCCCTTAATGCTTTATTTCCTAAGTACATATTTCTTTTGATGCTTTCTTCGTATGTTGTTGACGGTCTAAATTCATTTATGAAAGGAGAGAATTCGCCTTCGATTAACAATTGTCATATCGAAGATTTTCTATATCCACTACCACCACTTACGGAGCAACACCGAATAGTTGCAAAGGTAGAGGAATTATTACCTTTCGTTGAAAATTATGCTTGTGCACAAAACAAGCTCAATAAACTTAATACAGAGATAAATGATAAGCTTAAAAAAAATCAATACTTCAAGAAGCCATCCAAGGAAGACTTGTGCCGCAAATAGCCGAGGAAGGTACGGTTCAAGAACTATTTGAGCAGATCAAGCAAGAAAAGGCAAGACTAGTGAAAGAAGGAAAGTTGAAGAAGTCTGTATTATCAGACAGTAATATCTTTCGTGGTGACGATAACAAGTATTATGAGCAGATAAATGGGCAAGCCGTTCAGATAGAGTGTGATTGTGACTTTCCCTATAGTTGGTCGCTTGTGAGATTATCCTCAATTTGTGCTCTCATTGATGGCGAAAAGAAAGAGGGACAGCAGTTGTGCCTTGATGCAAAATTTTTACGAGGCAAGAGTACCGGAGAATATCAGCAAAAGAGGCAAATTTGTCCACAAAGGTGATAATATCATCCTTGTGGATGGGGGAGAACTCCGGCGAGGTTTTCACAGTGCCTTGCGATGGCTATATGGGCAGTACATTCAAGCAACTCTGGGTTAGTTCTGCTATGCACTTGCCTTATGTGTTGAACTTTATCCTATTCTACAAGGAATTACTACGCAAATCAAAGCGAGGCGCAGCAATTCCACATCTTAACAAGGAGATATTTTTATTCCCTCATTATAGGCATGCCTCCATATAGAGAGCAACAACGAATATCGGCACGGATAGACGAATTATCGCAATTGTTCAAATAGTTTCTCTATTTTGGAGACAATACGCTCTTTGTACTGCAAGTGGCGGTATAGGTACTAATGCCGTCACCAATCTTTTTTACCAATGTTGTAGAATGCTTGTCCAGACTTGTTTGTTATGGACTTCATAAAATCAATGGCCGAGGGCGAACTCATAAATGCAAGGAGATATTTGGAAAGTGACTCGCCACCACCTAAAGGTCGAATGATAAAGACGAATCCTCCTACAGTTGTGTGAGGCATATCCAATTCAACTATAGCCATCTTGCCTATATTTTCCAAACTCGTTACGGCCGGAGTAACTATATCGTTATGCTTTAATAATATATCCTCTTTTTACTTTGGATTGAGGAATAAATATGTCATCTGGTTTCGTACATAGTTGAAATGGCTTGATATTGCCGCCACGAAGGACACGAATGCCACAATGTCCAGATTCCATTTCTTCCTTTTTGAAAGTCGCACCAGTACATACGGAACAAAAGTTCTTCAGTCTTGTCCATATCCAGTTTTTCGGAATCTCAAATGGAATTTCATTAGTTATATCAATAATTTCTGTTCCTATCTGCTCATAATACTTGTTATCGTCACCTTTGAAGATGACAGAATCTGTTAAGGCAGACTTCTTCACTTTGCCTTCTTTGACGAGCTTTTGCTTCTCTTGTTTGATTTGTTCATGCAATTCTTGGGCTGTACCTTCCTCTACAATCTGTGGAACAAGCTTGTCCTTGTATAGCTTCTTGGAGAATGGACTTTTTTAAGTATATTCTTTAATTCTACATTTAGATTATCAAGTTTCGTTTGAGCTGTTCCATATCTATCCACCATCGGTACAACTTCAGCAATTTTACCGGCAATTCGACATTGCTCTTCAATTGGAGGTAACGGAAAAAAGTTTGTTTTCTAAATATCCTGATGCTATTCGCTGCTGATTTGCCGTGCCTTTAAAAGTAGCTTTCATCAATAAAGTACGGGCTTTCAAGGAAATATAAAGCAAAAAAACGATTTATAGTTTCCCCATATGGACGTAAAACTTTTTAATTCCGTAGTTCCAGCCCCTATGCCATTCGGTAAATTAGAAAAAACGGCTGATTTTCTATTTTGAAAGCACGGCGTTATTTTGGCAAATGCTATATCTCCATCAGCAAACTGAGTGAAGCCAGATTTTATTTCTTTCCACCTCCTTTCATAGTAATGGTAATCAGAACTATATACAGCACTAATTGCTTCCATTGGAATAAATGCTGCAAGCATATTATCATTGGCTTCTACCCTTGGATTAAGTTGAAATATAGATGATATGCGACACCACTCCCACCCTTGTGGAATCTCAAACGGAATCTCCTCGTCAATGCACTTCACCTCCCCTGTAGCGAGAAACTTCTCATAATAGGAACTCAAAACACTAACCACTCTCTACATTATTAGTGATAACAATTTGTTTAACTAATAATGTAAAGAACATGAACAACGAAGATTTTGAATTGTATTTGCGTCAGGGGAATATGGCGGAAAATACTATTAATGCTTATCTTTATGCCATCAAGGAGTATTATTCCAGGCATAGGGAATTGAACAAGCGAAATTTGCTTATCTACAAAACTTATCTCATCGAAACCTTCAAGCCAAAGACTGTAAATCTGCGCATACAGGCTATGAATAAATACCTTGAGTGTATAAAAAAGCCGCGCTTGCGATTAAAATCTGTCAAGGTGCAACAGCGTTCATATTTAGAGAATGTAATCAGCAATGCTGACTACATCTTCCTAAAGAACAAACTGAAAAGGGAAGATAATCTGACATGGTATTTTGTAGTGCGTTTCCTCGCTGCGACTGGCGCAAGAGTCAGTGAATTGATACAAATAAAAGTAGAGCATGTTCGGATTGGGTATTACGATATTTACACCAAAGGTGGCAAAATACGCCGAATTTATATCCCGAAGACATTACGCAAAGAAACAGCCGAATGGCTGATCAAAAACAATCGCACAAGTGGTTACCTTTTCCTCAATCGTTTTGGAGAGCGTATCACTACAAAAGAGGTATTGCCCAGCAGTTGAAGAACTATGCTGTGAAATACGGACTGAATGAGAAAGTCGTTTATCCTCACTCTTTCCGTCATCGGTTTGCCAAGAATTTTTTTGGAGAAATTCAATGACATAGCTCTGCTTGCTGACCTCATGGGACATGAAAGCATAGAAACTACCCGTATCTATCTGCGTCGTAGCAGCGCCGAACAACAGGAGATTGTAGATAGAGTGATAACTTGGTAAATAAAACACTGTCCCATAGACAAAAAAACTATGGGGCAGTGTTTGAGTTATTGTCCAATAGCATTTCTCACCGAATCATAATCCCAATACAAGGTATTTCCAATCCATTTTTCCATCGGAACATGAATGCCTTTCCATCGGATTACTTCTGGGCATTTGTCCCTATTGACGAATGTTGATTTATATAGGACTATTATCTTTAAACCATCTCGAATTGCTTTCTCACATTCGAAATCAATATAACTTCGAGTATCTACTGTATGACCTCTGCTACAGGTTCCCCTATAGCTGTTATAACTACCACAGTATTGACATCCTCCAGCTTTTAACTCTTTGGTATGGTCACCAACGATAAGGATAAATGTTTTAGATGCATCCAATCTCTCAGCCAATGACCTTTTAATCGAGCAATTTAGACTTGTGTCCTTTGCTTGCTTTAACTCATGAGCATCTGAAAACGAAAGTCCGTATTTGGAACTCTCATTCCATCGGTGTAATGCTTCAACAGCATCTTTGTCATGATCCCAATCTCCGGCGATATAAGTTCTTGTCCTGTAATACATGATTAAAATATTTTTTTAATATCATACAAATTAATTTTATCAATAGTTTCTCGTGTCAATACAATTGTTATCGGTTGATATATTGGAGCATTCGATGTTTTAAGCGTACAAAGAATGCAACGAAGCAAATTAAATTCATTCTTATCTGTAATGCGTGTTATTCCTCCCCCAAGTAACGGTATAGCAATAGGTTTATTAGCATATACTCTGCTTATTTCATTCCACATCGCCCTAAGACAAACTTTCGTAATCGTTATGAGATAGTTTAGCCTGATTATTCTCAAAATGAGAAAATGCCAATAATAAATAATCTTGATATACAATGATTCGTCCAAGTGGATAACAAATTTTACCTGCTTTTGTTTTTCTTTTTTTTCATTCTAGGTACGTCTTCTGCTTCGTTAATTTGTCGCTTCAAATCATCAATATCTTGTAATCTTTCTATGAATTTTCCATTCAACGAGTTTCGAGCAATAACGACATCATCTACAGTGGTATCAAAAAATTCATTAAAAGGAATTAATTTCCAATCTGTTGACTCAAATATATCCCCTTCTTCAATTTTAACATTGATTCCTTTTATTTTTAAAGTGATTGAATGGTCTGCTCTGAATGCCTTTACTACAGATATTATAATCCAAAATAATAAAAATACACCCACAATAACCAAGCCTTTCTCCCACCACTTCTGTATATTGCAAATATCTGTAATGCTAAAATTAGCGATAGCACAAATAGTTTCTATAGCTGCAATGAAACTAACTGCGTACAAAAAACTGTCTTTCCAAAGCGACTTACTATATAATTTTGATAATTTCATCGTTATATTTTTATATCCAATACAAAGGTAGATATTTTTCTGCTAATCTATCTATTGAATTGATAGCTTTATCGTTTCAATCCTTTGGATTTCTTATCATTCCACGGAAGTTCCGAAGACGCCCCTCCACCACCGGTGCCGACATGAACCTCTGCCGGACCACCGGACACAAGCATAAATGCAGCCCCAAGCAACTGGGCCTGCTTCTCGCTTCACCTGCTCCTGCGGCTCGAATACGGCATTGACAAACTCCTCGTCCGTGAGCAGGCCGTTAAAAATGTCTTTAGAGGCCACATCATAGTCTATCTGAAACTTTGGTGTCCTCAAAAAGTTCCTCTCCGACCCGTGTCCAGATGTGGAGCGACGGATTCCGGTAGTTGGACACGTTGATTCGGACAAGCTCGGCACCGGATGAGAGGCTATAACGCTGAGGGTTTGCCTTACGGTCAAGCAGGCCTATCTGCTTTCCTTTGCCTGTCTATGACGGCATCTTTCTCTTCTGACTGCCGCTCGGCGGTCTCCGCCCTGCGGATGGCTGCGTCTATCTCTTTCTGGTAGCCGTTCCGCAGCTTCTCGATTCCTGATTTATGTTGCTCCTGCAACCGTGCCTTTTCTGCCAGAAGTTCCTTGATCCGTTTATTGAGTTCGGCAATCTGCCCGTCTTTGTCCGCGAGTTCCTTCTTTGCTTTGGCAAGGTCTCCCTTGCCGAACCACGAGAGGATGGTGTTCCTGCCCTCCTGCGCCTTCTCCACATCTGCCTGCAACTTGGCTATGTCCTCCTCATAACGGATGACCTGCTGCCTGTAATAATCCGAGTTGACCTGGTGTTTGGCGGTGGAGCCGACAATGCCTCGCTGCAGCCCGAACGGTTTCATGGTCTTGGCATAACTGTTCTGATATTCGTGTAGCTTGGTGCGCCGCATCACATCATCCGCCGACAGCCGGGGACCGGATTTCGTTTCATACTTCTTCTCACCCTCACGTTTCCTGCGGACTCGCTCCCCGGTCACAATGGGAACGATGTGGCGTGCAGGTGGGGAGTCTTCTCGTCCATGTGCAGCACGCACGATACAAGGTTCTCATTCCCGAATGTATCCCTTAGCCATTTGAGGTTGGCATCAATCCAACAGTCCAGTCTGCCGCCATTGGCAATCTTCATCATCTGTTCATGTGTCCCGGTCAGGATGATACGGATGGCTTTTGTCTGGTTTTTGCCGACCTTTCGGCGCAGTCCGGCGGTATTGATACGGTGCTGTATCGCCTCGGTGCGGCTGGACACTCCCTCTGGGAAACCTGACCAGCTCCCGGTTGAGATGTGTCCGGTCCGCATTGGCATTGTCCGGCACATAAATCTTCCCCTTGGCATCCTTCCTTTCTATATGGCATGACATACCAGAGTCATTACCGCTGCCACGCTGCAGGTGGCAGACCGCGTATTGTGTATTGCTCATATCCGTTCGTTTTTATGGTTATTGTTACTGTTGTAAAATCCCGTCCTATATGTTTGGAATCTGAGGTATTCCCTCGGCCTATGGGCTTTTTGACTGCCGGAAGCGGGCGGAGGCGGTGAAAATGCCCTAATATGCTACGGGATTTTACAACCCCTTTCCCATGGGACAGCAAGCTGTCCGATACCTTTTCGTCATTCCGCTCTCCTGCATCCACCAATTCGAGTCCGAAAGCGTCGATGAGGGACTGCAATGCAGGATTGCGCGCTATCATCTGTTGAAGGATCATCTGCGGCGTGTCCTCCATCAGCAGGAAGTCGGCGATGTCCAGTCCCAGACTGCGCTGTTCATTGGTCGCTATCCTTTCCAGCAGGTCGGAGCATGTGGCACGCCTGCATACGGATTCCAGCATCGGCAGCCGTCGCCGCCATTCCTCCGTAGCCTTAAGGTCGGGGAAAAGAATCACCTCCCGACCGTCCAATACTTTCATGGCTTCGCTGTTGAAGCACCCGTGCATCCCTCCGGTGGCAAGCCAGATGAAGTCATGGATGAAATGGGCGGCGACCAGTGCCGTTTTCTCGCTTTCGACAATGGCTACAGGTTTGGCAGACATTACGGCGGAGTTGTCTGACAGCAGATGCTCTCCGAACAGGCATTGCTTCATCCTGAAATCCTGCACCTTCCTCACGGAATGCACCCAGCAGACCTGATTGAAAGGCTCCTTAATACGGTGTCCGGTTACGGCATCGTAGCCCATGATCTTGCCCGCACGCACGTTGCTGTTCCGGTCTATCTGCCAGAATACGGTCGCACCGCCCCACCTCTTTGAGGTACCGACCATGTATAGGCTGAATAGCTTGTCCACATTTTCCTTGCCCATCACTTTGGTAAAGTATCGGTACAAGGGGTTGATGTCGTACCTGCGCATGGACTGCTCCACCCAATCAGAGGGAAGAAAGGATATCCGTGGTTTCTGTTCGGGCAATGCTCTTGCTGGCGGTCTTGCAGCTATCGGTGTACCGCCAAACCTTTCCCGCTCATTCAATTTTTCTTTGACAGTCGGATTGTCCCGGAAGTATTCTTTCGGTGTGTAGTGGTAGCCGCAACTGTTGATATGGTCGCACATGCCTACGCTGTCAGGGAAGGAAATCTCTCCCGCCTCGTCGATATAACGGGTGAAGCAGGCTTTCCTGCCGCACTCCGGACAGACGGTCTTGCTGCCCGGACGGTATTTCTGAGATGGAATCTGTATTCGGTCATGATGCTCTCTTTTTGTGGATTCCTGCAAGTGGAAACCGTCATTTGCAGTTTGCAGTTCCTGCAGTCTTGCAGGAAATATCCTGTTTTTAGACACCCCGAGACTGCAAAACTGCAAAGACTGCAGGCTGCAACGAGGGGGTCATCCGTTGCAGTCCGGGGGTGACGGTTCATTGTCTGTCATATTAAATTTATCAGATTTATCATATATGATCTTCTCGTAATGCCCGGCCTTGGACTTCCGCAGCAGCCTGCTCCTGCAAAGCTCCTTGAGGTAGTTCATCACCGTGCGCTCGCTGACATTCTGCAATTCCTTCCAATGGCGATGGCAGTCTTCGTGTCGAAAGTGTCAGGCAGCAGCGACAGCAGCACCTTGGGCGGATCCTCGCACATGTCCTCCGCCACGAATGAGCGGATGCGGCGGTACGAGTCCTCGAAGTAGCCGTTCAGCCGGATGGCAGCCTTTACCGATGCCGTATCCACAGACAGCAGGTGGCTCTCGCCGGCGGCATACCGCAACACCTGCATGAGCAGGGCCAGCCGTGCCACTTGCGCCGGGTGCTTCATCTCGCGGCTCTCCACTTGGGCATCGTCCTCTATCCGGTTAATGCGTTCCACTTTCCTGTTCCACCACGAGAAGAAATATTCCCTTGCCTCCCTGTCCATGGACAGCACATGGGGCATCCTTTCTTCCTCTCCCGTGTCATAGTCCAAGAGAGTACCTTGCCAAGTATCTGTTCCCATCGTGCCGCCGCCATGGAAGCCCTGTCCTCCCCGCCATCATCCCAATCGGTCCATTTTGGCACTTCACGGGACTTGGGCAGCACGAACAGGATGCGGTCGAGCAGCCCGTTCTCCTCAAAGCCCTTCGTGAGCAGTTCATGTATGCGTTTGGTCTGCGTGGTTCCGACGATGTTGATGCACGGCTGTTCAATATGCACAGGTATAGTGTTGCTGACCCTTGTCACGTCCAGCACACCGCCGCTCCATGCCGTGAGCAGCTGCTCTATGAGCTGCCCGTTGGTGTAGCGGTTGGCGGAGTTGAACATGCCCATTATCTCGTCCACCAGGATGACCACGCTGCGGGGATTGCTGTTGTGTGTCAGCAGGAGCGATTCCGGAGTGAAGTCGGAAACGACGGTGCGTCGCAGTACGGGCTTCCTACCGCTCTCCCCGGCGGCCTTCCATGCCTCCAGTTCCGACTCATACGCCCTGAACAGGGCGTAGTCGTGCTTCCGTATGGGACGGTATGCCGCCTCCAGCGGCGGTGTCTTGCCCAGTCCCGGCCTGCCCACGAGGATGATGTAGAGGGCGGCGTTGCTCTGCCACTCGCCTTTGATGCGGATACGGTAGGTGCCTCCCAATGCGGCCGATACCGCCGACAGCATGGCCGTCGCGATGAACTCGGTCTTGTAGTTCTCATACCGGTCCATGTCGAGTATGACGGACTGCACGGCCTGCGGAAAGACATCCAGAGGGAAGCCGTATCACTGATATGCTCCGCCTCCATGCGGATCATGTTGCACAGTTCAAGTCGGGTGTTTGTCATGTCAGCCATTTTTCTTCTTGCAATAGGATGTCACACTCTCGGACTTGCCTCCCGTCTGCACGCGGCGGACATCCGATCTGGCATACATGTTCTTGTTGCCTACCTTGACAGGGACGAGGTAGCCGCGCTTCGCCCACAGGTTGAGCGTCCCCTCGCACACGTTCAGCAGCTCACGCACCTGCTTTGTGTTGAGCCATGTCTCTTCCGCGGCACGCCGCATCTCCGCATCCAGTTCTTCCTGCCGGGCCGCCATCGTGCGCTGCACGATGGCCTCGGCAAACATCTTAAGGTCGGCTGGCGTGACTTCCAGTTTCACGTTCGCACCCTGTTCAACCAGACTTTCTATGGTAATCATAAATATCAATTTTGAAGTTTGTGATGACCATCTTCAAAAGTTCCCTGACGCCTCCCTTCCGATGGCTTATAAAAGAGAAGCACCGCCGACCCTCGGGAAAAGGATTGACGGTGCAAAAGTACAGGCGAATTGAAACGGATTGATATATAATGATTGTCTTAAATTGTCATGACCATTCAAGTCTGCATGACCATGTAAAACGGCTCGTTTTGCCCTATCCGGCCGCAGTTTCCGCTTCATCATCGGCAGCGATTTCTCTGATTTCCGCTGCCAGTGTCCGGTACAGTTCCCGGTTCTCGTCACTCTCGATAAGAGGTGCCATCTGGTCTTTCCCGTCCTTGATGACATGCTTTGCCGCCTTCAGGAAGCCGACCGCCTGCCGTATGGCGCTCTCGCTTTTCAGCGAGGGAGGTCGGGAAACTGCAATGCCATCCCCACGCTGTACTCCTTCGCGGCGTGCATTCCGGCCACCAGCCGCAGGTCTTTCAGCACATAGAACGGGAGTGCCTGATGGACGGCACTCGTGTTTATGGAAACGAAACGGCGGATACATTGTATAACCGCTTCTTTATTTCCGCACTTGAGGTAATCCGCGAGCGGCCGCTCCTGTATCTTTTTCTTTCCTGCCGCCCGTTGTGTTTGTGGTGGTGTGCCATTGCAGGAGTCTGCCGCTTCCACCGGGTTGTTTTCGGTATCACCGCCACCCATCCCGTCCTTTACGGACTGCAAAGCCCATTCGCCGATGCCGCCTTTCTCAATCGCACCTTCATGGCGAAGTGTCTGTTCCAGTCCTCCTGCGTGCGGAAGCCGTTCTTTATGGACACCTCGATAATCTGCCTGACGACAATGGAGCAGCCCATCCTCTCGGCGTTCCCCGCCTTGGGATGCCCGGCCTGCCTGCTGACCATGTCCACCATGGCCTCGAAGCTCTTGCCGTAATACAGCCAGCTCAGCACAAGTGGTGCGGACAGGATCACGCAGCGTTTTCTCAGGCTATGTCTGAAAATGTATTTCATCCTGCCCCAGAAAGAGGACGGAGGATGGGCCGTGTCTTCTTCCCTCTGTTTCCTGTAAAGTTCCACGATCTTCCCCGGCACCGCGTTCTCCTTGAAATGGAGGTCTATGTTTCTAAAGCCGTCCGTGCTGTCGTCACACCATGACATCTGCCATTCCTTTTTGATGTCGGGCAGCTGCCTGAATATGGCCTGACAGATGGCGAGGTACTGCATCTCGTTCCCGTCCGCCATCATTTTCGCGAAGCGGCGGTATTCCTTCCCTGTGCGCGGCCTTCCACTGTAGGATGTCAGCCTTGAACTGTTCGTGTGTCTTTTCTGCCCGTCCATAGGATTTTATAAATGATAAAAGCGAAATATGATAATCAGTCCAGAAGGTTTACCAGTTCCTTCTTCATCTCGTCGTCTATTTTGCGGTACCGCGCGAAAGCCCGGCTTCCTTCCGAATGACCCGACATGGAGGCAATCAGGTTCGGGTCCTTGACCTGCTTGTAGAGGTTGCCGATGAAGGTCTTGCGTGCCGTATGGGTAGATGCGACCTCGTATAGGGGTCTCGCCACGTCCTCCCTTGTCTTGGGATCGAGGACTATGACCTTGCGGTCGATGCCCACGTACTTGAGTATCTCCTTTATCTTCTTGTTGTAGCCGAAGTGCGAGAACCGGGGGGAGCAGGGCGTTCTCCAGATCCTTGTAGCGTTCAAGTATCTCCCGTGCCTTTTGGTTGAGCGGTACACGCACCGTATTGGCATGCTCCATCTTCGTCTTCTGCGGGATGTACTCCACGAAGCCGTCCACGATGTTGGCCTTGGTCAGCCTGTTCAGGTCGCTCACGCGGCATCCTATCAGGCACTGGAACATGAAGATGTCGCGGTAAACCGGATAGGTAGATCCCATGCCGCTCAGGTCTGCATAGTACACCTTGTCACGCTCTTCAAGTGTCAGGTAGAACGGATCGCCGTACATCGGCTGGGCAATCTGGTACTGGTCAAAGGGATTGTTTCTTGTCAGTCCGCGCTTGATGCACCACTTGATGACGGTACGGATGCGGTAGAGCGAGCCCGACATGCTGTTCTCGGAACGCTTCTGTCCGACATCGCGGTGCTTCTCGTTCCGGTAGAATACGGGATACATGTCCACATATTTGTATTCCTCCTGCATCCACAACTTGAAGTCCCTGATGTCGTCAGCCGTTATGGTATCGATGCAGAGGTGAAAGCCCCGCTGATGCAGCACCTCGTGGCGGAAACGCTCGTAGCGCAGCACCTTGTTGAGATTGTCGAGGTGGTGCTTGCGGCTTTCGTCCGCGAGCGGTGTTTCCTCGATGTATCTCCGTATCTGGTACGAGAGCAGGTACTCGTCGGCCCTGTTGCCGCCCCTCGCGTTGATGTTGGGATGGTGGTATTCCTCTATCAGGCTTTTGAGCCAGTTGCCGTCCACGCCCCGGTGGTACTCTTTCGTGATAAGGTGGGTTATCTGCTGCACGTCCTTGTCGAAGCCCATCTTCTTCTCCTCCGACACCAGAGCCACGCGGGGCTTGTAGCCCTGCCTTTCCGGGCTCCAGTGGTTGGGGTTGATGGAGAGTTCGCTCGCGGCCTTGATGTCCACGCCGCCGATGTCACGGACACGGAAATAGATCCGTGCCTGGTCGGTGATGTTGTTCTTGGCGGCGGTCTTCCGGATGAATGCGGTCACTTTCATATGTATGTCCTCCTTTCTGTCTTAGTCTATCATGTCCACAAGCCTGCGCTTCATGTCATCGTCTATCGTGCGGTAGCGGTTGAATGCCCGGCTACCCTCCACATGCCCCGACATGGAGGCGATAAGGTTTGGGTCGGGCACCTGCCTGTATAGGTTGCCCACGAAGGTCTTGCGTGCCGTGTGGCTCGTGGCCACCTCGTACAAGGGTCTTTGCACGGTATTGTAGCCGTGCGTGTCGAGGATGGTGACCATCCTGTCTATGCCGCAACGCTTCAGCAGTTCCCGTATGCCGAGGTTGTAGGTGTGTATCTGCCTGAACGGGAACAGTCTGTCGGCATTGGCATCGTATCGTTCCAGTATCTTCAACGCCTTTTCGTGCAGCGGCACCCTGACAGTTTTCGCCTGACATTTCTTCGTCTTCTGCGGCATGTATTCCAGAAAACCGTCCTTGATATTGTCCCTTGTGAGACGGTAAAGGTCACCCACGCGACAGCCGACATAGCAGTGGAACACGAAGATGTCACGGATGACGGCCAATTTCGGGCAGTCGCTCAAGTCCGCATCGTAGAGGATATTCCTCTCTTCGGAAGTGAGGAAGAACGGGTCGCCGTAGGTAGGTTCCTTGCAGCCGTAGAGCACATAGACCTCATTGTCGGAATACTTCATCTTCTTGCACCAGTGCAGGAAGGTGCAGAACAGGTTCATGATGTTGATGACGGTCGTACCGGAAAGCGGCCTCGGTCTGTGGTTGATGAGCATGCGGGGAGCATAGAAGTCGGGGTGTTCCTGCCGCAGCTTGTACTCGTTCACCACATAATCCCGGAAAGCGTTCATCTGCTCCAGCGTGACGGTCTCCACGAAGAGGGTGAAGTCCGCCTCGCCCAGTATCTCCCGGCGGTAGTCGTGATAGCGGGACATCTTGCGCTCGAAGCGGATGATATGCTCTTTTGTTCTCTCCGCACCGTCAAACTTCTCCAGATACTCGTGGACACGGGCGAGCAGGTTCGGGTGGTTGCGCTCGAAGGCGCGGGCAGGGTACAGCACATCTTCGATGACCTGCCTCATCCACCTGCTGTCCGCCTTGTCCGAAAAGGTCTTCTCCGCCCGCTCTATGATGGCGGCGATCTGTTCCGGCAGCCGTTTCTGCTCGGCGGCAGGAACAGCCGTCGTGCGCCTGTAGCTGAGGGTGTCGGAATCCCAGTACTTGTCTTGCACTTCAAGCGGGGAAACAACCTTTATGTCCACATTCTTATCCCTGACCCGGAAGCAGATGTTCGAGGCCCCGGGGGAACACTTTTTCAGATAGACGGAAACTTTCATTCACGTTGCTTTTTCGGTTATGCGGCAAAGGTATAACAAATTCCCGTAAATGTTCCCATATATCCCGAAGAATCTTGCAACGGATTAAGATAAATTAAAAAGTCGTTCCCGAATCAGATACCATATAAAGTACAGAAAATCAATGGTTATATTTGCAGATGTTTAGCTCTTTTTTTCATTTTGGGCTGTATCCGGCTCCCCGAATATCATATATTGCAGTTCCACACTTTCTTTTTTTGGATCCCACCTCTCAGGAGTCGGCAGGTGACAAACCGAAACAATCATGGAAACGAGTAAAGACTGCAAGAAACTTTACCTGGCCCCGACGTTGTCTCTCTCGTTCGTTGAAGTCGAGCAAGGCTTCGCGACCTCCGAGACAGGCGGCAGCGGCGACTGGCGGGAGGATCCCATCGTGCCCGGCGACGGCAGCGACTGGGATTGACACCGCCCGCAATACGGGCAGTCGCCCGCCTTGCAATCCGACTTATTTATTAACCAATTCACTCTATCCGAACGAAAATGAAAACAATCTATTGGGGATTGTTGTCCCTGTGGCTGGCTCTGGCCGGCTGTACGAAGGGTGTCGACGACGAGCCGACACCCGGCCGGTGCAACGCCGGCGACCGATGAAACCCCGTTTTACGGCACGATCGAAACCGATGCCGACACCCGCTGCGCCACGAAGGACTCCGACGGGCAGATCGACGTCCACTGGAACCCGACCGACGAGATCGCCCTCTTCAAAGGCTGTCCGCTGTGCAGTTGCTACGGCGTGCAGCCCGACCAGAACGATCCCAGCCACTGCGAACTCTATTTCAAGGAAGGAGCCCACGGCGACCAGTTCGGCGGCGCGACGATCGAATACGACGCCAACTATGCGCTCCATCCCTATTACGCCGACGGCGTGGCCTGCGACAAGGTCGGCGGCGTACCGATGATGACCTTCTCGCTGCCCGCCACGCAGCGTTACAACGCCGCGGCGCACGCCGGCATCGGCTGCGTACCGATGACGGCAGCCACCCGCTCGCGCACCGAAACCAACCTGCCGTTCATGGTGGCCGTCGGCGCCCTGCGCCTTCAATTCTACACGACCGAAACCGATCCGGTGAAGGTGACGGGGCTGCGCTTCATCGCCAACGGCGACGAGGGCGTTGCGGGTGCCGCCGCTGTGGCGATGAACTATCTCGAGGAGGGTCAGTCGGGCGAACCCCGTCTGACGATGGCTGCCGACGCCGCAAAAGAGGTCGCAGTCGACTGCGGCGAAGGTGTCGTCCTGAGCACCGATGCCGATTACCCCACGCAGTTCGCCGTCGCTCTGCCCCCGCAGACCTTCGACCAAGGCTTCACGATCGAACTGACCGACGACCGCGGACGCACCATGGAGGTCACCAAACCGGCCGAGTCGGCTTCGCCCGTCACGATCGTCCGCCGCGAGTTCTACGCCATGAAGGCGATCGAGTTCAAACCCGAACCCGAAGCGGTCGACCTGGGCAAACCGGCCAACTGCTACGTCGTTTCGCAAGCCGGCACCTACATGTTCCCCGCCGAACTCGTCGACGGCACCGCCATCAAGGGTTCCTTCGACAAGGTCGACTGGACGTGGCGTACGACGGGCGTCGAACTGAGCGACATCGCCTATGTCGACGGCTATATCCGTTTCACGGTGAAGAAGTTCGTCAAGGGTAACGCCTCGATCTCCGCCTACGACGCACAGCAGCATCTGATGCTGCACAACTGGCACTATCTGGCTGACCGACGCCCCGCAGGAGATGGGAACGGTCGCCGGCGCCTCCTCGCCCGTATTCCTTGACCGGAACATCGGTGCCGTGGCGACCGATCCCAATGACCCGAACAGCTACGGCCTGCTTCTATCAGTGGGGACGCAAAGACCCGTACCGCAACATGGCTGCGGGCAGCATCAACGAGCGACCGGAGATCAACCCCGCATGGAAAACCGTCACGGGCAACACGGTCTATTGGAACGACTGGAACATCCAGAACGCATGGAGCAGTTGGGAGAAGCGCAACAACTATCCGCTCTGTTTCATGTATTCGCGTACTTATTATGACGGCCGCGACTACAACTGGGTGAAATACGAAACGGCACCGACGCACTATCTGTGGTTCACGCCCAAGACCAATTTCGACCCGTGTCCCGCCGGATACCGCATTCCGACGCAGCAGGAGTTCGACGTCGATTATACACTCGACGACGACGGGAACATCGGCTTTACGGTGGTCGCCGACCGGCAATTCAATCCGCTGCCCGCGCAGGGCTATCTGAAATTCGACGGAACACCCCGTTTCATCGGTCAGGAAGTGACACTCTGGACGTGCCAGCCCTATGCCACCGGTGCAGGACAATTGGGTGCATACAACTTCGACTACTACATCGGCGAGCCGTCGTCGCTGACGAATACAGACCTTGTCAACCGGTCGTTCGCCATGCCCGTTCGCTGCGTCAAGATCAAATAAGCGGAGCGGAACCGGCATCCGTAATCGTAGAACATCTCCTTGCGCCCGTCAGCCAGCGGGAACGATGTCATGTGTGTGTTGTTTCGGAGAAGCCATCGCAAGGGGCTTCTCTTTTTCATGTTCATGCTCCCCTTGCTTTTTTGCCGACGCACCGGCGGGAGGCGAACCGCCCTCCAATACGGGGCGAAACATACGGAAAGGCGCAGTCCGTCGTGCGGAGTGCGCCTTCGCCCGCCGTACCGGCCGCCGTCAGCCGATCGCCTTCTTCGCGCGCTTGGCCATGGCCGAGGCGAAGACGAAATCGTTCAGCTCGCGGTTGTCCGTGTGCAGGATGTCCTCCTTGGTGCCTTCCCACCATTTGCGGCCCTTGTAGATGTAGACGATCTTCTGCCCGATCTCCATGACGGAGTTCATGTCGTGGGTGTTGATGATCGTGGTGATGTTGTACTCCTCGGTAATCTCGTGGATCAGGTTGTCGATGACGATCGAAGTCTGCGGATCGAGGCCCGAGTTGGGCTCGTCGCAGAAGAGGTAGCGCGGGTTCAGGACGATCGCGCGCGCGATGGCCACGCGCTTGATCATGCCGCCCGACAACTCCGAAGGGTAGAGATCGTCGGCGTTTTCGAGCCGCACGCGCCGCAGGCAGAAATCCACGCGCTCGCGTTTCTCGGCCTCCGACTGATCGGTGAAGAGATCCAGCGGCAGGCGGATGTTCTCCGCTACGGTCGACGAGTCCAGCAGCGCTCCGCCCTGAAAGATCATGCCGATGTCCTTGCGGATCGCCTTGCGCTCCTGAATCCGAGCGCCGTATAGCGGATGTCGTCGTAGAAGATCTCCCCGAATCAACGGCGTGCAACCCCACCAGACATTTCAGCAGCACGGTTTTTGCCCGAACCGCTCTGCCCGATGATGATTCGTCTTTCCGGTCTCGAACTCCACCGAGATGTCGTCGAGCACCGTGCGCCCGTCGAACGACTTGAAGATATGTTCCGCGCGTATCATGTCAGCAGGATTTGCGTGAGGATCAGGTTGAAGATCATGATGACGATCGACGAAGCGACCACCGCCCGCGTCGAAGCCTTGCCTACTTCCAGCGAATTGCCCTTGGCGTAGTAGCCGTAGAAGGCCGACACGGAGGTGATGATGAAGGCGAAGAAGCAGGTTTTGATGAGCGAATAGACGATCGAATAGAGTTTGAAATCGTAGAGCAGTCCCGTGACGTAGTCGTCGGGAATCATGATGCCCGTGAAGACGGCGATCATCCAGCCGCCGGCGATGCCGATCAGAATGCTCAGGATCGTCAGGAACGGAAAGAAGAGCACCGTAGCCACGATCTTGGGCAGGATGAGGTACGACGCCGAGTTGACGCCCATGATTTCCAGCGCGTCGATCTGCTCGGTTATGCGCATCGTGCCTATCTCGGAGGCGATGTTCGACCCCACCTTGCCGGCCAGTATGAGCGCCACGACCGTCGAGGAGAATTCCAGGATCATCGTCTCGCGCGTGGCGTAGCCGATGATGTACTTTCGGAATGAACGGCGATTCGAGGTTGATCGACATCTGCAACGTGATGACTGCGCCGATGAAGACCGAAATGATCGCCGTCAGCCCGATCGAGTTCAGGCCGAGCGCATCCATTTCGTAAATGATCCGGCGACGGTAGATCGGAAGCTTCTCAGGACGCGAGAAGACCTTTCCCATCAGGATGAAATATTGCCCGACGAGGGCGAAGAGTTTCGACAACATAGCAATCTATCCCGGCGACCGGACTGCATTCGGCCGCCGCAGGTTTATTTTTTCGGGTTCTGCTCCTCCACCTCCTCGAACTCGACGTATTCGCCCACCGAGTCGTTGATCCGCTTTTCGGGCGTGTCGGAGGTCTTGTAGACCTTCACGTCGCCTTCGTCGCGGCGCGAGTACCACGTATAGGTGCGGCGGCGCGGGCCTTCCTGCGAGAAGCCTCCCTGCTGCCCCATTTCACGGCGCAGCTTGTTGACACGGTATCGGAACAGAAGGACGAAAACGACGCCCAGCAACAAAATCGTCAGCATAACGTAAAAGATAAAGTTGGCGATACCGACCAGCACCGACGGCGGGCGACGGCCAGTATCAGGATAACGAGAGGCACGTCACGGGGTTGCGGCGGACGAACTCCGTGAGGCCGTATAGAATCCGAGTGAAAAATCCCATAACAACATTCACCATTATTCGGACAAAGATACGAAAAGTCGAGTGCAGAAGCAAACATTCATGTTTGATTATGCCGAGACGGAGTATCTTCGGCGTCAGCCAAAGATACGAATAAGCGAGGGCAATGTCAAATTTATTTGAACATTGCCGAGCGGGAGCATCCAAGGCATCAGCCAAAGGTACAAAAATCAAACGAAAAAACGCAATCCGGACCGGATTCCTCCGGAACCGATGAAAAAACGCTAATTTGTCCTGATTATTTTCCGAATCCGCCATGAATCTCCCTGCCTCGCCCCGTTCGCTTTCGCGCTCGGCCAATTTCGGACTGCTGCGCATCGACCGGGGACTCGACCGCATGGCCGACGGGATCGAACGTTGCCGGCTCGCCGCGGGCAAACGCATCCCGTTCGGAAAGATGTCGTGACAAGTACCTCTTTCGACAGCCGGCCGCTCCGTGCGAAAACAGACAAAAAGATTGAAAAATACGGCGATCGAACAGGTATTTCCGAAAAAAAGCTTATCTTTGAAAACCTTTTCGACAAGCCGAGCGCAGAGCCGAACGCAGTTCGGACTATGCCGAGGCGGGAAAAAGGATTGCGAAAGCGGCGGAATCCCATCCGACGAACAGAGACCGCACCCACAACAAAAGCGGCGCTCGTCCATTCGATGTTATCTCCGTGTAAATTTTAGCGAATCGGCAAATTTTCGAAATCAGATGAAAAAACGACTTATCCTCTCGATCCTTCTGCTCGCCGCCTTCGGTTTGCAGGCCCGCGCGCAACGCAAAATCGCAGGAACGCGCACGGCGGACTTCACGATCGTCTACTGCTCCGCACTCGAAGACGAGGAGGGCATCGATGCCGCGCGGACGCTCCGACAGGAGCTCGCCGGCGCCGAACAGCCCGAATTGCGGATACTGCCCGACACGGCGTTCCGCCGGGGCCGGGCCATCCGGCTCGTCCGGTCGGAGGATCGGGCGCCCTTCGACTACGCCGTCCGCGTCTCGCGCGGCGATCTCCTGATCGACGGCGGCGGCAGCTGGGCCCTGACGAAGGCCGCGCAGCATGTCGCGCAAATGCTCCGGGAGGGCGACATTCCGCGCGACGCGCATATCGAAGGCTCGGTCGAGGGCGAATGCCTCTTCGCACGCGCTGCGGGGTTCGAACCTGCGCATCCTGGCCGACAACATCTGGGATTACAGCCGCGACGACATTCCCGAAGCATGGCGCCTCATCGGCGAAGATCCCACGCGACGTGCGTGCTCCGCAATTCGCCCAGCTCGTGCGCGCCTTCATGCCCGACGTGCTCGATTTGCAGGAGTACAGCCTCCACATGCACCAGCGGTTCTACCCGCTGATCCGCCGATACGGCTACCGGATCGCCTACGAGGGCGAGGCCGTGGAACAACACGCCGATCTTCTACAACCCCGAAACCGTGGAGCTGGTGGACGTCAACTACGTCCTCTACGCCCCGTCGTGCTGGAGCAACATCGGCAGCAAATCCTACACCTCGGCGGTCTTCCGCAAGAAGGACACGGGCCGGCTCTTCGCCGTGGTCAACACCCACCTGTGGTGGAAGAGCGAAGAACGGCGCAGCCGGGCAGTACCTACGCGCGTGCGGCACAGGTACGTCTGATGATGGCCGAAGCCGAAGTGCTGAAAAACAAGTACGGCTGCACGATTTTCGTCACGGGCGACATGAACGCCTACGAAGATTCGCTGCCCATACGCCAGTTCATCGAAGGGGGTTACACGCCCTGCTACAAGGCGGCGACGGACGCGACCGACAACGGCAACGGCCATCATATCTGCGGCCCGAAAGACGGCTATTCGCGCACGAGCCGGCGCCGCAGCCCCGACCGCGAAAAGGGCGCTATCGACCACTGCTTCATCTGCAACGCCCAAGAAGGCGTGGCGGTCAAAGTCTTCGACTGCATCACGGCCCGCTTCACCGTCAAACTCACCGACCACTACCCCTACCTGATCGATGCGGCCCTGTAAGCGGACTTCTCCGGCCTGTGGAGGAGGCGGCTCGCCGGACGAGCCGGACGATGGAAAATACCGGCGGCCGGTTTTCATCGGTGCGCTCACGTTCGGATTCGGGCTGGGCGTCGCCCTCTTTTTCAGCACGGGAGCACCGCTTCCCTGCAAGGTCTGCTATCCGGCCGCCTGGCTCTCGCTCGTGCTGTTCGCCCTGCGCGACAAGGCGTGCGTGCCGGTAGCCGGCGCCCTGCTGCTCTCGGCGGCGGGCGATGCCGCAGGCAGTGCATCGAGCAAAGCCTGCGGCAGTTAATGGTCTTCGCCTTCTTTCCAGACATAATAGGTCCGGGAGCAATAGCGGCGCGCCGACGTTTCTGCCGCCGAGGAGAAGACAGGATGCGCCAAGGCCGGCAGCACCTTGCGCGGCGTTTTGGAAGCCAGTATGTTTTCGGCATATTTGTCCGGCGCATACTGATAAGTTCCCTTCATCCGCCCGCCGACGGCAATGCCATCGACTTCCTGCTCGCAACCGGGGTTATGAGGCAAAAAAGCCTTTCAAATTATTGCAAAGTTCCAATCAATCACTCTGCGAAAACGGCGTCCGCCGTTCTCTCTTCCGCCGACAACCGGCACCGGAAATCTTATGGCTGTTCATCGCATAAACATTTTACATTGTCCACTGACACGAGACGCAATGATGTTATCCCAGCATTCTGAAACGCAGCAGCGGATTTACCATATCCGGAATATTCGCCTTTTCTGAACAAAACGGAAAGCTTGACATCATTGGCATCAAGTTCCGGCAAAGTGTTCCGGAATTGAGCATGCGAATAGTAATCGAACGTTCTTTGCCGTCTTTGGCAATATAATCGCCCCGGCCGAAATGCTTGATTTCGCCGTAAAAAATACCGCGGTTTTCGCGGGGCAACTCAACCGTAATCTCCAGGCACGATCAACACGGTCGGCAAAAAGCCGGTCGTTGTTGTCCAACAGCCTGTCCAAGATGAATAACGCCTTTGCCGTCCAATAATACCGAGATAAAACGTATTTGCATACAGACAACGCTGGCTGGCGGTGAGAACACACAGTTCTGGCTTCGCCAGCAGAACCCACAAAATATTTTTCCCGCGAAGAGCGTCCTGGAAGCCAGCACGTCTTCCATATATTCGTCCGGCCGATCTGACACCGATGTCTTTTTGGTCGCTGAAGCAGCAATCTGAATCGGACCTTCTGAACATATTCGAGTTATACTCAATAAAACAGTCAAAATGTCCGGCCAGAAACCTGACTTTTTCATAAGGTTTCATGCGGTTTTCCCAAAACGATTTGGCCTTTGTTTCTGCAACACCTTCAGCGGCTGACAATGTCAGGTCTGAAATGATACCTTTTTTTTCCATGATTTTTCAATTTAAAAGAAAACTATAGGTACTACTCGCATATTCTTTAATATCAATCGACCTGAAAAAATACCACACTCTGGACAAATTTTTTGTCAATATTCATAAGCTGTCAAATTTTTTGAACAAACGACAGGCCTGCCCCTTTTACAAAACCTGTCGTAATAAATTAACCGCGCATGGCAACCGGGGTTTTGAAATGCCTTTGCCGCAACGATTCTGCCTTCAACAATTACCCATTCGCCGGCATCGGCCATAACGCAATGTCCGGGCAGATCATAACGGATCATTTCGAATTTTCTTTCAGCACAAATTCCGGGAAACGGCTGTGTTTTTGCCGCTGAAAGCCCGGACATAAACGGCATAAGTCTTCTTCCTGTTATTTGGAATCAGAAAATTCATGCAGCTATGAAGCAAAGATTCCGATACCAGTTTTTCCAGTCAGAATTCCGTGATAAGTAATGCGAAACAAACGCAGTCGGTCACGCCTTCCACAGACACCAGGCTGAGAGCCATCTCACTTTTCCAGGATTTTCAATGGAAAAAACATGTACACATCTTGCATCTTCCCTTTACAATTGCTGCAATGTTCGAGCTTTGGCATCTTTTTTGGAGAGAAGATTTTCCCTTCATACTATAAAAATTAAAATGTTATAAAAATACTGCTACTACCATTAAAAGCCTAGAGGCCCAAAATGTTTCAAAAACAAAATGTCTCTAAAAATAATGTCTCTTCCGCTATGGCTGTAAATGCAATCAAAGATTAATTTTTTTAACTCAATATATGCAACAACTTATCCAGCTTTTCAGGTACGATTTTAACAAAAATAATCCGCGCGGTACATAACTGCATGCCTTTGCCTGCAACGACAACGCGCACCGTCCAGATGCGGATGACAGATGGCTGTATCAAACAATTTCGGCACTGCTCAGCGGAAAGCAGCGCACGCGGATTATCGATGATGAATCCACCGCGTCGCCGACAGTCTTTGTTTCAAAACGAATTATGCCGGTTCGCATTCCGGCGCCGTCAGATGTTGGCAATAACTTTAGTCGCCCGCGCGCGCGCGCCGACCGGCACATCCATCCTAAACGCGGCCGCTTATAGAACAACCCGCAGCCGATAATGCTCCTTATACATATACTTGCCCGGGCCTGTTCAAATACATCTGCATAATTTCAAAAGAAGAGCCATGATAGAGGACTTTTAAACAGTCCCTTTGTCCAGCAGAAACTGCGTAATATGCTGATAAAACGCGCAGCCCTCATACAAAGAAAACACGATGTTGCGCCCGGCATAACGACAGGCATTGATAACGGCATAAATGCCGCGAAAAAATCGACATTTCCTGATTATACGGTTTCATTTCTCACCTCACCTGGTATTTGAACAAAACATACCCCGAACCTTAAAAGATAAAAAAACCTCTCACTCGCCCTCGTACAATAATCATTTCACCAACAAAGCTAAAGCTATATCGGAAAAGCCTGAGACCTGGCTTTTCAAGGCTCCAGAGAATACATGGAACAGTAAAAGAGAGAGAGAAAGGAAACTACCGATGCCATGAAGGGATTAGTAGTAAGAGAAAATCCACCTAAGGCGACCAGGCAGCGTAGCTCGAGGGTGACGCATGGCTTAGCTCGAAAAGAAGGACTTTCTATGATACCAAAGCATATGAGCACGCACTAACTAAAGCTCTGGAGATGCACTGAATAATAAGAAAGAGGACGGAAAGGAATTTTAAGGTGCCATGAACCAGGCCTACGTGAGTTTTCCACCGCCTCTCGCATTTTCCTGATCAGTCTTCATTATGCAGTTTCACCGAGCTTTTACAGCAGCAGGAGACTATTGCACTCCTTCGCTGTCGTTGTCGTTCGACGCGACGCACAGCAGCCTGGGCGGCAGCCGGACGGGCAACCACTGGGACACGCGAACGGCAGGCGAAAGCATGGTTCATGCCTGCCAGGTCTGGAAGTCGATGGACGCCGGATTCCACGCCGTGCTCACCCACAAACGCCAAATTGATTTTCAGTTGGAGCTTGCGGGTAT
>VOFK01001740.1_pt1 | contig 33248 bp, 60 predicted proteins | sample 5384121 | NCBI WGS metagenome assembly VOFK01 (sample SAMN12384730, study PRJNA508395) | human gut metagenome | isolation source: healthy gut J | host: Homo sapiens | reverse complement strand
CATTGTACTTCGTTCAGTTACGTATTGCGCCGTTTCTTTGGCGGAGAGGCTTTTCCCAGCCCCCTTTCTAAGACTTTATCCAGAATACCAAGTTCTGAGAGCAATTTCATATTTTGTCTGTTCTTCAGGGGTAAGATTTCCGGATTTGTAAGCTTCTACTTCTTTGTCTTTGTTCATATGTCTATGCTCCCTTTTTACAGTGTTTGGATGTATATAGGAGTATGGACAAAATATAATACATTTATTCAAAGTGGATGCAATTTGACATGGCATATTCCCACGCGAACCGTCGCAATATTCTGCCAAGCTGACTGTCAACTACAACTAAGCAGCTCGGCCCCCGCAGCTAAGTTTTTCGCAGGCAGTGGATCTTGTGCAATTCTTCTTATGCTTTCGAATAATAATCGCTGCAATAATATATGCCCAGATTCCTGCGCCGCCGAAGCAGGTCGGATTACCAGGCCAGGCGGACCAGGGGTTGGGTCAATATCGAAATACTCGGCAATTCCTCCGCACACACCGCACAGCATACAATTTACGGTTGATTTGTATAAACGCTTATTGCTCATAATTAATTCCTCCGATCTGACATTTCTGTCTTATTTTTTTATCCATTACATAACTTTACACCAGAGCGTGTTTGAAAAGAGCTTTCTGCAAGATTTAGCTTTCCCAGTAAAACTCCACATCAATCTCGCCCATTCCAGCATTCCAGCACCATATCTTTTTCTGGCACCTTCATTGGAAATGTTTTTTTCTCAATGCCAATTCCACTGTACTCAGAATCCTCCAAATTAATCTCACCCATACCACAGGAAAGATCGTAATTATAGTCCTTCTCTTTTTCCAGTTACTACCATGTCAATTTCACCAGCACCGCAGTCCGCATTCAGTTTCTGAATATCAAGCTGATCAATGTCGATGGTTCCGGCGCCAACCTTGAAGATCACAATACGCTGCTGTGATATTTCCATAACCGCTAAATTCTCCAGCGCCAACTTCCACCGAAAGCTCCTGTACTTTTAAATCGCACTCCAGATCAATAGTACCCATGTCAACACCCAGGCTTACCGTATCAAAGTCTTTCCCGGAAGGAACAATGACTTTTATCTGTTTCTTCTTTTTTACATTTCCACTGCGGGTATCTGTAATCGTGATTTTCCCGGAAGTTTCCTTAACCACTACATCGTTCTTCGCATCATTTGCCACATTTACCCGAATCTTGTCACCATCGTATTCCTGGATAAGGAGCTCATCATACTTCAAACTGATTTCCAGATCACTGGCAAAATCCATATCCACAGTATTTCCATCTAAAGCATCCCAATCTATGTCAGAAGAATGATATTGGGCGTTTCCCAAATGGATCAGACCAGCCAGCGGATAATCATTATCCTGAAGCAGCTGTCCAGCCTGATCAAACACATTTCCGCCTGTTTCCACTGCTGCTACAGAAATTCCACCGATACAGAAACCAATTCCTGCCACTGCGAAAGCACCTGCTGCAATCAGCATTCCCTTTGTTCGCTTTTTTCATGCCTGCTCCTCCTTCTTATTCCGATACACGATTTTCTGGAAAAAGTCTGTCACCTTGCGAAGGATCCATGGGAAAATTGTGGAGCCCAGCCATCCTGTTAAAATGCAGAACAGAATTCCTGATGCAAACAAAAAGACAGCCGATTCCCATTACCAGAAGTCCCACAGCTGTATTGGTAACCAAAATTCCAACACCCACACTAATGCAGGCGCAAGCTGCTACGATAAATGCGAACGCCACAACTCCGGATACAAAAATCGCCAAAACGGAAACAAGATCACCACCAGTAAAATACTGAATACGCCACTAGCTGCTGTAATGATAAATGGGGAAAAGAAATACCAGGGCAATTAGGATCAGGATAAACCTGCTGTTGCTTCCCTTCTCTTTCGGGCGATATCCCCTGTGGATACGATCTGTTTTTCCTGCATGTTTCCCCATCTCTTTTGGCGAATCTCCGGCATATAAGAAGCCTTGTTTTCCCTCAAGTCCTCATATCCATTCTCTGTATACTGTGCATATTCTTCATTGCTTTCGTCAAGGTCTGCCTTTATTATGGCAGCCACTTTTTCCGGGGCTTCCAAGCTCTCTGATCACGGAAGCCTCATTCTCAGGACCGGCTTCATCAAAATAACTGTTGTAGTAAGCCAGCGCCTCCTGCTTTTCTGCTTCCGAAATATCAGACAGCAGCCTCTCTAGCTGTTTCATAAACTGCGCTCTGTCCATACCTGTTAATTCTCCTCCCTCATGTGGCCGCTGTCCGCATTTCTGCCAACGTCCTCAAACATACTGCCTATCTTGGTGGAATAATTCTTCCACTCGATCTTGTACAAATTCAGCTGTGCCTGCCCTTTCTCCGTCAGTTTATAATATCTGCGATTTCGTCCGGCATATGCCCTCCGATCGTAAACTTCCAGGCAGTCATCCTTCTGCAGGCGGCGCAGCACTGGATAAAGTGTGGATTCTGAAATATCCAGAACTCCGCGTACATCCTGGGTGATCTTGTATCCGTAAGTACCTTCCGGCTCCTTGGACACAACCGCCAGGACAATAGCGTCCAGAAGTGCAGCTCCTGTGTTAAATACCATCTGATCACTCCAATCATATTATATAATTCATCAATATTATTTAATTAACAATACTATATTTATTGATATATAATATAGTTTTGTCAATACCATTTTTGAAAACAAATTTCTATATTTCTATCATTTACACAAAAGGCGCAGCCAATGCCACGCCAATATTTCAACATATTTTCTTTCACTTCAAATAACTGATCAATTTCTCCGTCACAGGTGAAAGCCTTTTTTATCCTTCACTACAAGCCCAATTTTCCGGAAACGGGCGGTTCCATAGATTGAATTTCCAGGCTTAATATTGCAGCAATTAACCATTCTTTTTTTTTTTCAACGCCTTCTATTGCTTTACCTGGCAGGGCAATTTATAGATACTTGTGAGTAAATTTTTACCTGTATTGGTCTCAAATACGCGCTCTCTGGCTGTTTCGACAGCATTCTCAGACATTTCACTTTCATCTGCATTTACAAGGAAATCAGCTTCCAGAAGAATGCGGTAATCCAGTCCGTCTACGTTTGTATAGGTGTGGTGATGGCTGACCAGATAGTTGATTCTCTCTTTCATTTCATCATCAATTTCCACATCCTTGAGGAAATTTTCTACCAGCTCAGGGACTTTCTTTTTCCTGGTTGGAGCCGTTTGTATTACCATATTTTACGCGGCATACAGGGCAGGCAATGTCGTGGATCACGGCTGCGATTTCCAGAATTTCCTGCTTTCTTTCGGTTAAATTTTCCATCTCGCCAATCATTCTTTCTGGCATATGTATATACCTTCAGAAAATGGGCAATATCATGCTTTGTTTCCATCGGAATATGCGATCATTTTTGCGATAACATTATTTATGGTTTGCTGTGTTTCTGTCATGTTTTTTTCCTCCTCGTTTTGCATTCAAAAAGCGGCAGAAATCATCTGGAAGGGGAGCTTCCAGAGTGATTATTTCTGTAAATGGGTGACAAAAAATCAGCTTCCAGGCATGGGCGCAGCTCTTTTGAAGCAGTCATTCCTATTATTAATTCTGCCTTCCGTATTCTTTTTTTTTTTTCTTTGCTTTACTCATTTTCAAACACGCTCAGAGCGTGTTTGAAAAAAGGCTTTCTGCAAGATGTGCGTCACTATTTGTGGGAGAATTTGCCTGAATGAGAGCGCCGTAGCGGGCTACGGCAACTGAATTCGGGCGAAATATACCGCAAAGTGGAGCGTGCAGATTGTGGGAATGATTTTTTCAAACACACTCTAGGATTGTACATCGTATCTCCCAGAAGAGGGTGACCTATCCCTGACATGTGAACCCGGATCTGATGGGTTCGTCCGGTTTCCAGCTGAAGCTCAACAAGAGTCACATTGCCGAAACTTTTTATGTTCTTATAATACGTAACTGCATTCCTGCTTCCTGGCAACAGTCCATCTGGAGAAATTGTCATTTTCATGGGATTTTCCGGATCCGGGGCAAGAATGGTATAGCAATTTTCTTTCCAGAATACAGAATCATTTGCTTCTGATAAATCTCCTTCTGCAAGCGCCAGATATTTCTTCTGCAGCTTTCCTTCTTCCCCTCTGCTTCTGCAATCTGGCTGCCACCACCTGGTTTCTGGCAAAAAGTAAAATATCCCCGGAGGTCTTTTATCCAGACGTCCAATGGACCGAATGCGTGTTGTCTCATTTTTTTTTCACGAAAATAGGCTGCAAGCAGGTTAGAAATGCTGTCCTCGATAATGGCTTCCGGATGGGTGCGTCACCATACCAGCCGGCTTGTTTACTACAAGTAAATCCTGGTCTTCATAAAGGATCTGAAGTTTCTGGGGTTTTAATCCTTCTTCCAGCTCTTGTCTTTTCGAAACAATAATTGTTTTTTTTCACCTGTTCTATGAAACTACTTGTATCTGGACACACCAGTTGCTTTTGAATCAATCCCTTTCGCTTCCAGACATACCTGAACGGCCGATCACCAGGCACTGCTATTTCCGTTACACGGCACTGTTTTCCATTTTTTAAGGATACCTCCCGGCCCCAACTTTTGCCTGACTGATCTGCCCTCTTTGTAAGCCCTTGCCTCAGCCCGCAAACCTCTCCCTACTTTTCCAGACTCTGTGATCCTTATCTCAAGATATCTTTCCATATCTGCATCCTTGATAGCTCCTGCCCATATCTTTGTCAAAATGAAATCTCCGCTGCTCAAAACACGAAGCTTGTTTAGCTTTATCACATAGTTTATCACAAAAATGAAAGCTTATGAAATCCCCTATGATCTTAAAACAGTAAAAATAATAAGCAAGCCGAAATACACATAGGTATTCGGCTTGCAAAATTTGTCATATTTTTTTCGAAATTCTTTTGTCCACGTCCCAGAGCGTGTTTGAAAAAAGGCTTTCTGCAATCTGCACACTCAATCCCATCCTACGCGATGGGTATAGTTATTTACGAAACGATGTACTAGTTTTACCTGCTTATCAGTATTCCATCAGCCTTCCTGCCTCATCAATATAGAACACGTCATCCGGTCCTATATAATAGCTGTCGGAACCATCAAAAAGTACATTACATTTCCTTCCCCCATCATACCCAGTAATAAGTATCTCCCGGATCACTTTCCTCTACATAATCTTCATCGGGAATGTGGTCTCCGTATCCTTCACCATCGTCAGCTGTCTGGGCTTCGTAGGCGATAGAATCGGACTCTCGTAAAAAGCTGCACCTGCATAAATATTTCCATATCCGGAAATCACAGGACTGAGCATCAGATCGCCATCTCCATCCAAAGTAACATCTGCCACATAGATTCCGCTGTCATTGACCAATTTAGGGCAGTTGTGCCAAGTGTGGTAAAAGTACCGCTGTCAAAAAAATATCCCCTGTTTTATCACTATTCAGGCTGTTGTAGATTTCCCAGGTTCCTTCTCCATAAAAGCCGGATATTCACATGGCTTTAAATCTCCATACTGGTACCAGCTGTCAAAAAAAAAGAGATAAACATTTCAGGCTCTCTCCTTCGGCACTTGGATCATAATCTTCCCCCTTGAGTGAAAGTGGTTCTGTATTTTCAACGCCCTCAATCTCCGTCAGCTCCAGAGAAGAAATGGCATCCCGGTATTCCGCCTCCATCTCCTCAGCAAAATCCGCTGAAACTCTGTAAGCATAAGCAAAGGTATTGGTATCCGTCTGGAAATACAGCATTTTCCATTTGCAGGTATCTTCATTTGCTCCGGTGGTAAATTCCAGTTCATATACCGGATAAGTGAATTTCTCTGTATATTCTGATTCTGTACTGCTGTGAAATCCTTTATTTCCGATTCACTTACAAAGCCTGCAAACTGTTCCATATATTCCTCCGGGGTACCGGTGAATTCATTGTCATTTAAAGCACTGCAGTTGACGATCACCGTCATACAGTCCTCTGTCATATCGGAATAGAAATACCCTCCTTCCCAACTGGAATTGTTATAAAGAGGGCGCAGTCCCTGTATAGCGTTTATTTGACATGAGGACATAGCTTTTTCTTTTCCACGCTGTCTTCGTTTTCAGTCTGACCTTCCGAATTCTCTTCTGCCTGATCTTCCTCTGCTTTCTGGTAAAAACCGCAGCTCCGTCATTTCCCATATGAAGAGTATCCGCGGAGTCCAGATAAAATCCCTCCAGCCACATGCCCATGCGATTGTACATGTCATCTCTGCCATTTCCGTCGTTGTATTCATCCACATATTCCAGATATCCCTGAACATCATCGCCTTCTCCGGTGTGATATACAAACAATCCGTCTGCACTTAAGGTAAGAGTTTCATCAGCCTGTGCATCTTCATTTTTCCATACACCGGAAAGCTGCATAGTCAGCTCCGTCCTCTACCTGAAGCGTATCCTCGTTTTCTGCCATTACGCTGTAAAATACCAGCTGTGGGAACAACTGCTGCACATAAAATAAACGCGATGACCGCTGTAACTTTATTTTTCTCTTCATACCATTTTCCTCCTGTCGAAATATGTTGTACCTTACTATACGTTTTCTCTGACAAAAATAGTATTAACTTCCAGTTAGCTTTTCCCTTCCATCATCTCAAAAGATACTTGCGCTTCACCCGGACATCCCCGGGGAATCTGTAATTTGGAATAAATCTGATTGATGTACTGCTTCACAGTTCCCTCGGATAAAAACAGACTCTGGGCGATTTCTTTGTTGCTCATCATGTGCTTCGCCATAGCTCCGTAATCTCCAGCTCACGATCTGACAGTACTTTAAAGACCGGCGGATACGCCTCCGCTTTTAACTGATCGCACCGCATTTCCCATTCTTTCCCCATTCTGGTGATCCTGAAAAAAAATTTTCATTGATTCCGAAAAAGCTTCCCTTCAAAAAGCTCCTCTATGTATGGATAATTCTCCACAAATGGCATAGGATTCCATCTGGAAAAAGCCTGGGAAAGTGATCCTCTCAAAAGTTCAAGCGCCTGTTCTGTTTTCCCCAGCTTCCAGTTGGCCCGCAAGAAGCTGGATCTGCACATGAAAGCGCCACCAGATCGTAGTGAAAAGAGCGACACATGGCAAAATGGATTCGCTTCTTCCGATCACCTTCGAATATTCTCCCTGGGCAAGATAAGCGATTCTCGATCATTTCCATCATCGGTCTCCCAGGTGCCAGAAAATTCACCGTAGAAAGCATATGCGCTCAAAGAGAGCCGGAATCCGCTCCGTTTGTCCGGTGACTGCATAGTAATAGGCGCAGGTGCTGTCAAAAAATATTGACCCAGGTGGTATTATGCCCCTGCAGCAGTTCTTTTCGACGTTCTTCAAATGTATTTCTCATTTTTTTATGTCCATGCAGATGAGACAACCTTTGTGCCAGAAAATCGCAGCAAAGTGCAATGCTCTCCTGCCCGTTCCCACTGAATCTGGGTATAAGCCTTTTCAATGCTATGTTGGCATCAACAAAATTTCCTCGCATAAAGTGAGCCTCTGCACTCATAATCGTTTCTGCACCCTGTCCGTGTCCGTTTGTGATCTTGTAATAATGAGGCATACACTGGTTCATCTCTTCCAGTTCTTTGTCAAGGTCTCCGCTTTTCCTGTGAAACATCATAAGTACAGATGGGGGAGCCAAACGTCCAGCCTCCGTCACTTCGGATACTGATGGCAGGTCTTGTCATCTTCTCGCTGGCACTGCGGTGAAACTGACTCATTCTCGAAATATCATTGTACATAAAGAAAGCTCTGGATCAGGTCGCATTCGCCCAGAAGATTTCCTCTCTCTTTTCCTCAGACAGCTTTGGATGTTCTCTGATGGATGCCAGAAGAAGTTCTTTCAGTTCCAGCATTTTTTTGGGAATATTTTTCCAGTTAAACATGCATCTCATAAGAACCAGAATTGCAAGCGGATATTCTTTTAAAACGGAAACCGGACATCTGTTCAAAACTTCCAGAACCTCTTCCGGTTTTAGAGAAGCAAGTAAGATTCCGGCATCTTTTTTGCACCACCCGAGAATAGCTGCAAAATTCTGATTTCGCCGGTATGCTGACAAGGCATGGATATAGGCACCATATTTTTTTCATACCATGCACCATATCTTTCATAATAGAAAGCCTGTCTGGAATCATCCCGTGTTCTGAACGCACGAAACGCGCACTCTTTCATCATATGGTGAAAGCGGTAAGTCTGCCCGTCATTCAGGCAGGTGACAAAAGCATTCTGCCTGGTGAGCGTTTTTTCGGGATCTGGTGTACGTCTTCTCTTTTTTTTGTAATAAATTCTGCCATCTCTTCCGTGAATTCATCTGCAAGCCCCATGGCACTTAAAAATTCTTTTTCTGTCTTCTGGCAAAGGATTCAGCATGGAAGCGGAAAACATCTGGTAAATGTCAGATGTTTTCTCCTGGCAATTCTCCCCGATTTTTTGAAAGAACACAAATTCGGGTAAACAGCTGCGAACCATCCTTCGCTGGATTTCAAAGCTGCTCAAGCTGGCTGTCTGTCGAGGCTAGTTCCGCAGCGGCGAATATAGGCTGACAGCTCCCCCAGCGTTTGGACGCAGATCGTCTATTTCTATTCTGTGAAGTCTTCCTCAAGTCTTACAATCCAGTCATCACTGATAAAATGATTTCGGCTTGCTACGATCAGATGCACATTTTTCCGGAATCCTCCTGCCATTCTGCACAGGAAAGTGGCCGCCCACGGTCATCTTTTAACAGATGAAAGTCATCTATAAAAATAACACTTTTTTCACATTTTTCCAGTTGATAGCATAGAATTTCCGTCAAAAATCAGCGGAGGCTTCATCTTCCGGGCAGTCGTAGTTTTTCCAGAAAGTTAAGACCTGCGAAGGAAAATGCATTTTGCACACTTTTCCAAAAGATGGAAAGGTTTGGGAGTAAATACTGATCCGGATCAGCAAAGCCTTGACTGTCTTTCGCCAGTCTGGACAGATACCAGTTTACGGCGGTTGTTTTTGCCATATCCCATAGGGGCTGTTATGGCTGTCAGCGCGCTGTTGGAAACAGGCTGCAGGGATTTTTTTAAACGTTCTGATATATAAAATAAAATTCGAGGCTGATTTTTTCTTTTTGGCATTTCATACCCCTCACTCTCTTGTTTTATAAGTATATTGCTGTTTACACCCGTTTCCGGAGTATGATTTATAGGAATAATTTTTCAAACACGCTCTAATAATTATTCTATATTTAATTATAGTGGAAAAACCAGGAAATTCCAATGGATTCTTTTTGCTTTTTGCTTATGTTTGACTTGTTCTTTTCTTCCGCTATACTAAAATGTGTTTAAAAAATGCTTTCTGCAAGATGTGTTTCACTGTTTTCGTGAAATTTACGCAGTAAATCTGACACTCATATCATTCTATTTCAGTACTAAGGAGATTTTTCTATGGATTCAGATAGAATTATCAGCTCTGCCTCGGGCTTTTCTTCATCGGATGAAGAGGATATGCTTGGGGATGATTTTGAACCTTTTCTGGCAGCTTATGAACAGCCGCGTACTTATGGGCTCCGGGTAAACACGGCAAAGATTTCCTGTGAGGAGTTTGAACAGATTGCCTGCCCTTTGAAGTGAAAAAATCCCATGGGTTTCGAATGGTTATTTTACAATGAGGATGTAAGGCCATCCCGGTGTGCTCTTTATCAGGCTGGACTTTATTATCTTCAGGGAACCAAGTGCCATGGACCCCCTTCCCGTATTCCGGTGGAGCCAGGGGAGATATGTGCTGGATATGTGTGCAGCTCCTGGAGGAAAGCAACTGCAGTTGGTTCCGCCTAAAGGGTGAAGGACTTCTGGTTGCAAATGATATCAGCACTACCAGGGGGCAAAACACTTCGAAACCTGGAACTGTTTGGGATTCCAATCTTTTTTGTTTCCAATGAAAAGCCTGGAAAAAAAATGGTAAAATTTTACCGGAATTTTCCATAAGATCATTCTGGATGCACCTTGTTCCGGGGAGGGATGTTCCGTAAGGAGGAAGCTTCTTGCCAGGGACTGGACTCTTTGAAGCGAGGAAATTCTGAATTTCAAGGGTCGGCTTTATCTGAATGCGGCAGACATGCTGCGGCCAGGAGGACAGATGCTTTTTATTCTACTTGTACCTTTGCACCTTGTGAGGATGAGCAGATCATTTCCTGGCTTCTCGGGGGAACGGCCGGAACTGTCTCTGATTTCCATGGAGGATTATGAGGGCTTTCCACCGGAAATCACAATGGGGAGATGGGGAATCCACAGCTGAAAAAAATGTTGCGCATTTTCCCCCATAAGATGCAGGGGAGGGGCATTTTCTAGCCCTCTTGCAAAAGGAGGAACGGCTGGACCTTCCGCTGGTACTTCTAAGACCAGTCGTCTGGCTGCAGATATCCGGAAGTATATGGAAGAGTTTTTTTCAAGGAAATCGGGTTGAAAACTTTAGATGGTCAGGAGTTTGACTGGAACCGGGTGGAGGTTCGGGCGGATAAGGTTTATTATCTGCCGTCTGTTTCCTGTAATTTCAGAGGACTTACGTTTATTCGAAACGGACTTTATCTGGGAGATCTGAAGAAAAACCGGTTTGAACCAGCTCAGCCGCTTGCACTGGCTTTCCGGAAAAATGAAGCTGAAGCTGTGATTTCCCTTTCTGTGGATGATCCAAGACTGGGCGGTATCTGAAAGGGGAAACTCTTACGATTGAGCTCCCTGAGGAGGGCTGCTCATTCTAAAAGGATGGCATTTGCTTTGTGTGGAAGGGTATCCCCTTGGGTTTGGAAAACCTTTTTGTGAATGGGACATTGAAGAATAAGTATCCGGCGGGGTGGAGAGTGTAAGTTTGTCAAATTTTTGCTTTTCCTTCCGCCTGCGACGTGCGGATGTGGCGTGCCTGGTCTGAGGGCTTTGCGGAGGTTCCGAGAAAATCTTGGACAGGATTTTGCGTTGAAGACATGAGAGGACACTGTCTGAGCTCCGAAGGAGAGTTTGACTCTCATGTCTTCGCTTTTAGCAAAATCCTGTCCTCTTAGATTTTCCGGGTTCTTCGCACAGTTCTCAGATCAGGCACGCCACATCCACGCACCCTCTGCGAACACAAGCAATCATCCTAACAATATCTCTTTTTTCAACGTAAAGGAATAAATATACTTCTCTTTCACCCTGCGCCCAGTCATTCTCTGAAGTGCCTGAGCATAATCCTCCAGCTGAGTGTGATACAGATCAACCAGCTTCTGCTCTTCCCCCCTGCGCACACGATCCGTCTTGTAATCAACCAGCACGATCTCGTCCCCTTCCAGAAAATAAGCGTCTATGATTCCCTGCACAAGCACACGTTCCTGGGAATCCCATGCCTCATCTATTTCAGCAGCACTTCTGGAAATGACAAAAGGCTGTTCCCTGAAAAGAAGCCCCGATAACGCGGCGGCTTTCATTCTCTGCCCCAGTGTCCCATTCACAAAAGACTGAATATCTGAAATTCTGATACATTCTGCTTCTGCCTCAACATTTTTTGCTCTGAACCAGTGCGTCAATCTGCTCTTTTCAGCAGCTGTGCACTGTCCGTTTTATTGTACTCAAGACATTCCATCACACGATGGTAGGCAGTACCTCTTGCCGAACCTGTGAACGCCTCTTCCGTTTCCTTCTTTTTCCTCAATAAATCTTGGAACCAGCGGAACAATGTCCGGTTCGAAATATACAGCTTCTTCAATATCCGTATCTTCATGGTAACTCTTCTTTTTCAGATCCGATACGCTGACCTTCACCGGAATATCGCTTACGATATTCATGGGATATACAAATCAAAAACGCTTTTCCAGTTCCGCTCTGATTTCCTCAGGATCCACGATTTTCTCACAATCCCAGTTATCCAGAATATCGTCTTCCATCTGCCCGGCAGCCTGTTCCACCACTTCAGCCTCCGTTAAAGTCCGCGCTGTGATCCTTTTCACGAAACTCTGCCGGATCATCATAAAAGCAGATTATCATGGGATGGCAGCAATCAAACTCCTCAAAAAGTTCATCCATGCAGCGGTGCCTTGCAAGCGCAGGAAGCACATAATCCCAGTAAGTTTTTCCATTCAACCGCGTTTCTGCCGGAAGAAGTTCCTGTTCATTTTCGCGGGAATCTGTATAAAGAAAGCAGCCTTTTTCCAAATTTCCTATTGTTCCGGTCATGATCAGTTTCTCCTTGGCACGCGTCAGGGCAACGTAAAGTACTCGGTTTCCTCCCCCAGAGTCTCTTCCAGAAGCTTACGGCGGATCACCTGCTTATACAGTGTTGACACGATCAGCCGACGGTCTGGCAAAAATGGCGTCAGCGCCAAGACCGTAATCCGGATGAATCAGAAGTCTGGCGTTCAGATCCTGCATGTTGAACTGTTTTCCCCATACCGGCAAGGATTACAATCGGAAACTCGAGTCCCTTACTCTTGTGGATCGTCATGATTTCCACGGAACCTTCTCCTGCACCAGAAAGATTTACTTCGCCATAATCAACTTCATATTTTTTGCAAATGTTCAATATATCGGACAAAATTAAATAAGCCTCTGTAACTGGTCTTCTCATAATCCATTGCCTTTTCCACCAGCATAGCGAGGTTGGCGCTCCGCTGTGCACCCATTTGGCAGAGCTTTTGCATAATTACCATAGCCGGTTCTGCGGAGAATCTCAAGAATCAGCTCATGGACAGGGTGTACACCGCAAGATCACGCATTTCATTTAGAAGGACTATAAACCCATGTAATTTGTGGTAAAGAGTTCTTTCCTGCCCCTCATTTCTTTTCGGGGAAATTCAACACGCTGTCATACAACATCCCCCCTTCGGATGTTTTTCCCGCAAAACGGCAAGCTCCTGGGTAGTACATCCCACCAGCGGCGACCTCAGCACCCCGTCAAAGGAATATCCTGAAGAGGATTATCGCAGACCTGCAGATAATTCAGAATCGTAACCACCTCAAGTGCTGAAAAATATCCCGTTTTTTGAAGCGGCATACACAGAATTCCGTGGGCAGAAAGTACCTGTAAAGGTTTTCTGACCAGCCAGGAAGCGGTGCGGAGAAGGATTACAATATCTCCGTATTTCGCAGGACGATATTCTTTGGTTTCTTTATCAAGTACCCAGCTCTTTTCCCCAATTTCCTTAATTCTGTGGGGAAATAGCAAAGAGCCTCAGTTCCCGGGCATCCTTTTCCTTCCATCAGATCCTCCAGTTCTTCGGAATCCTTTTCTACCAGAAGAACTTCTGCAGGAAGAAAGCTTTCCTTGTTTCCTTCCGGAAACACAGCGCCAGGATAAGAGCTGCGGCTTTATCGTACAGCAATTCCACCAAGATCTGTTCCCATAATCTGACGGAAAATAAAGTTTGCACTATCCAATACGAGACCGGCTGCGGAAATTTTTATGAAGATCGATTCGCTGTTCTGTACTGTCCGTTAAACTGTACTGTTCATACTTTTCCATAAAAAGCTCCGGTCTGGCAAGGCGGAACCGGTAAATGCTCTGCTTGACATCACCGACCATAAATATATTTTTTTTTTCTTCCATCTGCCCAGCCGGAAACACAGTTGGTAATCATTTCCTGTACCAGATTACTGTCCTGGTACTCATCCACCATGACCTCGTCATATTTCATGGAAAAGTTCACGCGCTGCCGGACTCATGTGATAAATATACTTTTTCTCTCCCGTCCAATCACCGTCGTTTCGCCATTTTTTCTTCCGCTGCATGAACCTTTTTGAATCGATTTCCAGAGCAAAATGCTCCATGTCCGTAAAGTCCAGAATATTTTTTTTTCCCCGCTTCTTCTCTCCATACATACGGATAAATTCCCTGGTAAGCTCCACCAGCATTTCTACAGGCTCCCGGCAGGTTTCCGGAAGCACTGGAAGTTCCTCCTCCTTTACGGAAAAATACCGCGTTCCAATATCCTTTAAAATATCCTTTGCATTTTCCCGAAGATTTTACCTGCTCCTTCAGCGTATCATCTACAGGATCTTTTGGTTTCTTTCTGGAAAAAGAGCGGCAAAAGCCGGTTTACCAAAAGTCCCCTGCTCCGTCAAAATCACCGGCGGCGGCTTTCTCTTCTGCTGCACGAATGAGGATGAGATCACTTTGCAGTGCTTCATCATACCCACAGGTATGGTCCTCCTGGCGCATTGCAAAAAAGCTTCTTGCCTGGGTAATCGGTTCCTTTGCCTGGCAAAGATCCTCCGTAATGTTTTTCCATAACAAATTCATCCATTCTGATGATTTTACAGACTCTAAATCCATATTTCTATAACTATCTATGCATTCTTCCAGCCAGGTATCCGGATATGGATTGCTCATGGCAGCATTATACAGAGAATAAATCAGTTCTTTGATTCCATCATCTGTTTTGCCTGATGCGTAGCATTCGATAAAATACTTAAACTTTTTGTCATCTTTTATGTAATAGTTCTCCAGAAGCTCCTTCATCACGTCCTCTTTCAGAAGCTTCAATTCTCCCTCTTCTCCTGTCCGATAACCAGGATCCAGACCAATAAGATGGAAATAATTGCGGATCACATAAGCACAGAAGCCATCTATCGTGGTGATCTGCGCCGTATGGATCAAAAAGGTAGTCTGGCGCTGCAGATGCTTCATTGTCCGGATTCTCACAGAGAGCATCTTCCAGGGCATTTGCAATTCGTTCCCGCATTTCCCCTGCTGCTGCTCTTGTGAACGTCATGATCAGCAACCTGTCAATGTCAACAGGATGCTCGGATCCATCACCTTTTTTAAATTCGCTGCACAAGCACCGCAGTCTTTCCGGAACCAGCTGCTGCACTTACCAGAATATTCCGGTTTCTTAAATTGATAACCTGCTCCTGCTCTTTCGTCCAGTTCACTGCCATTATTCATCCACCTCCTTCACAAAAAGCATCCCACAGCTCTTCATCTGTAAAGTTTTTCAGCCTGCGGAATTCATAGCCTGGAATGTCCATGTCAAAACCGCATACGCCACTGTAAGGACAGTAGGTACAGGCATTTTTTTTTTTCCCAGCATATATGGAGAAACCTGGGCATCTCCGGTCATAATGGACTGTCTGATATGAGAAATCTTTGTTTTTACATAACGGTTTAAAATATCAAACTGCTCTTTTGAGGCTACAGAAGAATTTTTTCCGAAACTTCCGTCCTTGTTAAAAGATACGGGAATTGACACAAAGGGAACTGTCCATTTTTTGTACCAGTTCTTTTGTCTTTCAGAACCAGTCCATTCATCTTTAGTTCCTTCAGCACTTTCTCCTGGACAGTCTCTATATCTGCATCTATTTTTTCCTGAATCATAGGATCCTTAATATTGTAATAAAAATACCCCTGCAGGAATCACCTCTTTATCCTTATGCTTGTTTTTGCTCTACGGTAAGGGCACCGTCCATGTAGATCATCAGCTGCAGCTGCAGACCATGATACAAAGAAACCAGATCAAAAGAAGTATTCCCGGTCTTATAATCAATAACCACGACATACAACTTCCCATCATCTGTCTCCATAGTATCCACGCGATCGATCCGACCGCCCCTGAAAAACAACTTCCACACCTTCCGGCTCAAATTCCCCGGATTTCAGCTGTTTCTGAATTGCCCACACAGTTCTTTTCGTACCATTCGCTTGGTGCGCTGGATCATATATTCATTGCGTGCACTGCTTTTTTAGAATGGTATTGCCATAATCAGCACTTATTTCATCTACCAGACGATCTGCCAGCGCATCCCTCTCTTCCTCAGAAAGCTCTGCCAGAGAAAGCTTTTTCTTTGTTCACTTCCTTTATCAGAGACTCCAGCACCTTGTGCATAATATTTCCATATCCATGGCGCGGAATTCATACTCTGCACGCTCCGTAAGTTTGAGACCATACTGAGGAAATGGGCAAAAGCACAGGCAGAATAACGCTCCAGCCTGGTGGCACTGTAGGGGCGACACCTCTCCATAGAGAACCTTTGCCACACTTTCACTGATAATATCAGCAGGCTTTCTGGTTCTGGAAGCCTCCACCAGTTTTCCTGGCTAAAGTCCTATATTTGGGACTTCTAAGATACCAGCTGTAAAGCTCGCTGTACAAAAAAGGACTTCCCTGTCCCACAGCGCCCTCTCCAAGATTCCTTTCAGGAAGCATTCCAGACTGGTTCCCGGAAGCTCCATGGCGTTCAGGCTGAATTCCTCATCACCTGCATTTTTCACTTCCAGTCCGGGATATAGAGCCTGTATACTGTGGATCAGATATGCCGGGCTTATAGGTTCTCCTTTTCCATTTGACAAGCTGTAGGAAAGGCACAAATGCTCACTTGGCTTTTGTCAGATTCAGATACAGGTAAAAGCGCTGGGTGTTCATCAGCTCTTTCGGACCTGGTGCAAGCTCCATTCCCTCATCTGCAAAAGAATTCTCTGTCCATCTGGGTTAGAATTCCGCGAGTCTGTATTTTTCGGAATATTTCCCTCGTTTACACCTACAAAAAACAATGCCTTTATTTCTTTCTTTCAGACGGGTTCTTTCCATATCTCCAACAAGCACCTTGATCCATACTGGGCGGGATCAGCGCAACCTTTGACTTGGCAAAAACCAGTTTCAGAAGCTGGACAAATTCCGTTCTTGTAATTTCTTCCTCTCCAAGGATCTCTACCATGCGGTCAAGAAGCTCCATAACAATTCCGTATATCTGGGCATATTCTTTTCCAGGGCTTTTCCCCTTTTTCTTTAAAAAAGAAAAGCTCCTGTTTTTCTTTAGTTTTTTTCTGTATTTCACAGCTTGCGATAAACTGATATAAACTATAACAATATTCACATACTTTTCTCTTTCCACTGGAAAATCCCTGAGCCAGGATCTCAGCCTCCCTCACAAATATTTCCCGGTATTCGTTCAATACTTGAATATCCTCCGGGTCCATGGTCCGGTAAACTCTCACCCACTTCTCGGACCACTTTTTTGTAACCGTGGTTCCAAGGGCAAGCACATAATTCTCCAGCATATCCACCTGGTCCCTTCAAGGCCGGACATATCACAGCGCAGATACCTGAAAACACTTTCGTAGGAAAAACCCTTTGTAACCATTTCAAGAGCAGCACGAATATATTCTATAAATGGGTTCATCAGAATGGTGTTGCTTCTCATCCAGGAAATAAAGGAATCCGGGATTCCTCGAATACACTGAGATGCAATACTTTTGTACGCCTCCAGATTTCCGGTAATCACAGCGATTTTCTCCGTATTTCAGATTTTTTTTCACGGACCAGACGGCGTATTCTCCTGGCTGTCTCTTCCAGTTCTTTTTACAGGGGATTCTGCTGCAAATATGCAGATTTCTTCCTGTTTCTTCTCATAGACAGATCTTCTGTAGCGAAAAGATGCTTCTCCAGAAAGTCAAGGGAGGTGTGAATTTCCAAAGCGGCCCTTTCTCTCATCCTTCAGAAGAACAGGGATCATCAGATTGCTGGTCAGACCGGACAATGTGTGGATCATTTTCCTGCTCATATAGAATAACTGATGTGGTTTTTCCCATCTGTAAGGGATTTTCTCTGGCATACATGGTGACAGTTACCAGAACCTTATCGCAGACATTTAAAAGTTCCCGGATCACGTTCATCTGCACCGGGTAAAACCGGTGAAGCCATCCAGAAGGAGTACGGATTTTTTTCAGTTTATCAGAAAAAAAGGAATGGCTTTTTTCAAAGCGTCCATCACGCCTTCGCCGGTCATATAATGACCTTCCAGATACTGAAGAAAGGCCTGATAGAGGACACCCACATCCTGCATTTTCATATGAAGAAGAGAGTCCTTCCCTGTTTTTCCCAGCATGTCCTGCAGTTCTTCTTCCCGGATATCATACTGCATAAATTCTGAAATCAGAGATTTCACTTCGTCCAGATAGCCCGGTTTGTTCATCTGTTTGCCAAGGTAGGGCAGATTTTTTCGATGCTGCTGCACCAGCTTCTGAAGAACCATACTTTTTCCAGTGTCATCAGAAGCACTTCCATGGCACCGCCTGTCTCCTCGAAAATACGATAGGCAAGGCGCTGAAAGCTGAGCACGTCGATATTCGAGTTCCCTTTCCGGGGGTGCATTTCGACTACGTTTTTCTGTGTCTGCATGGTGAACTGTTCCGGGACGATAATATAGTACAGGTGCTGTGGATTTTCCATAGATTCCCGGATGATCTGTTCACATGCATAATGCGTCTTGCCAATACCGGAGCTGCCGAATGAATTGTAGGGACACGTTTTTTTCCTCCTTCTGCCAATTGTATGGAATAAAAAAAAAAAAGCCTGTATCTGATAAAAAATCATTCTGTTTTATATTCTATCATATTTTCCATGCTTTGATAATAGGATAGAATAAGAAGAAAGATGTTTGAAACCTGGTTTTGCGGCCAGGATTATTTTTTTCATTATCAGTGCGATACAGGAGGCGCAGTCCATGAGTTCAAAACCAGGATTATCGTGTTACATATGAAGGAAGTGGTATATACCATTGCCTTTCTGATTCTTGCTGTTCTTCTTCTGAATCTACAGATCTACTTTTTATGTTCGGGCCTGGAAAAAGCCAGACCACTTCTGCTGCTGGAGGGGCTTTTTATACGCCTGGCGTTTACCGCAGTTCCCTTTACTTTGGAATAAAAATACTTTTTTGACGTGGAGTTACAGTAGATCAAAACAATATCCAGTCTATTGAGCTGGTAAATTTAAGTGAAAGCACCACTGCCATGTTTCCGCTGGTAAAGACCTTCTCTGGAGTCACTGGCCAGCCAGATTGTTGACAGCCAGTCCCTGGACGACCTGAAATATTCCACAGACAGGAAATATACGTCACAGCTGCTTATTTCTGCCATTGAAGATGCATTAAAAAGGCGGAGAACAAAAGCATGTAAGTTCTCCGCCGGCAGAGCAATAAACAAACCTAATTATTTCCCACCTTTACAAAATCCTGCATGCTCCTGCGAAATACAGCTGTAAAATACATGGAAAGCATACCGCACAATCGTTTTATACTTCAAGCTTCTCCAGAGCTTCCATCCATACCGCGCTGCGCTTGCATCACTTGGCATTCTGAGATCTCCTCTTGGAGAAAGTGCCACACTACCTACCTTCGGGCCGTCAAGGGAAGACAGGAGCGTTTGAACTGCTGGGCAAAAAATCTGCGGTAGAAGATTTTCAGCCATTTCAGAATCGTAGCCTTGTCATAGGTACCCTCAAAGGTACGGCAGGCAATGCGATAGATCTTATCCGGTGTAAATCCTGCACGCAGCATGTAATACAGATAAAAATCATGAAGCTCATAAGGTCCTACCAGATCCTCCGTCTTCTGGGCGATCTTGCCATCTTTTGGAGGAAGCAGCTCCGGGCTTACCGGCGTATCCAGGATATCCAGAAGAACTTCTTCCAGCTCTTTTTCTCTCCGCAGGTATCTGCATAATAGCGGACAAGATGTCTTACAAGCGTTTTGGGAACAGAGGCATTTACACCATACATGGACATATGGTCTCCATTATAGGTTGCCCATCCAAGAGCAAGCTCGGAAAGGTCACCGGTTCCCCACAAGAAGTGCTCCCCTCCTGGTTTGCCATATCCATAAGAATCTGCGTACGCTCTCTGGCCTGACAGTTCTCATAGGTTACATCATGAACAGAATCGTCGTGACCGATATCACGGAAATGGATATTTACCGCCTCTTTAATATTTACCTCCGTCAGAGCAGCACCAAGGCACTGGCTTAATTTGCAGGCATTCTGGTAAGTTCTGTCTGTTGTGCCAAAGCATGGCATGGTAATGCAGCGGATATTCTCAGATGGCAGTCCCATCAGCTGGAAAGTACGTGCAATTACAAGCAATGCCAGTGTGGAATCAAGTCCCCCGGAAAGACCAACCATTGCCTTTTGGCAGTGGATGTGGCTCATTTTTTCTTAAGTCCCATAGCCTGGATGTTCAGAATCTCCTCACAGCGCATATCACGCTCTTCTTTTACAGAAGGTACGAAAGGATAGGGGGCAAACTTCCTGGTAAGAGAGGTCTCTTCCACTTCCACATCAAAAGGTACGATCTGGCAGTCAGCATCATCAGATGCCGGATAGGTGGAAAGTTCTTCTCTCATCTGCCAGTCTCTGCACATCAATTTCTCCGTAGATCCACAGTGTTCTGGAAGCGCTACGCCTCTGCCAGCATGGTGCCATTCTCTGCGATCAGGTTCTGTCCGCCAAATACCAGATCCTGGGAGGATTCACCCTCTCCTGCTGTGGCGTAAATATAGCCGCACACCAGTCTGGCAGACTGACCCTTCACCAGATCACGGCGGTAGGAATCACTTACCAACCATCTCATCACTGGCTGAAAGATTGACGATAATATGGGCACCGCCCTGTGCCAGATTTACACTAGGCGGAAGTGGAACCCACAGATCCTCGCAGATTTCTGCGCCAACTGTCAGCTCCGGCAATCCTTCACATGAGCAAAATCAGATTGCTGGCAAAGGTACGCTTTCCTCCCCAACTGTCACATCTGTCCACACATCCGCCCCAGAAGCAAAGTGTCTCTGCTCATAGAATTCATTATAGTTGGGAATATGAGTCTTAGGTACAAATCAAGAATATTTCCGTGGTTCAATGCTGCTGCCACATTGTAGAGCTTGCCGTTCATCCGCATAGGAAGTCCCACAAAGATCAGCGCATCCACATCCGCAGTCTCCTCTGCAATAGTCAGAAGGCTCTCCCATGCACTGTCCAGCAACCTTCTCTGAAGGAAAAAAGATCCTGGCAGGTATAGCCTGTGATGCAAAAGCTCCGGCAACACCATCAGCAATGCATGCTGTGTCTCCATTTCACGGATTACTTCCAGAATTGCCCTAGTATTGGCCTTACAATCAGCAACTGTAACCTGCGGCGTTCCTGCCGCTACTTTAATAAATCCCGATTCATATCCTAATCCTCTCTTATCCTACCATTTCCACGCCTTAGAGTGTGTTTGAAAAAACTTTCTGCAAGATGTGCGTCTATGACGGAAAATAGTGATTCTTTCTTAATTCAGCTTATTTGCATCTTCTTAGAATTTCTTTCAACTCTTCTACTGTGAAATTGTAGTTGGTATTACAGAAATGGCAGTTCATCTCGATTGGCTTGCCTTCCTGGATCATTTCGTTTAATTCTTTTCTGCCGATGCTGATCAACGCTTTTTCGCTACTCGTTCTTTGGAGCAGTTGCAGCAAAACGGGTGTCCATTTTCTCATTGATCTGCACGTCAAAGCCTTCCAGTACTTTCTCCAGCAGACTCTCCGGGGTATGTCCCTCCTCTAACAGGTTGGTGACAGAATTGATCTTCTGTACGTTCTGCTCTAACTTGGAAATCACATCTTCCTCTGCAAATGGCATCAGCTGTACAATAAATCCACCAGCCTGACGTACTGTGTTATTCTTATTCATCGAGGACTCCAAGTCCAACTGCGGACGGTACCTGCTCACTTGTTGCAAAATAATAGGTCGGGTCTTCTGCAATCTCACAGGTCTGAAGCATAACCTGTCCGCTGTACGGCTCTTTTCAGCCCCATATCCTTAATCACAGTCGAGGAATCCAGGACCAACTGCTCCTGCAACGTCCAGCTTCCCTTTGAATTTGCCGGAATGCAGACATCTGGTTTCCTACATAGCCCTTTACATTTCCTGGAATCGGCAGTTACCGTAATTCCCTCGAAGGGGACCACCGGCCTTGATCTGAAGAGTCAGAACATCTTTCTCTCCCTTCATCATAGAGCCCATCATGGCTCCTGCAGTAAGAAGTCTTCCAAGCGCTGCTGTAGCCACCGGACTTGTATTATGATGCTCTCTTGCAGTCTCCACCATTTCAGTGGTCACTGCCGCAAATGCACGTATCTGGTCATTCGCTGCAGTCGCGCGGATGATATAATCATTCATGTGTATTCTCCAATCTGTACTGTTATAATTTTAATCGTAATCCTCTTGATATTTATCATTGTTATATTATCATTTACCATGTTCCCTTACTACAAAAGGTAAGCCTGCCACTATCTTCCTTCGGCGGTTCCAGTGTATACGCATCATACACTGCCAGAAGCTCCATCCCCGCTTTTCCAATAAGTTCCTTGATTTTCTCCAAAGGATAGGCTCTCTGATAGTGAACTTGCCTCCTCATCCTTCTCATAAAGTCCGTCCTCTCTTGGAATAAACAGAGCCAGCTCATACTTATTAATCCCGGTCTCCTCATCATAAATGTTCTCCCAGATAAAGCTTCCCTCATCCCGGTTCTCAGCACTCGTAGTATTCCCGATCATAGTCTGCTACTTATAAACCGTATTCATATCAAACAGAAAAATCCCGAGGATCCAGATAATTATTTACCAGTTCAAACACATGCTCCAGCTCCTCTTCCTCTGTTATGTAATTCAGACTGTCACACACGCTTACCACAGCCCGTACGGTTCCATAAAGTTCAAACTCCTGCATATCCTGAAGAAGATACAGGATGTCATGCCCGGACTCTACCCGTTTCTCCATGGCCTCTGCCAGCATTTCCCCGGAATTATCCACTCCGATCGTCATGTCATAGCCAGCCTCTGCCAGTATCTCAGTCATGGTTCCCGTGCCGCAGCCAAGATCCAGCACAAGTCCGTCTGTGATTCCCTGCGCTGCAAGCTGCTGCTTCAGCCATTTGCCCCAGGTCTGGTAGTCCACATTGTCCTGGAACATATCATATACTCTGGCAAATTCGCCATAAGCCTGAAAATTATCCATATTCCCCAACTGTCACGGACACAGCCATCCATCCCGGGTAGCTGTGTCCGTGTAAGTCAACATTCTGCTTTTTCTGTTATTACTGTACAGGCATATAATATACGTCTGCTGCTTCTCCGTGCCAGTAATAATCCACATCATTCTGATCGTAAACATCCTCATTATTCACAAAACGATAGGTATTTCCATCAAAGTCAACAGTTTCCATTTCCATCCGGAGTAATTACAAAGGGGATGGCCATCAGAGTTACGGTAAATAGTTCTGGTCTGGTTGGTGTCTGTAAAAAGCTGCTCCTGGGTAAATCCGCCGGAGTTTGTGATTGTTCCATCACTGCTTCCATCACCTGAGGACGCAGAATCAGTACCTGCACTCTGTGTTCCGTCAGTGGAACCATCTGTACTTCCCTCAGTGCTTCCGTCTGCACTGTCAGAAGACTGTACCGGTGCAGCAGCTTTCAAAGAAGACTCTCCTGCAATTCCGAAGGAATCAACTGCAGCCTTAACTCCTGCATAAGAAGCCTCATCCACAACAGATCCGCAGATATTGTAATACTCATCAGAGCTCTTATAAATTTTATGGATCGCATAAACATATCCGCCGCTCTTGGAAGCATCTGTGTACTTCACAGTGTAAGAATAAACGCCTACCCTCCACATCACTGGCAGTATAATCCTGGATCTCAAAGTCAGTACCTTCTGCAAGGTCAGAAGCCTGCTCTAATGCCACAGCCAGATCCTGCGTATCCGGAAGCATAGCAGAAGACATGTCCTCTTCTCCCTGTCCATGAAGGATCGGGGATCTTACCCTGCTCTGGTGATTCGAAGCTGAGCATATCTGCCTCATCCGCCTTATTGGACCAGGTAGCATCTGGAAGCTTAATGGAGACATCCCACCATTGCTTTTGATGGTGCTGTCCTGTACGTCTGGCGCGATGGTTGGCTCCGGAGTAGGTGTAGCGGTTGCTTCCGGAGCAGGTGTCTCAGTTACCACTACCTGTTCTTCCGGCTCGTCTCCGCCAAAACTGCAGCCTGTAGCAGCTGCAGAAACAATTGCTGATATCGTTAAGATTGCTAAAATCTTTTTGTTCTTCATAGTATCCTCCTTATTTCTTTTCATAAGTAAATTTTGTAAATCTACATTCTTCTATTTCATTAACAAAACGAAAATATTTCTCGTTTATAAAAATCTCCCGAGCTGTATTTTTACAATTTTATTACAAACCTGTCAATGGATTTCCCACTGTAGAATCTAAATTTGCTGTGAAAATATTATAAACTTTCGTGACAAACTTTATACATTTTTTCAGAGGGTGTTTGTAAAATCCTGTCTGCAAAATGTACATTGCATTTGACAGCATGTTTTCGCCAACCTGTTTCTTTTTATTTTACGCTCTGTTTGTCATACTTTTGTAATATTTATTTTCCATATTCGTACATATGCAATTTATGAAGCGCTCTGGTAGCAACAATATAACGTCCCTGTTTTGCAATCGGACTCTGATCTGCTGCAGGGAACAGGGGAAAATACCTGTGGTCAAATTCCAGACCTTTTGCAAGATAAAACGCGTAGTAACTGTAAGGCCTTTGCAGAAGCTGTTGCTGCAATGCGATGCAGGTACGAAACGATTTTCCATATCAAACCCTGTATTTTCCAGTTTTCTTTTCAAAATGCGGGCGGCGGCTTCTTTTTGCCTCAGATTCCGTGGCGAAGGATCAACGCGCAGCTGTCTCAAACTGTTCCGCTCCCAGCTGAAGCTTATTCACAAAGCCTCGTCCAGAGCTGCTTCCGTACCTGCTGTTTTTCCCTTTAAAAAATAATTCTTCCACCGGATCGCCATGACGATCAAACAAATCCATATCTGTAATCCCTGCAAGCTGATTCGCATAAGAAGCAATCTCCACAGTGTTTCGGTAGCTTTTGTTCATGACGATCCTGCGGATCTCTTTTTCCGAAAATTTTCGGTAAAAACCAAGACATCCCGAGCCTCATCTTCCATAGTCTGGGCTTTGTCCCCAGAATGGTCATACGGCAGGGGAACATCATTTTAAGGGATCAGATACTGAAGCCTTGAATAATCCTGCATTTCGTCTACTACCAGGTGCTTGATACCATTGTGACTGGTCTGGCGAAGAAGGCGGTACTTCATGTAAAGCACTGGATAGACGTCTCGTACCGAAGCTTTTCGCCCTGGCTGTACATGGGAAGTCCCGGATAGCCGCAGCTTTCCAGAAAACGGCTGTAGATCACATAGAGATCCTGTGTCTCATACATATTCATGAATTTCTCCATTACAATGGCACGTTCTTCCTCATCCATATCATTGTCCCGAAGGTCTCTACCTCATCAATGAAATTCTCTGCAACTGCCTCCATACGTGATAACAGAGGGATATATCCTGAAATTTAAAGTAAAAAAGATCAATGATCTCCTCTTCTTTTTCGTAAAGCTCTTATATTCCACATCATGAAAATCCATCAGCTCATCTTCTAAGGAGGTGAGATACCCTCCATCTGATTCAAAAATTCCCTGGACTGTTTTTCCTTATATAAGGAAGGCATATCCGGGAAATTCAGGCTACGCTCAATCTGGTCATAACGGTCTTCGCAGTCAGATACCGTATCTTTCAGCTGTCTGTAGGCAAAAAGATCAAAGCTCATTTCTTTAATATTTTCCTCCCCCAGTTCTGGAAGTATATGGGAAATATAATCAGAAAAAAATGCTGTTGGGAGACAGGATCGATATTGGAGGATTTCGGGGTTCTTGCGGTCGTGATACAAAAGATAGGCAATTCTGTGCAAGGCAATGGAGGTCTTGTACCGCTTCCGGCTGCGCCCCTGGATTACCATGATCTTATCCCTGGTTGTTTCGGATGATGGCATTCTGCTCCTTCTGGATGGTGCGGACAATATTTTTTTCAGCGCAGTGCTGCCTCCGCTGCCAAGTTCTGCCATAAGAATCTCGTCATCAATCTTCACATCACTTTCAAACTGGTAAATCATACGGCCATTTCGAATCTTGTACTGCCACTTTAGAAACTGAGGCAATTTCACCGCAGATGGTTCCCAGCGGTGCCTGGTAAGACGCCGGACCTTTATCATAGTCGTGAGAAAAGCCCGCTGACAGGAGCACGCCAGTCATAGATCAGCGGCGTATGCCCTGCCTCTTCTGCGAAATTTCCGATTCCAATATAAAAAAATCTCCGGCTCCTCATCCCCTTCAAATACGAAATCCACTCTTCCAAAGAAAGGGAAATCCAGCATTTTTACGAAAATTTTTTTTCGCAGATGGATCTGCTGCTCGTTGGCGTTGATCTGGTGAAGAAGTGCCTGCTGGTTATCGAAATTTTTCGTAACCATACTGGTCCATCTCCGTATAGTTCTCCCAGTAATACTATGCATTCCTTCGATATCCTTCTGTCCTTCCAGAATGGACTGGCTGATATGGGCGATCCTGGTTTCTAATTTTATCTGTAACGTATGCAAGAAAAGCTGCTCCGTCTTTATTATCAATTGTCATTGGGGGTATACTCCTTTAACATTCGCGCTGCAGCCCTTTCTACCAGTCTTTGTAAAAGACACCTAGGGCTGCTGCAATAAAATGAGTTTTTTTTCGTTGTCATGACTTTGTCCCTGCCTTCCTTTCCGGCAGAAACTTTGCTCCATTATACATTATCTGCGGGTAAAAGTACAGACAGCAAATCCCTGGATTTTTTTCTCTCTGAAGACAAAAAAAAAAAGTTTTTCCGTATATTTTCCGAAAAAGCTGCTGTATTTTTTTATCTGTTTCACTTACTTTTTGCAGTCTGCGTCTTATCAAACTGGCTGTTGTAAAGATCTGCGTAGAAGCCTTTCTTTGCAAGCAGCTCTTCATGGCTGCCCTGCTCGATAATGTTTCACCATCCTTCATAACCAGGATCAGGTCTGCATCCTTGATGGTAGAAAGTCTGTGTGCGATCACAAAGCTGGTTCTGCCCTTCATCAGATTGTCCATGGCTTTCTGGATCTGTACCTCGGTTCTGGTATCAACGGAGGAGGTAGCCTCATCCAGGATCAGGATCTTATTATTGGCAAGAATTGCCCTGGCAATAGTCGAGCTGTTTCTGTCCCTGGGAAATATTACTGGTTTCTTCATCCAGAACCATGTCATAGCCGCCCGGCTGCTGCATGATAAGGTTGTGCACATGGGCTGCCTTTGCTGCTGAGATCACCTCTTCATCTGTAGCATCCAGTCGTCCGTAACGGATATTTTCCATGATTGTTCCGGGAACAGCCATGTATCCTCGAAGCACCATACCGAACATCTCATGAAGCTCGCTTCTGTTGAAATTTTTGACATCATGACCATCTACTTTAATAGAACCACTGTTTACATCATAGAACGCATGAGCAGCTTAACCATTGTGGTTTTTCCTAGCACCAGTAGGACCTACAATCGCAATTTTCTGACCATCTCTGACCTTTGCCGAAAAATCGTGAACAATGATCTTTTCCGGATTGTAGCCAGAAGCTTACATGATCAAATTCTACATTTCCGCTGAGCCCGTCAATAGAAACAGCATTCTCTTTGGTGGTCTCCTCTTCCTCCTCATCCAAGAACTCAAACACACGCTCGGAAGCGGCTGCTGAGGACTGAAGCAGGTTGGCTTACCTGTGCGATCTGCTGGATGGGCTGGGTAAAGTTACGGATGTACTGGAAAAAGGACTGAATATCACCCACTTCAATAGAACCCTTGATCGTGAACCATCCTCCAAGAAGGGCTACAATAACATATCAAGGTTTCAACAAACTGCATGACCGGCATCATCATTCCGGAAAAGAACTGTGACTTCCATGCAGACTCATAAAGCTTCTGGGTGTCTTTTTTCAAATTCTGCAACTACGTCTTCTTCTTTTTATTAAATACCTTCACTACATTGTGTCCACCGTAGTTCTCTTCAATCTGGCCATTTACCTCACCCAGATACTTCTGCTGTGCCTGGAAATATTTCTGGGAGTGCTTCATAACGAAATTGATGATAAGCATGGACAGCGGAAGGATCAGAAGGGCAGCCAGAGTCATCCACACATTGATGGAAAGCATCATAATAAATACACCGATCAGGGTTGTCACTGATGTGATCAGCTGTGTCAGACTCTGGTTCAGACTCATCTGCAGAGTATCCACATCGTTCGTTACGCGAGAAAGGGATTTCGCCGTTTGTCCGGCTCTCATAATAGTTCATCAGGGAGGCGGCTGAATTTCTTTGAAATATCTTTTACGTAAATTGTAGGTAACGTCGTTGGAAATTCCGGTCATCACATAACCCTGGATAAAGGAGAAGCAGGCACTTGCCAGATACAGTCCTAATGTCCATAACAAAATATAGCCAATTTTTCCAAAATCAATGCTTCCGGTGCCGTTTACCTTGGCTACCAGACCGTTAAAAAGCTCTGTTGTTGCCTTTCCAAGGATCTTTGGTCCTACAATGTTAAAAATGGTTCCTGCAATTGCAAACAGAAACATGAGAACGAAACGGATTTTGTAGCGTTCCATGTATTTCAAAAGTCGTTTCATTGCTCCTTTAAAGTCTTTTTGCCTTTTCCCCGGAGTTCATTGCACGGCTCCGATGACCACCCATCACATGGCCTCTGGCTTTGTTTTCACTCATGCTAATTCCTCCTCTGAAAGCTGTGACATGGCGATCTGGCGGTAAACCTCGCAGTTCTTCATCCAGTTCCTTGTGGGTGCCGATGCCTGCCATATTTCCGTCATCCAGCACGATGATCTGATCTGCATTCAGGATGGTGCTGATTCGCTGTGCTACGATAATAGTGGTAATATCCTTTGTCTTTTTCCTTCAGGGCCTTGCGAAGCTTGCTGTCGGTTTTGAAATCAAGTGCAGAAAAGCTGTCGTCAAAAAATCAGGATCTCCGGCTTTTGGCAATCGCTCTTGCAATGGAAAGACGCTGCTTCTGGCCACCGGATACATTATTTCCTCCCTGGGAAATAGGTGCTTTGTAGCCTTCCGGTTTCGCTTCAATAAAGTCATCAGACTGTGCGATCTGAGCTGCCAGTTTTACATCTTCCTCTGGCATATCCGGCTTACCGTAACGAATGTTGGAATCGATGGTTCCAGAGAACAGGGACTCCCTTCTGAGGTACATAGCCCAGACGGTCACGAAGCTCATGCTGTGTCATATTTCGTACATCCACACCATCTACTTTTACACAGCCCTTCGTTGCATCATAAAATCTGGGGATCAGGTTGACCAGTGTACTCTTACCGCTTCCGGTACTTCCGATAATAGCAACAGTCTGGCCTTTTTCTGCCTTAAAGGTAATATCGTTGATGACATTTTCCCCTGCTTCCGGATAAGCGGAAGCTTACATGGTCAAAAATTCGACCGTTCCTTTTCCTGCTTATCTGGCATTACCGATTCCTCCGGATCATTTACAGATGGCTCCATTTCCAGAACCTCACAGATACGGTCTGCGGCAGCTGCCACGTTTGCCCTTGGAAGCATAATGGAAATCATACAAATCATCGAAGGACATAATAATCTGCATAGCGTACTGGATAAATGCCATCATATTTCCTACCTGCATAGTTCCATTGTCAACGCCATGTGCACCGAAATAGATAATCGCTACAGATACACCGTTCATAATCAGCATCATGATCGGCATCATAAATGTCATACAGCGGTTTACAAACAGGTTTGTCTTTGTCAGATCCATATTTGCTTTTCAAAACGCTCTTCCTCATGCTTCACGGCTGAATGCGCGGATAACCGGGATTCCGGTAAGGATTTCCCTGGTTACCAGGTTCAGACGGTCAATGAGAGTCTGCAGCCTGGTGAATTTCGGCATTGCAATCTGGAACAGTACAAAAATAACAATCAAAATGATAGCTACTGCGGCTCCGGGGATCCAGGTCATGGAGGAATCGGTCTGGAGAACCTTGATCACGCCTCCGATGCCAAGGATGGGCGCATACAGAACGATTCTGAACATCATGGTCATAACCTGCTGTACTGCTGCACATCGTTGGTACTTCGCGTGATCGTGGGATGCAGTGGAAAATTTATGATATTCGTTACTGGAAAAATGAATAACCTTTGCGATATACATTGTCACGCAGATCATGTCCAAGGGCCGCTGCCACTCTTGCTGAAAGGAAGGTAACACTTACAGCGGTCAGCATGATCACCAGCGCCATCAGAACCATCTGGATTCCGGATGTCCGGATGTAATTCATCTGAATTGCGTCCGAATCCTCGCCCATAGCTTCGTATTCTGTTTTTACACCACTGACAGCGGCCTGTGTAAGAATGGATTCCGGCATGTCGGAAAGCTTCTCATCTGCAGCCTCCAGCATCTGTTTTTTGCATCCTCCCGGCATTGCTGACAGAACCTGCATTGGGTCCGTTCCTTTTTTGGTACCTGCATCTGGGAAAACATTTTCCGGCTCTCTTCACTGCCAGAGGTAAAAGAGGTGTACATCATCAGGGGGTTTGCACAGAAGATCGTTTAATTCCTCACGTTTATCCCCTGTAATGCCATCTTTCAGTTCATATGTCTCCATCCAGGACATAAGAGTCCTGAACTTCTTTCTGTGTGTCTTCGTCCATAAAAATCTGCAGATTTTCCATTGTGCTCTGACGCATTTTTTCCGGAACACCATCTGGTATTCCCCCCTGCTGGATACCTATGTTAATTACCTTGGAGGTATAATCCGGCAAGGACAGATCACAGTATGCCTGCAAAAACAACAGTCCAATGATCGGGACGATGTAGCCTGCTGATTTTTCAGATACTTCATTAATTTAATCATGCTTGGGTTGTCCTTTCTACATTTTTTTCAAACATCCGGGCTTTTCTGCCTTTTGCTTTGTTTTTTTCAGTTTCCTGTGCTACTTTTTATTACTGGCAAAAAATGTCCCATGCACATTTCTTCCGGTGAAAACTCTGGTGCTGGCATTGCCGCAATATTTTTCCTTGATCTGTATGCAGAATCGTTTCATCAGACATAACTTTCACTTTCGGAAAATCCTGTCAGAACCTGTTTTCTCCTTCCTTTGCCATGCGCATACCTTCATTAATTATTGCTTTTTCCTTCTTCTGTAAAAAGATAAATCCGGCTTATGCGTTGATCTTTTTTCATCCTGTTTTCGAACTATAATACCGATTTTTCCAGGCGTTGGATACTTACGGTAACAGTAGGCGGCTTCACGCCTAACTGGCTGGCCAGTTCTTTTCTGGCTGCATCCGTCTTCTTTCCACAGAACAGCCAGAATAGGCATTTGTCTTGGATGGATTCCCAGACCTTTTAATTTACCAAAGCATTTTCCACATACATGCGGCTGATTTCCATAATCAGACGTTGAATACTTTTCTCATTGTCGTTTTTCCAAATTCTCACCTCACTTTGCTGTCTGAAACTGAGATACAAGCTTTGGAATGTGTATCACAGTTTCAGGTTCTGTTCAGCTTTCTTATATTAGTTAGCCGACTAATTTTATAGTTTACACTTTTTCACAAAAACGCAAGTGTTTTTTTGTGCAGTTTATTTTTTTTAGATTTTAGCTTAATTTTATTGAATTGAAAATATGTATTTATTTTGTCGACTAACAATTATGTATAAGACCATATCTGTTGTCCGGATTGTTGTCCGAGTTTTCATGATAAAAAAGAATCCTGCCCGATACTCCTGGCTTTTTTATGTAATACGTAACAGGAAATTTCTGTTACAAAAAATACCGCCAGCGGTTTTCACAGCTTTGACAAGCGGTATTGAAGTATTGAATATTGTGATTTCAAAATAAACTGGTTGGTCTCTTCGTCGTAGTGGTAGTCGATGGAATCCATCTTATCCAACAGAGATTTCCCTGTTCAGTCCGCGGCAGGTACACAGTGCTTCCAGAGAATCGTAATAATCCCGAAGCTGGTATTTACATAACTAAGCAAAATCATAGATCTTTTGGTATCATAAGACTTGACTCTTTTCTTTTCAAAAGAACTTTTGTTCATCCGTTCACAGTAACGCGCTTCATGATACACAGAAATCATGCATTCTGATTTCGCGCCACAGACTCTCGGGTTTTCTGTGAACTTTCACAAAAAATGCCTTTCAGTGGTTTTTACTTCACTTTAACCACATACTCTCCATTCTCCACATCCAGTACCAGTGTATCGCCGGTATGGACTTCGCCTGAAAGGATTTTCCTGGCAGTCAGTGTCTCCACATTTTTCTGGAGGAAACGTTTCAGAGGTCTTGCACCATAGACCGGATCATAACCATTGTCAATAACATCCTTCTTGGCTACATCTGTCAGTTCCAGGGAAAGCTCCTGGTCTGCAAGACGGTCATTCAGCTCTTTTACCATCAGATCAACGATACTACCAATATTATCTTTTGTCAAAGGCTTGAACATGATGATCTCATCCAGACGGTTCAAGAAATCCGGACGGAAATGTGCCCGCAGATCATTCATAACCTCTTTCTGGGAACTTCTTCCTTGATTTCTCCATTTTCATCGATACCATCCAGCAGATAAGAAGATCCGATGTTGGAGGTCATGATCAGGATGGTATTTTTAAAGTCCACGGTACGGCCCTGAGAATCCGTGATACGGCCGTCATCCAGTACCTGTAACAGTACATTGAATACATCGGGATGTGCCTTCTCAATCTCATCGAACAGTACCACGCTGTAAGGTTTCCGGCCAACAGCCTCGGTTAACTGACCGCCTTCCTCGTATCCAACTATATCCCGGAGGAGCTCCGATCAGTCTGGATACAGAGTATTTCTCCATGTACTCGCTCATGTCGATACGAACCATATTCTGCTCATCATCGAAAAGAGCTGGCAGCCAGAGAGTTTTGGCAAAGCTCTGTTTTACCAACACCGGTAGGTCCAAGGAACAGGAAAGAACCGATTGGTTTGGTGGGATATTTTGATTCCCTGCTTTGGAACGAAGGATGGCATCGGTTAGGTCGCACACCTTCCTCCTGACCGATAACACGTTTGTGCAGCTCATCTTCCAGATGAAGCAGTTTGGCACGCTCTCCTCTGTCAGCCTTGCTACCGGAATGCCGGTCCACGGGAAATGATCCTTGCGATTTCATCGTCTGTTACTACTTCGTGGACAAAGGCTTCTGTCACTCTCTTTTGTACTGCGCTCTTCGATTTCCAGCTGCTGCTGTAATTTCGGAAGTTCGCCGTACTGTAACTGTGCAGCCTTCTCCAGATCATAGTTCTGTGTTGCTTTCTGGATCTGCTTATTCACATCCTCCAATCTGTTCTGCGACTTGAAGCTTCTCTACAGAATGTTTCTCGTTCTCCACTGGAGCCTTCTACCGTGTGGAAGAGATGCCATTTCGCAAGTTCCTTCTGAAGCTCTTCCAGACGCTTCCCTACAATACGTAACTGAAACTTTAAGTACGTACCGAT
>VOFK01002351.1_pt1 | contig 33264 bp, 42 predicted proteins | sample 5384121 | NCBI WGS metagenome assembly VOFK01 (sample SAMN12384730, study PRJNA508395) | human gut metagenome | isolation source: healthy gut J | host: Homo sapiens | reverse complement strand
CTCAACTGTTGATTACGTATTGCTTAGCCAGCGGAAGTTTGCCTACTCCTGCCGGTCCGCAGAAAAGTTGTGCATGAGGGATACGTCCTTCCTGCACTTCTTGTATCAATCGCTGTTTGGCTGCTTCCTGGCCGATTACATCTTTAAAAAACACGACGGTGATATTTAAGTTAATAAATTTGTCTGGCTACTTCCTTAATGCTGTTTACCGCACCTATGGAATAGAAATGAATACTGGGAATATGGTGTTTCATTAATTCCTTGCATTGCTGTACGCACCATTCAATGCCCACTTGTTGCGCTTCGGCGTCATTCTTGCATTTCAATACTTCTTTTGTCAGCTCTTCGGGTAGGTCCACTTTAAACGTTTTGGGTATCATGCTGAGTTGCGAAAGCTTCTTAAATGGCGATGCCCGGTATGATAGGGATGGTAACTCCTGCTTGGCGGGCACGTTCCACAAAATCGAAATATTTCCGGTTGTCGTAGAATAATTGGGTAACGGCATATTCTGCTCCGTTTTCCATTTTCTTTTTCAGCCAATAGATATCCGTATCGATGTTGGGAGCCTCTTCGTGTTTCTCGGATAGCAGGCTACTCCGTATGAGAAAGGGGGTATTGGTGACTTTCATCTCGGAGCCATCTACAAAGATGCCCTTATTGAATTGGTTAATCTGTTCCTGCAATTCAACGGCATGATGATAACCGTTCTTTTCGGGGGGGTGAATACCGACTCGTGTTTTGCCTTGTCTCCGCGTAACACCAAAAGGTCTGTGATGTTCAGGAATTGCAGGTCGAGCAATACATATTCGGTATCTTCACGGCTGAAGCCGCTGCAAAGAATATGCGGTACCACCGTTATATTATATTTGTTTTGGATGGCTGCGGCAACAGATACGGTGCCCGGACGGCGGCGAAGTCTGTTGCGTTGGAACAGTCCGTTGCCGAGGTCTTTATACACGTACTCGCTGCGATGTGTGGTTATATTGATGTATTTCGGGTCAAATTCCCGTAATGTATCTATCGTTTCGTACAACTTTTCGATGCCTGTACCTTTCAGCGGTGGGCAATATCTCAAAAGAAAAAGCTGTTTTTTCGTTACTGTTTATCAGATCGATTACTCTCATTTCTTCTTCGTTGTCTTTGTCTAATTGGCAAAATCCTGCACATTGGGAACAAAAATACGAAAAAGAAATGAGAAATGCCCCGAAGGACAGGCTATTCTTTTATGCAACGGACGGAAAATCCGTTATAGTACTTCTTACCTTCCGGTTTGACGGAGTTTTTAAATTCAATGTCATTATTGCTGTTTGTGATTATCACTACTTTGTCCAATTGTTCCTGCATGCCGTTGCGTGTCCAATAGGCGGTTGATGAAGCCGGGTTTACTAAAGTTGTTGCATTATCTCTTTCCAACAGCAATCCTTTGGGGGCAATGCCGAATCCTGTCTCATTTGTCGCCGGGTTGGTATCCGAACTCCATGTTCCTGCTTTTTTTCAGTACGGAAGCATTTCCGGCTATGTATTCTTTTAACCTGTTCCAATCATTGTCCGACGGTATTCTCCAGTCCAGTGGAGCTAATTTGCCGGTAAGTACCGCCTCGCCGTTATAAAGCAGGAAGCCGGGAACGGAATATTGGAAACATCTGTCTCCTGTTCCTAATATCTTTTGTATAGGGATGTTTTTACTGTCGTTGTAGTAGGCGGTTTGCAGATCCTCTCTCATCCAATATTGTGTTCCTATTTTTACGATGGGGTAGGTGTGCAATATACCGTTCCGTATATCTCTGATAGTGTAGCTGCTTACATTGACAGTCAATGCTTTGTCGGGGCTTTTCTGTAACAATCTTCAGGTCCCCATCGATGTAGAATTTTTTCAATGGGGCCGGGTGTCCACCTGTATAAGCCAGTGAGTTGTCCGCTTCATTCCAGCTTACTTTGCCGCCATGCGTTGCGGCGGTTTTGTCGGGCAGTTGTAAAACGATTCCATTTGTCAGGTCGGTCCGACCGTTGTCCGATACGGGTAGACCACAATGGCTTTGGAATTTATTGCATCATCGGCAGGGGTATGGAGATATTCCCGGCAGATCTCTGCTACCGGTTTCCCCTGGCGATATACTCTATATACACCGGATGTCTTGAACGACAAAAGAGGCTGTGTGGATAGCAGTGATGTCATATTCATTTTCGCTGTCTCCTTGTTCGCTTGCTCCCCATTCTTTGATGCTGGCGATTACGCCGGTCAGGGATTCGCCGGCATTTTGTAATGCGTTGATCTGGATTTCCAATTCCGTATCTTCTTTGATAATGGCTGAGGGCAGGGAGCAGGCATAGATTTTACCGTTCCATTCTAAGCTGAAAGCCTGTTTGCTGTCGGAATGTGTTTGCGGAATGACAATGAACTCTTTACCGGACAGTCCGTTGTCGGTCTCCTTCCATACGCCGGAAAGGTATAATGTCCGTTTCACTTTCTTCATCCACTTCGGATAGTTCGTCCGATTGCAGGTCGTATACGCGCCTGTGTCCTGAAGCCGGTAGCTATGATCCGGGGATTGGCCTTGAGCATCTCGTCCGTATCTTCACCTTCTTTGGGGTATAGAACTAACTTTTATTTTTGCAAATTGGTGCTTGTAGGTCAGCTTTACGGCTTCTTTACTGTTGGCAATGTTTTCGGTTCGTGCTGTCATGAAATCGGATAAGCTGTAATTGGAGGATCTTGCTCTGGTCTGCTTGTACTGTGACGTCCAGCAGTGAGCTTCCTTTGGACACGTTTTCTTCCTGATACGGATAGTAGCTGATGAAGTCCAGCGTGGCATCTCCTTCCGGATAATACACTTCTTTCTTGGATATCAGTTTGCTGTTGTCGCTGCATTCCAAAGCAGGTTGTCGATGTATCGCTGCTGGTCCAGGGAATTGCCTGTCAGCATGGCAAAGATACCGCTTCTGTCTCCTATGTCGAAAGTGTTTTTTAGTTACTTTGGTAGCGGCTTTACTTGCTTCAAAGGAAAAGGAGATGAGGATACTGCCCTCTTTGATTTCATCATTTAGCCTGTTGATACAAGATGTAGATAAGGCAAAGAGCAGGCATAACACATAATTTGCCCTTTTTGAAAGCGTTTCTCATGATATTCATGTTATAATAAGACGAAAACATCTTCGCCTTTGGTTCGTACTTAAAACTTACGTGTCGATATATATCAGATTGGGCAGAACCGTAAATAGAAAGTTTACGCTTTCAGATTTCTATTGGGAATCACGCTTGATAGCTTGGTGCTTTTTTCTTCTCTTTACATATATCTAACTAAAAACAAGGATGTAAAAGTATACTAAATCTTTGGAATAATCACACAAATAATCGCTCAAATTTAAAAATAAATGTGTGATGAGTAACAGCGCAGAGCAATGCGTAGTGATTTATTTCAATAACTTACGGTTATCTTCATCACCGTTTCCCAATATATTCATTTGATGAATGGCTATTTGGTTTAGTTTAACGAGACGTTCTCTTTGTGTCATACTCTGTTCGATAAATACTGCATTGAGGTTTTCCATATTCGACAAATAGATAAGTTCATTAATAGTGGCATAATCACGAATATTACCTTTCAGTTCGGGATTGGCTTCCCGCCATTGTTTTGCTGTCATGCCGAACATGGCTACATTCAGCACATCGGCTTCATTGGCGTAAATAATACTTGCTTGTACCGATGTGACTTCCTGCGGAATAAGGTTTTGTTTTTATGGCATCAGTGTGTATGCGATAGTTGATTTTCGATAATTCACGCTTTGCTGACCAACCGAGTTGCTGTTGCTCTTCAGTCTTTAATCGTTGAAACTCTTCAATAAGGTAGAGTTTGAAAGGTACGCTGATTGCAGAACCGAATTCAAATGCAATATCCTTATGGGCGTACGTCCCGCCGTAGCGTCCTTTTTTAACGATGATACCGATTGCATTAGTCTGCTCTATCCATTCGGAAGCACTTAAAAAGATGGCAATCCGGCACTCTTTCTAAAGTGGTCGAATTTGACCACTTTAAAATTAGGATTATGGATGATTTCCCATGTGCCAAGAAATTCAATTGTATAACGGCTTCTTATCCAATTTTTAATTACGTCTGCCGCTCTGCTGTCCCCTTCTTTGGCGGAAGCCATGTCGGTAAGGGATATATAATCTTGTTCCTTAAAATTGAGAACATTAATCTGCGTGTTTTTTGAACGATGATTTTCGCCATTATGTAATTGATGCTTTGAGTTTCAGCCACAAAGGTAGTACAATTCACAAGATTATCTTCTTTTCAATGAACTATTTGCAAAATATAGAATATGGAAATACAGCATCTAATGAAGGCATTTTATAACCTGATAGATTGATTGTACTCAAGTATACGGTTATCCGACAATTGAAAGTTCCGAAAGAAATAAACAGTGGGATTTTACTGAAATAATATCGAATCATTTTGTATTGCCTGCTTTAATTCAACAAAAAACTTCCGCCAATTTATTTATACCGCTCTGATTTTTTATCTAACTTTACACGCTAAAATCGTAAACAGTAATTAGTTAAACCATAGAACAGAGCTTATGCCTTTAAATTTACCCGATAAACTTCCCGCGATAGAGCTGCTGAAAGAGGAAAATATATTCGTTATTGATAATTCGCGTGCAACCCGGCAGGACATCCGTCCGCTACGGATTGTCATATTGAATCTGATGCCGCTGAAGATTACGACAGAGACCGATTTGGTACGTCTGCTTTCCAATACTCCGTTGCAGGTGGAAATCTCATTCATGAAAATCAAGAGCCACACCTCAAAGAATACTCCGATAGAGCATATGAAAGCTTTCTATACGGATTTCGACAAGATGCGTGACGAGAAGTACGACGGTATGATTATTACCGGCGCCCTGTGGAGCAGATGGACTTTGAGGAAGTGACCTACTGGGACGAGATAACCGAAATATTTGATTGGGCGCGTACGCACGTTACGTCCACGCTTTATATTTGCTGGGCGGCGCAAGCCGGACTCTACCACCATTACGGTGTACCCAAGTATGCGCTGGACAAGAAAATGTTCGGCATATTCGCGCATCGCACCTTGCAGCCTCTGTATCCCATTTTCCGTGGTTTTGACGATGTGTTTTATGTTCCCCACAGCCGCCACACGGAGGTCCGCAAGGAAGATATTCTGAAAGTTCCCAGGACTGACCCTGCTTTCGGAGTCGGAAGAGGCGGGAGTGTATATGGTAATGGCGCGTAACGGGCGCGAGTTTTTCGTGACCGGCCATTCCGAATACTCCCCCCTGACGCTCGATACGGAATACCGCCGCGACCTGAGTAAGGGATTACCCATTGAGATGCCCCGCAATTACTATGTGGACGACAACCCGGACAAAGGCGTATCGGTACGGTGGCGGGCTCATGCCAACCTATTGTTCTCCAACTGGCTGAACTACTTTGTATATCAAAGGAAACCCCGTTCAATATTGAAGAGATCAAGTAAGAATCCGGAAAACCCAGTGGAACTTAGTGCCCCTCTGTGGTGAAAGTATGATAAAGCAACGAAAAATAGAACTGTTGGCTCCTGCCAAAAATCTGGAGTGCGGTATTGAAGCAGTCAATCATGGTGCGGATGCAGGTATATATAGGTGCACCGAAGTTTGGTGCGCGCGGCAGCTGGTCAATTACCTGGAAGATATTTCCGCTTTGGCAGAGTATGCCCATTTGTATAATGTACGTGTTTATGTTACGGTGAATACGATTCTGAAAGAAGAAGAACTTGTCGAAACGGAACGGATGATTTGGGATTTGTACCGTATCGGTGTGGATGCGTTGATAGTGCAGGATATGGGAATTACCCGTCTGAACCTGCCGCCTATACCTTTGCATGGCAGTACGCAGATGGACAACCGTACACCGGAGAAGGTACGTTTCTGACGGATGCCGGCTTTCGTCAGGTGGTATTGGCGCGCGAGCTTTCATTGCAGGAGATACGCCGAATTCACGAGGCTTGTCCGGAGACACCTTTGGAGGTCTTTGTGCATGGTGCGCTTTGTGTGAGTTACAGTGGCCGAGTGCTACGTCAGTCAGGCGTGTTTCGGCAGAAGTGCCAATCGGGGGAGTGCGCACAGTTCTGCCGCCTTCCGTTTAGCTTGGTAGATGCTGACGGAAAACAATCGTACGTGACAAGCACTTGCTTTCTCTGAAAGACCTGAATCAAAGTGAAGTTCTGGAAGACCTGTTGGATGCCGGAGCTTCTTCTCTGAAGATAGAAGGGCGGCTGAAGGATGTTTCCTATGTGAAGAATGTCACAGCTGCCTACCGCCAGCAAGCTGGATGCCATTTTGCCCGTCGCAAGGAGTACGTACGTGCTTCTTCGGGTACTTGCCGCTTCGACTTCACGTTCCTCAGCTGACAAGAGCTTCAGCCGCGGCTTCACCCATTACTTCTTGCAGGGCCGCGACCGGGAAATCTCCTCTTTCGATACGCCGAAGTCCCTGGGCGAGGAGATGGGTACGATGAAGGAGCAGCGCGGCAATTACCTTACCGTAGCCGGGGTGAAACCTTTCCATAACGGAGACGGTGTCTGCTTTCTCGATGAACAGGGCCGTTTGCAAGGTTTCCGTATCAATCGGGTGGATGGCAACAAGCTGTATCCGGCAGGCGATGTGCCCCGTATCAAACCGCGCACCCGTCCTATCGCAATTTCGATCAGGAATTTGAGCGCATCCTTGCCCGCAAGTCTGCCGAACGTAAAATAGGCATTGGAGTGGGAGCTGGCAGATACCCCTTCGGGCTTTGCCCTGACTGCCGCAGATGAAGACGGCAACCGTGTAACCTTGTCTTTCCCCTATCCAAAAGAGCTGGCGCGTACTCCGCAACAGGAGCATCTGCGTACCCAGCTTGGCAAATTAGGGGTAACACCCCTTTTTGAGGTCGTGGCTTTGGGAGGTATGGACGATACTTCTGTGAAGGACTGCTCCCGCTGTTGCGATCAACCTGTCGCAGAACTGGTTCATACCCGCCTCGGTGATAGCAGACTGGCGTCGCCAGGTGATAGACAAGCTGACTGCCGCCCGCCGCATTACTTACCGTCGTGAGTTGCACGTGTGGAAACCCACCCGCCATTGTTTCCCGATGAAGTCCCTGACATATCTGGGCAATGTGATGAATACCGCCGCCCGCAGCTTTTATCTGGCTCACGGAGTAACTTCCGTGGAACCGGCATACGAGAAGCAGGCCGTACCCGAAGCCGTACTCATGTTCTGTAAGCATTGCCTGCGTTACAGCATGGGCTGGTGTCCTACACATCAAAAGGGACACTCCCCGTACCGGGAACCCTACTACCTGGTAGGGACGGACGGCAAGCGCTTTCGCCTGACTTTTGACTGTAAGAACTGCCAAATGAAGGTGAGCGGAGAGTGAGACGGGAGGTTTGAAGCAGAAAGCATGAAGTATGGGATATAACGGACGAAGAGTATAAAACATAGGATATAACAAATAAGATGTGGAGATGCATAAGAATTAAATAGGAGCAACCGTAAGCATAACGTTACTGTACGCAGTGTGTCCCGTACCTTATGCCTTATACTGCATCCGCTATATCTCCTGCTTTTACTTCTGCCTTGCCTTGCCTCTTGCCATTATCCCCGTCCCGACTTGGAAGACAGGGAGCTGGGGGAGAGGACGCGCGATTCGTTGAGGTATCTGTACGAACGCCATTATACGTGGGATACAAATTTGGAACTACTGATGACTCGGTAACTATCGCCTGCCTGCCTGTAAAGGACTGCTATAACACATTGTACAGGGGCGACAGGGTTGTGGTAGCGGAGTTTGCCATTCACCCGACGGACAGTGTGGACAGCGTATGGGTCAAGCTCGCCCATTCTCAGGAGGTACAGGGGTGGATTCGGGAAAAGGACATGATCCGGGCGTTTGTCCTACGGACAGCATCTCACAGGCCATTTACCTGTTCAGTGAGACGCATGCTTCTTATTTCATCGTAATCTTTGCGCTGTTTGTGGCGGTATGGTTGTTTCGTGCGTTCAGGCGCAAGCAGTTGCAAATGGTCTGCTTCAATGATATAGACAGTGTATACCCGCTGTTGCTGTGCTTGCTGCTGGCGTTCAGCGCTACGGTGTACGAGTCTATGCAGGTATTTGTGCCGGAGACGTGGCAGCATTTTTATTTCAATCCTACACTCTCGCCGTTTAGGAAGTGCCGTTGGTGCTTTCTGTTTTCCTGATGAGCCTTTGGCTGTTCGTCATTGTACTGCTGGCGGTTCTCGACGATTTGTTCCGTCTGCTGAGTCCGGCGGCGGCTGTGTTCTATCTGCTGGGGCTGGCATCTTGTTGTATCTTCTGTTATTTCTTCTTTATACTGACTACGCAGATATACATCGGTTATCTGTTTATAGCCGTATTTGTGTGGGTGTTCTTCAGGAAGCTGCGTTCGTCACTGGCGGCATCTCGCTATCGCTGCGGCAATTGCGGACAAAAATAAAAAGCGAAAGGGGTTTGAAAGGCGTTTGTTGCCGGTATCGGCTGGCGGTACTTTTTCGCAATCAACGAGTAGGAATTCCATTCTTGCCGAAAAAGCGGGGTTTGTTCCTCTGTCGGCGGCAAACTCTGTTTGCTAAAATCTGCAACGTAGTTCTATGCCGGCCTGTATGGGACGGCCTTTCTGCATGAATCCGTTGCCCATACTTTCGAAATAGAAGGCGGCGTAATCCTTGTCCAGTGCATTGCGCACCCAGAGGTCTATCTGTCCGCGGCCCTTCTGAAACTGATGCGGCCGTTCAGTGTGCCGTAGAATGATTGGCTGACGGTATTTTCTTCTGTCCAATAGATACGTCCTGCACCGGTATAGTAGTTGACATTAAGTTGAATACGGTCCAACCAATGTCCCGCATTGATGCGGAAAATGTATTGTCCGCCTACGGTCAGCGTGTGTTTGGGAACGAAGGCACGTAATGGCCGTTGTAGCTGACTTCCTGAAGTTGCCCGTTGACTCGGGCATTGGTGGCGTAGTCCTTAAAGTGGCATACGTGTAGCCATAGCTGGTGTTCACCGTAAAGTCGGCAGTAATTGCTGCGGCCAGGGCAAGCTCGGCGCCGAGGCTGCGGCTTTTTCCTGCATTCACCGTTTCGCGTCCTAAGCCGCTTGCTCCTGCAAAGCGTGAGATCTGTTGGTCGCGCGTCTCCAGCCAGAAGAGTGCGGCGTCGGTACGCAGGCGGTTATTGAAAAGATTCAGGTGAGTACCTACTTCGTAGTTCCAGGTTTGCTCCGGTTTGTACTCGGTGGCGGAGCGGGCGTCGGGATTCTCGCCTGCGTCGGGGAACTTTTCGTTGATAAGGTCTTTGTAGGATGCGCTGGGAGAACTCTCTACGGCTTTCAGAATCTCCTCTTTCGTCTGCCTCATCATGTCGTTTTTCAAGGCTGGACTGCAACAGGTCGGAGAACATCTGGATGTTGTATCCGCCCGAACGGTAGCCCTTGCTCACGGTTGCATAGACGTTGCCCCGATTGTTCTTGAAGTCATATTGAAAGGCAAACTTCGGCAGCAGTTGCAGGTAATCCTTGTCGATGGAACCGTGGTAGCGCGACTGTACGGTGAGCGCCGTTTCGGGCATCATCGGTATTTCTTTGATAACCTGCCCGCCCCGCACCATTTCTCCTTTGATACCTACCGTATAGTCCATTGCAGTGCCGGAGTCGTAGGTCATCTTCATCTTCTCATAATCCAGGCGCAATCCGGCTGTGAAAGATAATCCCGTAAGGCCGAACAGGTCCCGGAAAGTAGACTGGTGGAACAACGCTCCGTTGAGAAGCGGCGTGTCGAAATACCGTTGATGAGCAAATCGCTGTTGCCGAGTTGCAGGGAGGGCAGGTAATATGTTCCCCCATGCCCGGCATCATGGTGACTTCAATCTTGGACGGGATTACACTGCCCAGCATTTGGTTCAGCATGTCCATGCCGTCTTTTCTGAATGTCACCGGAGCGTCGGTTTTCAGCCACTGATAGAAGCCGAAGACGCCCCGTAGCCCATTGCCAGCGGCTGCTGCCTTTGCTTTTCATCACAATCTCTTCGCTCAATGTGTGGATGCGTTGCTTCTGTTCCAGCGTATAGATGTCTTTCGCCGTAAAGTCCTGGTCGATGAACATGCGGTCTTTCAGGAACTGATAGCCCGTTACGGCGCTCAGGGTGAAGCGCTGCGCCTGATATTCGAGGTTCAGGCCTGTATCAGCAGGTTACGGTAGTAGTGCTTTCGCGGTTGTTGGAGATTGTGCCGATGTAGGATTTCATCTCTTCGCTTTGGGCGGCGGGGTTTACGCTGCCTGTGTAGTAGTACGGATAACCGCCCTGGTCGCTATATTCATAGCTCACGTTCAAGTCAGCTTTCCAGTTGTCGGAGGGCAGGTAGATACCGCGGAAGCGTCCGCCGGCGGACTGTCCTTTATCTATCTTCTTGTTGTTCAGGGCGGCATTGCGGAAGAAGCCGCCTTCGTAGTCATAGAAGCCGCCGGTAGAGAAAGCGAAATGCTCGGACACCCGGTGGTAATGCGTCAGCGAAGTGTTGTAGGCATTGTGCGTGCCTGCGCCGATGCGCAAGTCCGTGCCCTGATAGGAGAAAGGCGATTTGGTGTGAATCTTAATCAGTCCGCCCATCGCATTGCGTCCGTACAGCGTTCCTTGCGGGCCGCGCAGTACGTCGATGCGTTCGATGTCGGAGTAGTCGAAGTCGAAAGCGGACTTGTCGATGTAGGGGATATTGTCCACATACAGTCCCACGGACGGTGTGTTGATGCGTGAACCGATACCGCGGATATAGACGGCGGAAGTAAGGCGCGAACCGTAGTCGGGGATGAACATGTTGGGAACGAGTCCGGTCAGGTTCTTGATGGAGTTCACCTGTGCCGCCTGCATGTCCTGCTGTGAGAGCAGGGTGACGGCTGTGGGCTGCTCGCGCAGTTTGCGGTTCTCTTTGGGTGCTGCGATGACGAGTACTCTTCCACGTCTACTACTTTCAAGGTGTCCAGCTCTTCCGCAAGCATGTTGCCGGAAGTGAGGAGCATCAAAATCAGGGGGATAATCTTATATTGTTTCATAACTGGTTTTGTTTCGCTTGCAAAGTAACGCGAAATCTCCAGCCCGTGCAATCCTAATTTATGAGGATTATGGTTAGTTTTCGCTGATCATTTCATCACTGTCCACCGGCTTCATATTCTGTCCGCGTCGACATATCCATGCATCACGGCATAGATGGTCAGTCCCGATACAGACTTGATACCCAGTTTCTCCACGATGTTCTTGCGGTGGGTGATGACGGTGGTGAGGCTGATGTTCAGTTTGTCGGCAATCTCCTTGTTGATAAGTCCTTTGGTAATGAGCACCAGCACTTCTATCTCGCGGGCGGAGAATGTTCGTGGTCGGCGTATCCGGGGGCATGTTGGCGGCGGCACCATGGGGATGTCCGTCCGGGGTGCTTGTCGATGTCCGTGCTGGTGTCCGCCGATGAAGCAGAATGTCTTTTACGAGGCCTTTCTCGTCCTGGTAGATGTTCAGGGTAGGCACGCCCGACAGCTGTGGCTGGTTGTCGCCGCCTGCCAGTACGATGGTTTTGGGTTTCGCGGTAGGAAAAAAGAGGTATGTTCGAAATATATCTGTGCTGAAGAGAAGTAATGCGCGTACATGTCGGGAGTATCATCCATGAGTTCGGCGAAGGAGCGGAACACGCGTATGGTAGCCATCGGGATAATCTCTTCCAGAAGGTTCTGCAATCCCAAAGAGGTCAATGTGTTGGGAGCGACGATTGCTATTTCAGGGGCTGTCATAACGGTACAGGGTTTGCCCGCAAAAGTACGGATTATTTTTGTATCCTCCTTTGCAATACTAAGGAAATGAATTTTTGCCGAAACGAAGAACTCTGTCGCTATATTATTTGTTAGTAGTTGATAACTAACTTAAAACCACGTTTATGAAATATGATATAGCTATCATCGGCGGTGGCCCTGCCGGATATACGGCAGCCGAAAGAGCGGCTGCAAACGGGCTGCAAACTGTTTTGTTTGAAAAGAAAGCTATTGGCGGTGTTTGTCTCAATGAGGGGTGTATCCCTACCAAAACTCTGCTTTATTCCGCCAAGTTGTGGGACAATATGAAAGGCGCGTTCAAGTATGGCATCTCTGTGCCCGATGGTTCGTCATTCGATATGAAAAAGATTATCGACCGTAAAGATAAGATTGTGAAAAAGCTGACTGGTGGTGTGAAGATGACCGTCAGTTCTTACGGTGCTGTTATAGTACCGCAGGAAGCTGTTATTATGGGTGAGGCGGACGGACGTTTCCAGCTTTCGGCTGCCGGCGAAGCATATGAAGTAACCTATCTGTTGGTATGTACAGGTTCCGATACATTGATCCCTCCCATTAAAGGATTATCTGAAATTGATTATTGGACATCAAAGGAAGCATTGGAGATCACAACTTTGCCCCGTTCACTTGTCATTATCGGCGGTGGTGTTATCGGAATGGAATTTGCTTCTTTTTTTCAATAGCATGGGTGTGCAGGTGCATGTTGTTGAAATGATGCCCGAAGTATTGGGCGCCATGGATAAGGAAACCAGTGGCATGCTGCGTTCGGAATACCAGAAGCGTGGGGTTAATTTCCATTTGAATGCCAAAGTAATTGAAGTCGGTAAAGAGGGTGTCACTATTGAAAAAGAAGGTAAGACTGCACGTATCGAAGCCGAAAAGGTACTCGTCAGTGTGGGTAGGAAAGCTAACTTGTCCCAGGTCGGTTTGGATAAACTGAACATTGAACTGCTGCGCAACGGTGTGAAGGTGGATGAACATATGCAGACTTCCCATCCTCGTGTTTATGCCTGTGGTGATATTACCGGACACTCTATGCTGGCACATACTGCCATTCGTGAAAGTGAAGTTGCTGTCAATCATATCCTGGGGGTGGAAGACCGTATGAATTACGATTGTGTACCCGGTGTGGTGTATACCAATCCCGAAGTAGCGGGAGTAGGTAAGACTGAGGAAGAACTGAAAGCATCCGGTATCAGTTATCATGTACAGAAGCTACCGATGGCCTATTCCGGTCGTTTTGTAGCCGAGAATGAATTGGTGAACGGGCTTTGTAAGTTGATATTGGACGATGATGATCGGGTGATAGGCTGCCATATGCTGGGAAACCCTGTTTCCGAATTGATTGTTCTTGCCGGACTTGCCGTGCAGCACGGATATACGGTGGAAGAGTTTCAAAAGACTGTTTTTCCGCATCCGACGGTCGGTGAAATCTTCCATGAAACTTTGTTTGCGTAATGTTCTGTATTGATAATCGCTGTACGGATATTTATTTTAATCTGGCAGCAGAAGAATATTTGTTGAAGCAGAAGCGAGGTAACTTCTTTATGCTTTGGCAGTCGGAACCTTCCGTAGTGATAGGGAAACATCAGAGTGTGGCGGCGGAAGCGGACAAGAGGTTTCTGGATGAAAAGGGAATAACCCTGGCACGCCGTTTCTCCGGTGGAGGTGCTGTATATCATGACAGGGGAAATATTAACCTGAGTTTTATTGAAACCGTAAAACAGCCGGACTTTGGATATTACCTGCAACAGGTCGTCGATTTCTCGAAAAGGTAGGCATCTCAGCTTGCGTGACCACAAGCGTCTGGGTATTTATGTGGACGAACGGAAAATATCAGGTAGTGCGCAGTGCATACACAAAGATCGTGTGATGTATCATTGTACCCTGTTGTATTCCGCCAATCTGCAAGCACTGGATGCCGCATTGTGCGGAAGGAGCGACGGAGAGGACCTGCTGCCCGGTTCGCGTGTGTTGCGGGCCGTTCCTTCGGTACGCAGTGCGGTGGCGAATATCAGTGATATCTGCTGCCTGCCGTACCTCAAGCGCTTCATGCCCGTTTGCTTTCCTCTTTCACTTTTGAAGGATGATGACGATAACCGCATCTATCGTTTTACTCCTGAGGACTTGGCGGCGATCGGGCAATTAAAAGCAGAAAAGTATGCTTGTGGAGAGTGGATATACGATAGGGTGGCATTAGCTCCGGCGTAGGGAAAACCTTACTTCCGGATGATTTGTTTATTATCAAGAACTAATAACTTAAAACTTAACTATATGTCAAGATTTGAAATAAAGATGCCCAAGCTGGGTGAAAGTATAACCGAAGGAACTATTGTTTCCTGGTCGGTACAAGTGGGCGATGTTATCCGGGAAGATGACGTGCTGTTCGAAGTGAATACTGCTAAAGTCAGTGCGGAGATACCTTCGCCGGTGGCAGGCAGGATAGTGTGGAGATACTATTTAAGGAAGGTGATACCGTTGCGGTGGGCACGGTGGTGGCTGTGGTGGATATGGGCGGAGATGATGAGCCTTCCGAGCATTTCTGCCGGTACGAAAGAAAGCGTAAAGGCTCCGGTTGCGGATAATACGGGAGCAGGGACTTCCTCGGTTCCGGTGCAGGAACTTCCTAAAGCGCAGGCAGCCGGTTCGGAGAATGAACGCTGGTATTCTCCGGTGGTTCTCCAATTGGCCCGCGAAGCCCGGATATTGCAGGAGGAGTTGGATAGGATACCGGGTACAGGCTATCAGGGACGTTTGAGTAAAAAGGACATCAAGCAATACATCATATCAGAAGCAGAATGGTGCGGCGGGCGTTGCTGCCGCGAAGCCGGCTGTGGCGGCAGTGCCTCAATCTTCACCTGTAACGGCTACCTCTGTTGCAGAGGGTATCGAGGTGAAGGAGATGGATCGTGTCCGTCGGATGATTGCCGACCACATGGTGATGTCCAAACACACTTCGCCGCATGTCACTACCCTGGTGGAAGTGGATATGACGAAATTGGTGAAGTGGCGCGAAAAAAACAAGGAGGCTTTCTTTAAACGTGAAGGGGTGAAGCTGACCTATATGCCTGCCATTACCGAAGCGACTGCCAAAGCGCTGGTTGCCTATCCGCAGGTGAACGTCTCCGTAGAAGGTTACAATATCCTGTTCAAGAAACATATCAATGTGGGAATAGCCGTATCGCAAAATGACGGCAACCTGATTGTTCCCGTTGTGCATGATGCCGACAGGCTGAACCTGAGCGGGCTTGCCATTGCGATAGACGGCTTGGCTGCCAAGGCGCGCATCAACAAGCTGATGCCGGACGACATAGCGGGCGGTACGTTTACGATTACGAACTTCGGTACATTCAAGTCGTTGTTCGGTACGCCTATCATCAATCAGCCGCAAGTAGCCATATTGGGAGTGGGGGGATAGAGAAGAAGCCAGCCGTTATGGAGACGCCCGAAGGGGATGTGATAGCTATCCGACATAAGATGTATCTCTCCTTGTCCTACGACCACCGCGTGGTGGACGGGTCGCTGGGCGGCAATTTCCTCTATTTCATCAAGAACTATCTGGAGAACTGGAATGAGTAAAAACAAAAAATGAGTATTATGAAGAAGTATGATATAAAAACCACCGATACAGAAACGTTGAAGAAGTGGTACTATTTAATGACTCTGGGGCGTGCGCTTGATGAAAAAAGCGCCTGCCTATCTGTTGCAGTCATTAGGTTGGTCGTACCATGCGCCTTATGCCGGACACGACGGCATACAGCTGGGCAATGGGACAAGTGTTTTACCCAAGGGGAAGATTTTCTCTTCCCTTATTACCGGGATATGCTGACGGTGCTTTCGGCGGGAATGACTCCCGAAGAACTGATATTGAACGGCATCTCGAAGGCTACGGATCCGGGAAGCGGCGGACGCCACATGTCCAACCACTTTGCCAAACCGGAGTGGCATATCGAGAATATATCTTCGGCTACAGGTACGCATGACCTTCATGCAGCCGGTGTGGCGCGTGCCATGGTGTATTACGGGCATAAAGGGGTGGTCATCACCTCGCATGGAGAGTCGGCTTCGTCCGAGGGTTTTGTATATGAGGCTGTCAATGGTGCGAGCTTGGAGCGTTTGCCGGTCATTTTTGTCTGGCAGGACAACGGGTATGGCATTTCCGTTCCGAAGAAGGACCAGACCGCGGCGCGTAAGGTTGCCGATAATTTTTCCGGTTTCAAGAACCTGCAAATCATCCATTGCAACGGTAAGGACGTTTTCGATTCGATGAATGCGATGACTGAGGCGCGGGAGTATGCATTGCTCAACCGCAATCCGGTGATTGTGCATGCCAACTGTGTGCGCATCGGTTCGCACTCCAATTCGGATAAACACACCCTCTATCGCGATGAAGGGGAGCTGGCGTATGTCAAGGCTGCCGACCCTTTGATGAAGTTCCGCCGGATGCTGTTGCGCTACAAACGTTTCACAGAAGAAGAGCCTGAAAGCGGTTGAGGAAAAAGCGAAGAAAGACTTTGTCCGCAGCCAATCGTAAGGCGCTGGCAGCTCCCGATCCTGATCCGGAGGCCATATTCAATTATGTATTGCCCGAACCTTATGAACCTGAAAAGTATAAGGACGGCGTGCATCACGAGACGGAAGGAGAGAAAGTGTTTCTGGTGAATTCTATCAATGAAACCTTGAAAGCGGAATTCCGGCGTAATCCCGATACGTTTATTTGGGGGCAGGATGTTGCCAATAAGGACAAGGGCGGCGTTTTCAATGTCACTAAGGGCATGCAGCAGGAGTTTGGAGAGGCGCGTGTGTTCAGTGCTCCCATTGCCGAAGACTATATTGTGGGTACGGCAAACGGTATGAGCCGTTTCGACCCCAAAATACGTGTCGTGATAGAAGGTGCAGAGTTTGCCGATTACTTCTGGCCGGCTGTGGAGCAGTATGTGGAGTGCACGCACGAATACTGGCGCAGCAATGGCAAGTTTGTTCCCCAACGTGACGTTGCGTCTGGCTTCGGGCGGTTACATCGGCGGAGGATTGTACCACTCTCAGAATATTGAGGGAGCGCTGGCCACCCTGCCCGGTGCGCGGATCGTGTATCCCTCCTTTGCGGATGATGCCGCCGGACTGCTCCGTACGAGCATGCGCTCGCGGGGATTCACTTTTGTTTTTGGAACCGAAAGCATTGTATAATTCGGTGGAGGCGGCAACGGTGGTACCCGATGACTTTGAGGTCCCGTTCGGCAAGGCGCGTATCCGCAGGGAAGGTTCCGATTTGAGTATAATCACTTACGGCAACACAACGCACCTCTGTCTGAATGTGGCGGAACGCCTCGAAAAGGAGGGTGGCTGGAAGGTAGAGGTCATTGATATACGTTCTTTGATCCCGCTGGACAGGGAGACTATTTACGGGTCTGTGAAGAAGACGGGGGAAAGCATTGGTCGTACACGAGGATAAGGTGTTCGGTGGGTTCGGTGGGGGAGATTGCCGCAGGCATCGGCTCGGACCTGTTCCGCTATCTGGATGCTCCGGTGCAGCGGGTAGGGTCGACCTTTACTCCTGTGGGCTTTAATCCCATATTGGAACGTGCTGTCCTGCCGGATGCAGACCGGATTTATGAAGCGGCTAAGAAAGCTGTTGGAATTTTAATTAAAGATGAACGGTTTATGAAAAAAATAGGATTGTTTTATGCTGCCAATGCTGTGAAAACCTCACAAGTGGCAAAGAAGATTCGTAAAGTCCTGGGTGCGGAGAATGTGGACATTATCCCTGCCGAACAGGCATGGGGTAATGATTTTGAGGCTTATGATAATTTGATTATCGGGGTGTCTACCTGGTTTGACGGGGAACTGCCCACTTACTGGGACGAACTGATCCCTGAGTTGGAGACGTTGGACTTGAAAGGGAAGCGCGTCGCTCTTTTCGGCTTGGGTGACCAAGTGAATTATCCCGATAATTTTGCCGATGGGCTGGGGCTTCTGGGCGATGCTTTTGAAAAGGCGGGGGAGCTTTCTTTAGTGGGATTTACTCCCACTAAAGACTATTCATTCAATCGGTCGAAGGCTTTGCGCGGCAATGAATGGTGCGGCTTGGTTCTCGACTTTGAGAATCAGTCGGAGATGACCGACGGGCGTATCAAAGTCTGGTGTGACCGGCTGAGGGCTGAACTCTTATAGCAATAGCCGGCCTACGGCTTCCGCGCATCTCTCTCCGTCAATTCCTGCCGAAACGATGCCGCCGGCATATCCGGCTCCTTCGCCGCAGGGGAACAACCCCTTCAGGCGGACGTGCTGCAAGGTGTCTTTGTCTCTGATGATGCGGACCGGGGATGATGTACGGGTTTCCACCCGATCATGGTGGCTTCGTTGGTAAGGAAACCGTGGCTGTATTTCCCGAATTGCTGGAAACCTTTGCTCAGCCGGTCGGCAATGAACGGCGGCATCCAGAAGTGCAGAGGCGACGATACTAAGCCGGGTGCGTATGAGCTTTCCGGCAGGTCGTAGCTGAGTTTTTTCTTCGTGAAGTCCGCCATGCGCTGTGCGGGCGCCGTTTGCTTCATATTGCCCTGTTGCCAGCAAAGGTATTCCAGGGATTCTTGGAAGTACATCATGCTGAGCTGGGAGTTGAGAGTTGAAAGCCGGGGATCGGCTACGCCGTCTTGTTGTGCGGTTGGTTCTTCACTCATTATTCTTAATTCGTCATTGGCCAAGTCCTCCGGGCGCAGCTCCACTACCATTCCCGAATTGCTCCACCGGGACCCCCGGTTGCTGGGGCTCATTCCGTTGACTACGATTTGCTGGGGACCGCTGGCTGCCGGAACTACAAAGCCGCCGGGACACATGCAGAAGCTGTACACGCCTCTTCCGTCCACTTGGGTAACGAAGCTGTACTCGGCGGCGGGCAGGTATTTGCCGCGTCCGTTGCGGTTGTGGTATTGTATCCGGTCTATCAGGGAAGCGGGATGTTCCAGACGTACTCCTACGGCGATGCCTTTGGCTTCTATTTCCATCTTGGTTGGCTGCCAGCCAGCGGTACACATCACGTGCGGAATGTCCGGTGGCGAGTATGACGGGGCCGAGGAGTGTCTGTCCGGTATTGGTTTCGATGCCTTTCACTTCGTCGTTCTCAATAATCAGGGCGTCCATGCGCGTTTCAAAGTGCACTTCGCCGCCACAGGCGATAATGGTGTTCCGCATATTTTCTATGACCCGCGGCAGCTTGTCCGTGCCGATATGGGGATGGGCGTCTACGAGTATGGAAGATGAAGCGCCGTGCTGGCAGAATACGTTCAGGATTTTGTCTACGTTTCCCCGTTTCTTTACTGCGGGTATAGAGCTTGCCGTCCGAATAGGCGCCTGCACCGCCTTCTCCGAAACTGTAATTGGATTCCGGGTTGACGGTCTGTTCCCTTCCTATCAGGGCAAGGTCTTTCTTGCGGTCGCGTACATTCTTTCCGCGCTCCACGATGACGGGGCGCAAGCCCAGCTCTATCAGACGCAAGGCGGCAAACAGTCCGCCGGGACCGGCTCCCACAACGATGACTTGCGGCTTGTCCGACACATTATTATATATAGTCTCCCTGTATTCGCCTTCTTTCGGCATTTCATTGAGATAGACGCGTACGGTCAGGTTTACGAAGATGGTTCGCTGGCGTGCATCAATGCTGCGTTTCAGAATGCGCGTAGCCGTAATGTCGCGTGCGCTCACTCCTTTCTCTTGTATGAGGTATTCTTTCAGGCGCTGTTCATTGGCCGCTGTTTCGGGCAATATGCGCAGTTGGTATTCTTGTATCATATTCTTTTTTCTTCATTAATAAAAACTCAGTGGGGCGCTGTGCCCCTGTGGAGGATCTATTCCCTGTGGCGGGCTTATCCGAACAATGCCCGGAAGGCTTCTTCCACCTTTCTTACCGGTATAAGTTCGACTTTCAGCTTGGACAGTGTTCAGTCCCTGCAGATTATATTTGGGTAATATAAACCGTTTGAAACCGAGCTTCTCCGCTTCGCCGATGCGTTGCTCAATCCGGTTTACGGGGCGGATCTCTCCGGACAGGCCTATTTCTCCCGCCATGCAGATTTCGGGTTCTATGGCGGTATCCATGTTGCTGGACAGAATGGCGCTGATAACTGCCAGGTCGATGGCGGGGTCGTTCACTTTCAGTCCGCCGGCAATGTTGAGAAAGACGTCCTTTTGGGCAGCTTGAAGCCGACCCGCTTTTCCAGTACTGCCAGCAGCATGTTCATTCTCCGTATGTCGAAGCCGGTGGCGGAGCGTTGCGGGTTGCCGTAAACGGCACTGCTCACCAATGCCTGCGTTTCTATCAGGAACGGTCGTATGCCTTCTATGGCCGAAGCGATGGCTATGCCGCTCATTCCTTCATGGTCTTGGCTGAGAGCAGTTCCGAAGGATTGCTTACCTGCCGCAGTCCGTCCTGTCTCATCTCATAGATGCCCAACTCGGCAGTGCTGCCGAAACGGTTTTTGATGCTGCGCAGGATGCGGTACATATAATGCTGGTCGCCTTCAAACTGAAGTACGGTGTCTACGATGTGTTCCAGCACTTTGGGACCGGCAATGCTTCCTTCCTTATTGATGTGACCGATAAGGATTACCGCCGTATGCGTCTCTTTGGCAAAGCGCAGGATAGAGGCGGAGCATTCCCTCACCTGGGCTATGCTGCCGGGAGAGGATTCGAGCGTTTCCGTTGAAATGGTCTGTATGGAGTCTATGACAACGAGGTCGGGGCGTGTATTCTTTATGTGGACGTAAATCTGTTCCAACGAGGTTTCGCAGACAATCAGGCAGTCGGCGGAGTTGCCTGACAGACGGTCGGCACGCAGCTTCAGCTGCCGGGCGCTTTCTTCGCCGGATATGTAGAGGATACGTTTCTCCGGTATCTGAAGCATGGTTTGCAGCACCAGTGTGGATTTTCCGATGCCCGGTTCGCCGCCTATCAATACCAGCGAGCCTTGTACCAGACCGCCGCCCAATACCCGGTTCAGCTCCGCGTCGTGCAGGTCGATACGGGGCTCATCGTCAGCGGCAATCTCATTTAAAGTGACGGGTTTGGCTTTGGCTGTCTCTATGCCCGATACCGGACGTTTGTTTACGGTTTCCTTGCGTACAATCTCTTCTACATAGGTGTTCCACGCTCCGCACGACGGACATTTGCCTACCCATTTAGGCGATTCCTGCCCGCAATTGCTGCATACATATACCGTTTTCTCTTTTGCCATAAAAAGAACTTCCTTTAGAATAATTGCCCAAAGGTACGATTTTTTCATCGCCGGGTTGATAGGGTGGGCGTTGTTTTTAATGCCGATCCGCATTTTTTTGTTTTTTGCCTGAAAAGTCCGGTTGTCCGGAGCGTATTTCCGGAGGAGGTAGTGGTAGGGGAACACAGTCGTAATGGGAGCCTCTTTCAGTCGTAATGGGAGGCAGGTTCAGTCGTATTGGGAACTGCTTTCAGTCGTATTGGGAATAAAGTCCCACCCCTAAGAAAAAGGGTGGGACTATAACCTTGTTGTCAGACAGATAGTTACGTAATCGTAATTTCACCTGCAATGGGGCGGTTCATCAATTCGTGCACTTCTGCGGGGGAGTAGTTGTGCCCCAACAGGAACATCAGTTTGGTTACAGCGGACTCTGTTGTGCTGTCGTATCCGCACACCACGCCTGCCTGCATCAGACGGTATCCTGTTTCATAACGCTCCATTTCTACCGTACCGGCGCTGCATTGGGTGACGTTCACAATCACGATGCCTTGTTCGCAGGCATCGTGCAGGCGGCGAAGGAACCACTCTTTCCGGGGGGCATTGCCCGAACCGTATGTCTCCAGCACCACCGCTTTCAGTCCTTCTATGGAGAGGATGGCATCTACTACGCTCTCCTGAATACCGGGGAAAGAGCTTCAATATGGCTATATTGGTGGTATCGAGCAGGTAGTGCGGTTGCAACCCGCCCTGTGTGCTTTCCGTATGAATTTGCACATTGTTATATTTGATGTGTATGCCGGCGGAGGCGAGTACCGGATAATTGAACGAACGGAAAGCGTTGAAGTTTTCGGCATTGATTTTGGTGGTGCGGTTGCCGCGCATCAGGTGATTCTCGAAAAAGATGCACACTTCCGGTACAAAGGGACGTCCGCCGGGATGCCGCGCTGTGGCGATCTCGATACTCGTCAGCAGGTTCTCCCTTGCCGTCCGTACGGAGCACGCCGATGGGAAGCTGCGAACCGGTGAGGATGACGGGCTTGTTGAGCCCTTCGAGCATAAAGCTGAGAGCGGATGCCGTGTAGGCCATGGTATCCGTGCCGTGAAGGATGACAAAGCCCGTATATTGATTGTAGTTGTCGCTGATAATGCGTACGAGTTTGCGCCAGGCATCCGGATCCATATCCGAAGAGTCCATAGGCGGATCGAACTGATAGGTATCAATGCGGAACGTAAAATTCTGAAGCTCGGGTACATGCTTCTGTAAATGTTCGAAGTTGAAGCTCTCCAAAGCTCCGGTTTCTGTGTTCTCTATCATGCCGATAGTGCCACCGGTGTAAATTAACAAAACGGAAGTATTATTTGGGGACATACGCTCAATTCTTACATAATTACCATGCAAAGATAGTAATATATCTCTAAAATAATAGCAAAGTGTTATAAAACTGCGTCCAGGATTGCTCTCTTTCCTTGGCAAAAGTGCAAATCTGTCAGTCGTGAAATGTACATATTTCTGTCCTTAATGAAGCGAATATGTATTTTTTATCGCAAAAAAGTCATAAAATGTAATAGTTTGAATGTTTTTATTGTTACTTTTGCAACACTTATCATAAGCGATAGCAGTAAGAGAGAATGAACAAGTACTATCAACATACAGTCACATCCATGTGCACCATGACCCTTAGGGGTTGGGGATAGTATTTTGTGTTTCTACGTGTTACACTAATTTTCAGTCATTTTTTTATTTCGTCACAGAGAACCGCAGCGTCTCATGCAAAATTTGCTGTGCAGTTCCGCTTGTGATTCCGGTGGCGGGAAAGAAAAAAAAGCCCTGAGACCCCACATCCTGTGATGAATATCCATCCGGGAGTCAAGTAATAAAATAAAAAAATATAATGAAAGTAATAAAATTCGGCGGAACATCCGTAGGTTCTGCGAACAGCATTTTAAGCGTTAAGAGAATTGTAGAAGCTATCAATGAACCTTTAATAGTAGTGGTTTCCGCGTTGGGCGGCATTACGGACAAAGCTGATCAATACCTCGAAAATGGCGGCATCCGGTGATGCTTCGTACGAGAATGAGTTTCGTGAGATTGTCTACCGCCATGTGGAAATGATAAAGGAGGTGATTCCGGCAGGCGAGTGCCCAAGTGGCGTTGCAGCGTCAGGTGGGAGAGTTGCTGAACGAACTGAAGGACATCTTCCAGGGTATTTACCTGATTAAAGACTTGTCGCAGAAGACATCCGATACGATTGTAAGCTTATGGCGAACGCCTTTCATCTCCATCATCGTTGCCCAGTTGACGGGTGCGGAATGGTTCGATTCACGCAAGTTCATCAAGACGGAAAAGAAGCATTCCAAGCATGTGCTGGATACGGAGCTGACAAACCGTTTTGGTGCGCGAGACATTCAGTAGCCTGCCCAAACGCGTATTGGTTCCGGGTTTTATCTCCACAGACAAAATGACCGGAGAGGTAACGAACCTGGGGCGAGGCGGTTCCGACTATACGGCGGCAATCATTGCTGCGCACTGGATGCCGACAGTCTGGAGATATGGACGGATGTGGACGGCTTCATGACTGCCGATCCGCGTGTGATTTCCACTGCCTATACCATCAATGAACTGAGCTATGTAGAAGCTACCGAACTTTGTAACTTCGGGGCCAAAGTGGTGTATCCGCCTACTATTTATCCGGTCTGTCACAAGAATATCCCCATTCTGGTGAAGAATACCTTCAATCCCGAGGGTGTGGGGAACTGTCATCAAGCGAGAAGTTTCCGACCCGCAGAGCAAGGCCATCAAGGGTATCTCGTCCATTAATGATACGAGCCTGATACGGTGCAGGGCCTTGGCATGGTTGGCGTGATTGGTGTGAACTATCGCATCTTCAAAGCTTTGGCAAAGAATGGCATCAGTGTGTTCCTTGTGTCCCAGGCTTCTTCGGAGAATTCAACGTCTATCGGTGTGCGCAATGCGGATGCTGATCTGGCTTGCGAGGTCCTGAACGAGGAGTTTGCCAAAGAAATAGAGATGGGAGAAATTTCTCCCTATTCAGGCAGAAAAGAACCTGGCTACCGTGGCCATCGTAGGCGAGAACATGAAGCATACGCCGGGTATTGCCGGAAAGCTGTTCGGTACGTTGGGGCGTAACGGTATCAATGTGATTGCTTGTGCGCAGGGTGCTTCGGAAACCAACATCTCGTTTGTAGTGGACAGCAAATCATTGCGCAAATCGCTGAATGTCATCCATGATTCTTTCTTCTTGTCGGAATATCAGGTACTGAATCTTTTTATCTGCGGCATAGGAACCGTAGGCGGCAGCTTGATAGAGCAAATTCACAGCCAGCGCCAGAAGCTGATGCAGGAGAACGGCCTGCAGCTGAATGTAGTGGGGATTGCCGATGCAAACAAAGCCATGTTCAGCCGCGAAGGTTTCGATTTGGGACGTTTTCGTGAAGAACTGCAGGAGAAGGGAAAGGACAGCTCTCTGGAAACGCTGCGTAATGAGATTATCGGTATGAACATCTTTAACTCTGTCTTTGTGGACTGTACGGCAAGTGCAGGCGTGGCTTCCCTTTACAAGGACTTTGCTGCTGCACAATGTTTCGGTAGTGGCTGCTAACAAGATTGCTGCTTCTTCCGAATACGAGAACTACCGTGAACTGAAACAGATTGCCCGCCAACGCGGTGTGAAGTACTTGTTTGAAACCAATGTAGGCGCCGGACTCCCCATCATCAATACCATTAACGACCTTATCCATAGCGGTGATAAGATATTGAAGATTGAAGCCGTGCTGAGCGGTACGTTGAACTATATCTTCAATAAAATCAGTGCCGACATTCCTTTCAGCAAGACCATTAAGATGGCGCAGGAGGAACGTTACTCCGAGCCCGATCCGCGTATCGACCTCAGCGGAAAGGATGTTATCCGCAAACTGGTGATTCTGGCACGCGAGGCCGGTTACTGTTTGGAACAGAGCGATGTTGAGAAGAACCTCTTTGTGCCCGATGACTTCTTTGAAGGCTCCCTGGATGACTTCTGGAAGAAAGTGCCGAGCCTCGATGCCGATTTCGAAGCCCGCCGCAAGGTGTTGGAAGCCGAGAACAAGCATTGGCGTTTCGTAGCCAAACTGGAAAATGGCAAAGCATCTGTCGGTTTGCAGGAAGTCGGCGCCAACCATCCGTTCTACGGGCTGGAAGGCAGCAATAACATCATCCTGCTGACCACGGCACGCTATAAGGAATATCCGATGATGATACAAGGCTACGGAGCCGGTGCGGGTGTAACGGCTGCGGGGGTATTTGCGGATATTATGAGCATTGCAAACGTTTAATCTAAATCGTAATATAGAAAGATGAAACACATCATTATATTGGGTGATGGTATGGCCGACTGGCCCGTGAAGGCTCTGGGAGGCAAAACCTTGCTGCAGGCGGCTGCAACTCCCTATATGGACAAGCTGGCACGCATGGGACGTGTGGGAAGGCTGGTGACGGTGGCCGAGGGATTTCATCCCGGCAGTGAGGTGGCGAATATGTCCGTTCTGGGCTATAACCTGCCGAAGGTGTACGAAGGCCGCGGTCCATTGGAGGCGGCGAGTATCGGTGTGGACTTGCAGCCGGGTGAGATGGCGATGCGCTGCAACATTATCTGTATCGAGGGAGACAATATCAAGAATCATTCTGCCGGGCACATTACTACAGAGGAAGCGGATGTGTTGGTAAAATACCTTCAGGAGCATTTGGGTAATGACCGCGTGCATTTCCATACGGGCGTGCAATACCGCCATCTGCTGGTAATAAAAGGAGGGGACAAGCGCATTGACTGTACGCCGCCCCACGATGTCCCTTTGAGGCCTTTCCGTCCGTTGATGGTGAAGCCGATGGAGGGTACGGAGAATATTTCGGTCCCCGAAGGCGGTGCAGAGCTTACTCCGAAGCAGACTGCCGATTTGATTAATGATTTGATTCTCCGTTCGCAAGTGTTGCTGGAAAACCATCCGGTCAACATGAAGCGGAAGGCCGAGGGTAAGGACCCTGCCAATAGCATCTGGCCGTGGAGTCCCGGTTATCGTCCGCAGATGGAGCGCCTTTCAGACAAGTTCCCGCAGGTGAAGCGTGGTGCTGTGATTTCTGCCGTGGATTTGATTAACGGCATCGGCTACTATGCCGGATTGCGGCGCATCACCGTAGAAGGTGCGACGGGGCTTTATGATACCAACTATGAGAATAAGGTGGCTGCCGCCCTTGATGCATTGCGGACGGATGATTTTGTCTACCTGCATATCGAGGCCAGTGATGAGGCCGGTCACGAAGGAAATGTCCCCTTGAAGATTATGACGATTGAGAATCTGGACAGCCGTGCCGTAGGTCCTATCTACGAGGCTGTGAAGGATTGGGAGGAACCCGTTGCTATCTCCGTATTGCCCGACCATCCCACTCCCTGCGAACTCCGTACGCATACGGCCGAACCTATCCCCGTTCCTCATTTGGCATCCGGGTATCGAGGCTGACGAAGTACGGACATTTGATGAAGTGGCAGCCTGCGAAGGCAGTTACGGACTGATGAAAGAAGACGAGTTTATTAATGAATTTATGAGTTCCACCACAGAGTAACACAGAGTTTTACGGGGTTTTATTTATAGAGAATTCTGTGAGACTCTGTGGTGAATAAAAAAATACCGCAATGAAATATTATAGCACCAACAAACAAGCCCCCGAAGCCACTCTTGAAGAGGCCGTGGTAAAGGGGCTTGCCGCAGACAAGGGGCTTTTCATGCCCTTTACAATCAAAACTCTGCCACAAGAGTTTTACGATAGCATCGATACACTCAGCTTTCAGGAGATAGCCTATCGCGTGGCAGATGCTTTCTTTGGCGAGGATGTTCCTGCCGATACGCTGAAACAGATTGTTTATGACACACAGTTTCGATGTCCCTCTGGTCCGGGTGACAAAGAATATTTATTCGCTTGAGCTGTTCCATGGTCCGACGCTTGCCTTTAAGGATGTAGGCGGTCGCTTCATGGCGCGTTTGCTGGGATACTTTATCAAGAAAGAGGGCAAGAAGCAAGTCAATGTGCTCGTTGCTACTTCCGGTGATACGGGCAGTGCCGTTGCCAATGGTTTCCTCGGTGTGGAAGGCATACACGTCTATGTGCTCTACCCGAAGGGAAAAGTCAGTGAAATCCAGGAGAAACAGTTCACTACCTTAGGGCAGAATATCACGGCCATTGAGGTCGATGGCACGTTCGACGATTGCCAGGCTCTGGTTAAATCCGCTTTTATGGACCGCGAGCTCAACGAACATCTGCAACTGACCAGTGCCAATTCCATCAACGTGGCGCGTTTCTTGCCGCAGGCATTCTATTACTTTTATGCCTATGCTCAACTGAAACGTGCCGGCAAGGGAGGCAATGCCGTCGTGTGTGTACCCAGCGGTAACTTCGGTAACATCACTGCCGGCCTCTTCGGCAAGCGTATGGGACTACCCGTGGAACGCTTTATCGCTTCCAACAACCGCAATGATATCTTCTTCCAATATTTGCAGACAGGTGTTTATACGCCGCGTCCCAGCATCGCTACCATTGCCAACGCGATGGATGTGGGCGACCCGAGTAACTTTGCCCGTGTACTCGACCTTTACGGAGGCAGCCATGCCGCCATCTCTGCCGAAATCAGCGGTGCCACTTATACCGACGAGCAGATTGCCGAAACCATGCGGGAAGTGTGGAAGAAGGACCATTACCTGCTCGACCCGCACGGAGCCTGCGGCTTCCGGGCCCTGGCCGAAGGACTGAAACCCGGCGAAACGGGCGTATTCCTGGAAACGGCCCATCCGGCGAAGTTCAAGGATACAGTGGAGAAGATTATCGGTGAAGCCGTAGAAATACCTGCCAAGCTTCAGGCCTTTATGCGCGGCGAGAAGAAGAGCCTGCCAATGTCGAAGGACTTTGCGGACTTCAAGCAATATCTGATGCATGTATAAAGAATGGGACGTCAGTAAAGAAAAACACCGGATTACTTGACATTGCCTTTCGGATGTTGTATCTTTGTAACTGCAATCTTAGTTCAGATTCAATTTTAAATTAGCATAAAAGGAGAGGCGTCGCTTCTCCTTTTTTGTTGTGTTCTTCCGTCACTTCATTTGCCAAACCTTAGGGTCTACTCTCCTAAACCAGTGCTTTGCAGATTTAATCCTCCACTTCAGCAAGCGGAATGGTGGGCATTTGCTTGGAAAATCCCGGCGGTTTTGACGAAAAGCTCGGATGTTTTTGACGAAAAGTCCGGATGTTTCGGATGAAAAGCTCCGAGCTTTCGGATGATATGTTCAGCGCTGACAGATGGTGTGTCGAGGATAAACGGATGATATGTTCGGGACGGATACATGGTTTGTTCCGGCTATATGAACGGACGATCATGCGTCTGTTCCGTTAATCTTCCATAAATCTGCTCTTGACAAGATTGGCTGCTTTATTCTGTATCGGGTTCTTCCCGGATGATGTTTATCATGCTGCCCAACTTATGATGGTTGTTCCATAGCACAAGCACTTCAATCTTCCGGAGACTGTGCCGGTAAAGAAGCGTATAGTCGGGATGCGGAATGATGTACCGTATGTTCTCTGCTTCGGTGGGCTGTCCGATAAACGGATTCAGCGTGACACGGTACAATGCATTTTGGAACAAGGTGTACAGAGCCCCGCCACACCGTTTGTTGCCATCTCTTTCTTGCGAGGAAATCAGCAGGTCCTTCAGAGCTTCTTTGGCAAGTGGCGACCAGATTATTTGTTTAGCCATGCTTCCACCTCCTTACTGATTGTGACATCCTCTTGTCCTTCTCCCTCATCCAGTTGCCGGCAGGCTTTCTTAAGGTCATGGCGTAGCCGGGTGGAGAATGCGAGGACTTGCTTTGTTTGCTGGGACGATTGCTCTTCTTTAACTTTTGCCATAACGTTATCTCCTTTTTCCTTAAAACATTTCAAAGTAATGAATTGTTTGAGGGGAAAAATACGAAGCTGATGAAAGATAAGAAACTGGAAGCCAATCTCAGTATGGTTGCATCGCGCGTCATGGCGGGGTTGAATATGAATGGATTGAAATTTCTGCTCCCTTTGTGGCTGGGTGCATTGACAGGTGTCACGGTGCGTTGTGTCTTTGCTGCCGTGGCATTTTGGATAACAAGCTGGTTTGTAAAGGAGGCACCGGTCACAAGGCGGCAGCGGATAGGGCTGTTCTGTCTGGGAGCTTTCGGACTCTACGGGTTCATGTTCTGCTATCTGCTGGGCATCAGTAAGACGACTCCGGTTTCCAGTGCCATCTTCAACTCCATGCAGCCCATTTGGGTCTTTCTGATATCTGTCTTTTTCCTGCACGAAAAGGCTACGCTGATGAAGATAATCGGCATAGCGCTGGGTTTTGGCGGTGCGTTGTTGTGCATCCTTACGCAAGGCAGTGATGACCTGGCGCACGATGCGTTTACGGGCAACATGCTCTGCATGGTGAGCTCGCTGGTCTTTGCCGTTTACCTGATTGTGAGCAAGAAACTGCTGGAAGAGGTCGGGGTAGTGACGATGATGAAGTACATCTTTGGCGGTGCGGCAGTAACGGGATTGATTGTGTCGTCCATTATAGGCTGGGATGCACCCTTGCTTACGGATGCCTTGCATGGGAAGTGGCACTGGGTGCCGTGGGCGGTGTTGGCGTTTGTGCTGGTTTTCCCTACTTACCTCAGTTACTTTCTGGTTCCGGTGGGCTTGAAGTATCTCAAGACGACGGTTGTAGCCATGTACAGCTATCTGATACTGGTGGTGACTACCGTTGTTTCCCTCACCTTGGGGCAAGACCGTTTCAGTTGGACGCAAGCCGCTGCCATTGCCATGATTTGTATCAGCGTGTACTTTGTTGAAGTGGCGGAAGCGAAGAAGTAGTGACGAATACCAGGTATTCCCCTTCCGCCTCGATGGTGAATTCTGTACTGGTGCATTCGTTGAGTGTGCCTTGCCACCAGTTGGTGAAATCGCTGAGGGGATAGACCAGTCCTTTGCCATGCAGACCGTGTGCAGTGAAGTTGATGATGGATACTTGCTGTCCGGGATGGCTTGGGAAGGTGCGGGTACCCCGGCAGGGGATGAAGATGCCGTAATCGGTATAGGTACGTACATCGGCTCCGGCACGGAGATAGTCGATGAGCAGGCTGATATTTCCCAGTGTATGGTCTTCACGTTTGCCCGTGGCACCGATGATGGCGATACGGCGTTTGCCTTTCGCCAGCAGGAAGTTGACGGCTTTAGTCTGGTCGTTGGTCTCCTGGTCGCTGATACGGTGTAGGATATGTCCGAACTTCCGGCGGTTTTCATCACTGAGGGAGTCACCGTCGCCGATGATTACGTCGGGAGTATGGCCCCGGCGGATGTATTCGTCCGCTCCGCCGTCGCAACAAACCACGTAAGGCGCTTCCGCCAATATCTTTAAAGGTAGGGGACTTGCAGGATATTCCCCATTCGCCAAAACTACGGCATCAATAGTTAATAATTGCTCGTTGCTCGTTGATAGTTCGTCTTTCATGTCTTTCTTAATCCCTAATCTCTAATCCTTCATCCTTGTTCATCATTTTCCTCCATTTGAAGTAGCCAAAGATAGCTATAATTGTGTAAAGGGCATATAGTCCGGCTGTAAAATCAAGTCCTTTGTAGATGTACAGTCCGGCGCTAACGGCATCTACCGCAATCCATGCCCACCATTGCTCTACATATTTCCGTGCCAGCATCCACATGCCGGCTATGCTCAGTGCGGTGGTGAAGGAGTCCAGCCAGGGCACATTGCTGTCCGTGAAGTTTATCAATATCCAGGCAATGCCAAGCAGAGCGGCGATGAATACGGCGGTAAGCGGCAGCAAGTAGCGCGCCGGCATATGGGTGATAGGAAGTTCCAGTTTTTGTTCTTCTGTTCTTGTGTCCTCTCCTTTCTGTCCTGCACCTTTCCGCCGCAAGATAGTCCGGCGCAGAAATGCTCCGTACTTCCACATCATCCAGCCGTAGATGGCAGCACCCAGATAATAGATGTTGATGCCGAAATCTGCATACAACCCCGCATCATAGTAGACAAAAATATAGACGGCAGGCATAATGATGCCCGCTATCCAAAGATAAATGCTTGCCCGGTACTCCAACCAGAGATAGAGAATCCCGACCACAGTGCCTATAATCTCAAGAATATGTTCCATCAGAAATTGATTGCTATATGTCCCAATACATTCGTTCCCGCCTGGGCAGCGTAGCCGGCATAGTTGTAACGGACTTTTCCTCCGTTATCGTCGAGATAGTATCCGCTGCCTGCGTATCCGTTATTCTCGTATTCTTCATTGAACAGATTATAGATAGTGTACCCTATGGTTATCGACTTTACTTTAGGCAACTTGAAGGTATAGGACAGATTCAGGTTGCTTACGAAATAAGCATCCAGCGTGCACTCCTCTTGCTTGGCGTTACTCATGTATTGCTTGCTGATATATTGTGACTGTAACGAGGCTTCGAATCCCTTGAACGTATAGCCGAAGCGGTTGTTCAGTATGAAGTCGGGAGAGAATGCGATGGGGGGTATCTCCGTGTTCGATGACCCATGCTTCCGACCCTGCCTCCTCGTTTTCAAAAAAAGTGTCTCGGTAAAGTTCTGCACACGGTTCTTGCTGAGTGTGGCATTGATATCCCATTGGAAGCCGCAGTCCAGTTTGATGCCAGCCATCAGTTCAATACCCGTACGGTAGCTGTCGGGCACGTTGCTGGCCATGGCTTCGCCTATCTCGTTCAGCTCTCCCGTCAGTACCAGCTGGTCTTTATAGTCCATATAGTAGAAGTTGGCACCCGCATGGAGCCATGAGTTGGCGAAGGTATATCCCAGTTCGTAGTCGAACAAGCGCTCAGCCTTGGGATGTTCGGTGAAGTAGCCGTCGGTGTAGTTGTTGCGCGTAGGCTCTTTATGGGCTACGCTGAACGAACCGTATAGGCGGTGGTTGCGGTCGATTTGCCAGGACAGTCCGGCTTTCGGGTTGAAGAAGTCGAAGTCTTCGTCAATGTCCAATTTTTGCATTCCCGGAGTGGTGGCAGTCCAGTTGTACTTGTCGTTCAGTCCGTTTATCTTGTAGTTGATGTGGCGGTATTGCAGGTCGAGGTAGGCGCTGAGGCCGCTTACCAGTTCATAATTGGCTTTCAGATAAATATTTCCGTCGTTCTTTGTGGCGTTGTTGCGGTAGTAGTCGTGGTCGGGGTTCAGTTCGCCGATATAGTTCTTTACCCAAAGCACTTTTCCGAAGTGGTCGCCGTCATAGCGGTTCAGTGCACCGCCTAGCGAGGCATGCAGACGGTCGGCTTTGTAGCTTACGGAGAAGATTCCGCCGCCAAACCAGTTGTCCATTGCCTTCTTGCGGATAAGGTCGCTTACTTCTACCTTGCCGCCATTGTATTCGAAAGGAGACATGCCGTACTCTGCTAACGAGCGTTCACCTTTATATTCTTGATAGTATCCGTCGCCTTTGGTGTAGTGCAGGCCGATATTCAGATTCCATTGCGAGGTGAAATTGTGGTTGAACAGCAGCTGGTAATTCTTTTGCGTATAGTTGTCGGTCTGGTCGTCATAGAAATGCAGTGCACCTCCTTCGTCCGTGAGGTAATGCTTCTCGCCGTTGTCGTCTTTATAATATTCTTTGCTGTATACATGGCCGTCCCGGTCGGTGGCGTACATGAATCCGCAGGAATTATAACGCCGTCCGTAACGTTCCATCTCTTCCTTGCTGGCATAGTTCCATGCGTGGTAAGTGCGCTCTTTGCCGGCAAAGGTTATCAGTTTGACGGAGGTATTGTCATTGTAGTATCCTCCTTGCAGATAATAGGAGTTCAGTCCCACAGACGCCCGGTCTATATACCCGTCCGTACTGATGTTGGAGAGCCGCGCGTCGAACGACCAATGATTGTTGATGAGTCCCGTTCCCACTTTCACCGTCTCCTTGTGCGTATGGAAGGAGCCGTAGGAACCGTTGAATTCTGCATAGGGTTTCATGGAGAAATCACCCGTCTGCATGTTGATGCTGGCACCGAAAGCTCCTGCACCGTTCGTTGAGGTACCTGCTCCGCGCTGTACCTGCATATCCTTGACGGAGGAGGCGAAGTCCGGCAGGTTGACCCAGAATACCGTGTG
>VOFK01002570.1_pt1 | contig 33268 bp, 55 predicted proteins | sample 5384121 | NCBI WGS metagenome assembly VOFK01 (sample SAMN12384730, study PRJNA508395) | human gut metagenome | isolation source: healthy gut J | host: Homo sapiens | reverse complement strand
CATTGTACTTCGTTCAGTTGTGTGCTGCTGAAGCAGGCTTTGCCGTGGATGAGGCCGCCCCGCTTCCACATCGAAATGACCAAAACAGCGTGAGCGCGCCCGTGCCAAGCGTCACGGCTAAGGATATCTCCGGCTGGAGCGCGGACCTGTTCGGTGAAGCTGACGGCGGACCACCCAGCGGCAGCTATGAGACCCTGAGCGAAAGGCCAAGGTTCTGGCACTGTCTGACGGTGAGGCTGGTCGATGCCATTGCCACCGATGGGGGGCGGGCGAGGTCAAGACGGCATTCTGGTTGTGCTGAACCACCCGTTCTACGCCGAGATGGGCGGTCGAAAGGTTGCTGACCACGGCTATCTGGTCGGCGGCGATGCCGAAGCTGAAGGTCACACAGGTCAAAGACCCCGAGATAACTTTGTCCATACCTGTGAGCTGCTGACGGCACGATTCACGTGATGACGAAGTCACTGCCTCGGTTGACGAAGCGCCGCGCCGCTATCTGCCGCAATCCACACGGCTACCCATCTGCTGCAGAAGGCTCTCTGCGCGCGGTTCTGGGTGAGCACGTGCATCAGGTTTAAGCAGCTATCAGGATGACCATATTACCCACTTTGACTTCACGCATTTCAGCGCTGTGACCCCCGCCGAGCTGGCTGAGGTCGAGCGCCGCGTCAATGAGAAGATTTACGAGGCTCTGCCTGTCACCGTCCAGAATCTGCCTATCGAGGAAAGCCAGAAGATGGGCGCTATGGCGCTGTTTGGCGAGAAGTACGGCAGTGTTGTCCGCGTTGTGGACGCGGGCGGCTGGAGCACCGAGTTCTGCGGCGGTACCCACGTGACGAACACTGCGCAGATTGGCTGCTTCAAGATTTTGAGCGAGTCCAGCGTGGCCGCCGGTATCCGCCGCATTGAGGCCACCACCCTTCTGGCGTGCTGGACCTGTTGATGACCGCACCGAGACGCTGGCCAAGACCGCCGCTGCCTGAAGGCCAACAACCTGAAGGACGCCCGCCCCGCGCCGAGGCCCTGAATGCCGAACTGAAGGAAACCGCCAAACAGCTGGAAATCCTGAAGGCACAGGTTGCCTCTGCTAAGATTGACGGCCTGTTTGAGAATGCCGCGGACATCGACGGTGTGCGCATCGTCTCCCGCTTACCTGACCGGCACCGGTGCTGACACCTTGCGCGATATGGTCGATAAGATTCGCGACAAGGCCCCCAACGCGGTTACGGTTTCTGATTGGCAGCGATGGTGCCAAGACGATGATGGCAGTCGGCGTTTCCAAGAATGCGCTGGCCCGTGGCCTGAAGGCCGGTGCCCTCGTCAAGAAGATTGCCGCGATTGCAGGCGGCAACGGCGGCGGCAAGCCCGATTTCGCAATGGCCGGTATCCGTGATGCCAGCAAGATTGATGACGCGCTGAACGCCGTGCCGGAGATTGTCAAGGCTGAAATGAATCAGTAAGATTTCCCATGAAAATCAACACAAAGGAGGGATTCCGGATGGAGGATTGTCTGTTTTGCAAGATTGCCGCGGGAGAAATCCCCTCAAACAAGCTGTATGAGGACGATACGCTGCTGGCCTTCTATGACATACCCGCAGGCACCGGTGCATTTCCTTGTTATCCCCAAGCAGCACATTGCGTCTGCGGCGGCCCTGACCGAGAATGACGCCGCCCTGCTGGGCCACATCTACGCCGTCATTGCGGAGCTTTGCCGCAAACTGGGGGTGGACGAAAGCGGCTACCGCGTTGTCACCAACGTGGGCGTGGATGGCGGCAGAGCGTCAAGCATCTGCACTTCCATGTGCTGGCAAAGCGCAGCCCTTGCATGGCCTCCGGGCTGATGCCGGGCGCCGCAAGAACATTCGTGAATCAGTAAAAGAGAGGTAAACCATCATGGCAGATACCTATACACTGCACATTGCGGGCCTGACCCGTGAGCTGCCCATCTGCAAGGTCAATGACCATCTGGACATTGCCGCCTTCATCATGTTCAGTGATGTGGAGCTGACCGAGGCCTGCGCCGCCGCGCTGCTGAAGAAAGCCCCCGAGTTTGACGTTATCCTGACCGCCGAGGCCAAAGGGCATCCCTCTGGCTTATGAGATGGCGCGCCAGAGTGGCAAATACTGGATTCCCGCCCGCAAGGGTCCGAAGCTGTATATGCGTGAGCCCGTCATCATCGAGGATCAGTCCATCACCACGGCTGGCAAGCAGACGCTTGTTATCGACAAGAAGGACATTGAGTATATGGATGGCAAGCGCATCCTGATTGTGGACGATGTTATCTCCACCGGCGGCTCTCTGCACGCTCTGGAAACGCTGGCTGCCAAGACACCGGCACGGTTGTCGGCTGCTGCGCCGCCCTTGCTGAGGGTGACGCCGCCCAGCGCACCGACATCTTCTTCCTGGAGCCGCTGCCGCTGTTCCTGCACTAAGCAATGAAACGAAAGCTCGGTTGGTTCGGTCTCGGCTTTGCCGGGGCTGAGCTTGTTGCGGCAAACTGCCGCCGCTGGTCTGTGTGCCCGGCGGCGGCGTTTTGGTATGGCTGGTTTTTTGGAACCATACAAGGCACAGGAACAGGGCAATCCCAGCACTGGGGGCACTTTGCGGGCTGGCGTGGTTCTTCGTGTTTTCGCTGGTGTGGGTGCAGCCAGTCCGTGCGCTGGCAGGGCAGAACTGCTGTGCGCTGCACAGCCGTCATCGAGACGGACGCCGAGGCCTCCTACAGCGACAGTCGCCTGCGGGGCACGTTGCTGCTGACGGAGATAGATGGAAACCCGCCATATCCGGGTACAGTGTGCATCGTTTCCGGGAGAAGCGGGCAGGAGAGCGTTTTTCCGCAACCTTCACCCTGCGCGAACTGCCGGACAACAAATACCGCTTTGAGCCGCAACAGCAAGGGGTGTCTATCTGCAGGCGGAGTATCAGGGCGGCTACCGTGCGTTGGACGCCAGCCGTGGCGTGCGGTTCGCACTGTACCGGCTGCGTGGGCGGTGGAGCGCCATACTGCGGCGCTGGCTGCCGAAGCGGCTGGACGGCATGGAGGCCGCCATGCTGCTGGCGGACAAGAGCCGACTTGACGATACAACACAGCAGGCGTTCCGCACGGCGGGTGTATCGCACCTGCTGGCGGTGTCGGGCCTGCATCTGGCGCTGCTCTGCCGGCTGTTGGGCTTTGGCCGCAGGTGGAAATTTTACAAACCGCTCATCATCCTGCGCGGCGCGGTGGCGCTGTTCTATGTGCTGCTGACCGGGGTGCCTGTCTCAAGGTGCTGCGAGCAGGGCGGTGTTTGGCGGTGGCACTGGCGGAGAACTTTCTGCTGCTGCCGTTCGACTTGCTGACCTCGACCGGCTTTTTGCGGCGGTCCCAGTTGGGCCTGCAGAACGCCTATGCGCCCTGCGACATCGGCTTTCAGCTGTCCTTCTGCGCCGTGCTGGGCGTACAGGCGGCCGCCGCGCTGACCCGCCCGGGAGGCAGGCTGCAGGGGAGAATGCGCCTCTCAGGCTGCTCTGCCGCCTGGCAGAGCCGGTGCAAGTGCCGCGCTTTACCAACCTTGCCGCTACCGTTGCTGGTAGCGCCACGGCATGGCGGCCAGTCTGGTGGGCATCTGCAATCTGCTGGTCGTCTGGATGCTGCAGCCCGCGCGCTGCAAATGGGTATCCTGCTGTTGGCTCAGCGCTGCACCGTTTTTTCTGCCGTTTACAATCTGGTGGGGCTGCTGCTCAGTCTGTGGCTCGAAACTCATGCTCTGGTTGGTAGAGCGCTGCCGCAGCGCTGCCGTTCGCGTCGGTTTATCTGCCGCAGCGGTACGCACGCTGTTTGTGCTGGCGGTGCTGGGGGCGCTGGCGGCGGCTGCCTACTGGTATGCTAAAGCTGCGGGCCTGCCTGCTGCCGCAGTGGCCCGCCTGCGGCGGTGCTGGCTGTGGGCATGGGACTGTGTATGCAAAGGGACGTTGTGCAGCTGGCTCTCGTGGGGGCGGCCAACAACCCCTGCGTGGTCTGCGTGCAGAATGGAAAGACGGTGGTGTTTTTCCGCGGCGGGGGGAGAGCAACCTGGCCGCCGTGAAAAATTACCTCCGGGCGCAGTCGGGGAGCGAACCGACCCTGCTTGTTGACCTGCGGGCCAAAGCCCACCGAGTTGGACTTCGCCGCCGAGGTCGTGACGATGCAGGAACAGCCCGACTTTGCAACACGCCCGGTGCTTGACGGATTGGCGCTGGACCTGTATCATAATAAAAGTGCCAGCCTCGCCGTGCTGGAGGTGGGCGGGCGGCATTCGCCGTGGGTGCGGGTAATATCCGGCTGGCGGACTGTGCGGGTGTGGATGTGCTCTGCGCACCGGGCAGTTGGCCGGACGCCACCGTGCAGCCGGACTGTTTACACACCAGCACCGCGCCGAAATGGCTGGACAAAGCCGAAAACTACTGCGCTATGGCGAAGCGAAGGGCCGGGCTTGACCCTGCGCCCCGGCCGCAGCCTACTTTGGGAGGAGGCTGGACCGTTGCTGTACAGTGAGAAAATGAACTCAATAATAAGCGTCTGAAAGCGGGCTGCGGACTGTACTATTTTTTACGCATCGGACGAAGCACTCGTCCACAACGCCGCGCAAAAAGGCGCTGAAATTCCTGAACCAGGATGACCCGAGACCACCGCGTGTTGGACGGACCGACACCCGCTGTGGAGAAATCGTGCTGGCTGCCGGTACGATCTCCCTTTTTTCGGCGGGCGGCGTCTGGATGCTGATGCCGCTGGTGCGTCCCTCGACCTACTCCGGACAAGAGATTTACAGGAGCTTTGCGATACGCTGTCTATTTACCGAGGTTTGCCATCTTTGTGATGACGGCGTCGTCGAGAAAACCGACAGCTGCGCCCCGGCAAGCCAGGGAGCAAAAAGCTCATCAGCTGCTGTGAAAAGCTCGGCTACTGCGTGCAGATCAACAAGCCCCAGGTGCGGCCTTGCAGGCTATGGCCGGGACTGGGCGAAGGAGAGTGGCGCGGTCTTTGCGCCGGGGGCAGAAAACGCCCTGCTGACCCGCTGCGGCGACAGTTCCTTTTTGAAAAACGAGGTGGAAAAACTGGCTGCGCTGGCAAAACTACGGCACTATCACGCCGCAGATGGTGGGCGAGATTGGCACCGTGACGCTGGACGCAGATACCTTTTGACATGGTCAAGTTGCTGACCGGCGGCCAGGCCGACAAGGCCCAGCAAAATGAAAACGCTGCTGGCGCTGCAAAATGACCCCATCATGATCACGGCGCACTCATCGCAAACTATCTCGATTTGTACCGTGTGTTGCTGGCCGCCGCAGCCGCCGCAGTCTGGCCGATGTCGGCAAAAAGATTTCGGCTACAAGGGCAACTGGAACTACCGCCTTAACAACAACTGAGCGCACGGCCTCGCGGTTCAAGCGCGGCCAGCTCGAACGCTGCCTGCACATCCTGCAAAGTTGGACACTGACCTGAAAAGCAGCAAGCTGGACGCAGAACTGCTGATGCAGAAGGCCCTGTGCGAGTTGGCGCTGGCAGGGGAGGGGCGTGATGCTGAAATTGAACAGGCCCGCTTCTGGTGGAGGGGAAATATGACGCCGCGCGGCTGGCAAAATCTTGTGGATGGCACGATCTTGACGACCGATGGTTTTCCGCGTGTTCAGGGACGGCGCATTGCAAAAGCTGCTCAAACGCATTTCCGCGGCGCAGGGACTTATCATTTTGACCGACTCTGACGCGGCGGGGTTTTAAAGATACGTCACTTCGTCACAGGGTTGGGGCGCGGAAAAATGTAACAAAGCCTATGTGCCTGCCATCCCGACGGGGGCGTCCCGCAAGGCAGGGCAAAGGAAGGTCTGCTGGGCGTCGAGGGGCGTGAACAAATGATTTGATTTTGCAGGGACTGGAAACAGCGCTGGCAAGCAAAACTACTTGTCAGCAGAAAACCGCACAGCTGCGGCCCATAACGTATACCGACCTGTACAGTGGGGCATTTTTCCGGCACGGCCAACAGCGCCGACAACCGCCGCGTCTTACTGCGTCTTGGATTGCCGCCGCGCCGCGAGAGCAAAAAAAAGAGCTGCTGCAAATTCTCAATACGCTTTACACCTACGACGCGCTGAACGCGGAAATCGAAAAATAGGAAGATAAAAATGTCCGAAAACCGAGCAAAACGGTTTCGGACTTTTTGTATTACTCAAACTTCCCAACTTTTCCAGCTCGGCCATCCACAGGGTGTTGCAGGCATCACTGGGCATACGCCAGTCACCGCGGGGGGACAGCGTGACAGATCCGACTTCGGGCCGTCGGGCAGACAACTGCGCTTTTGAACTGCTGGGCAAAGAAGCGGCGGTAGAAGTTGCGCAGCCAGGCCAGCAGTACTTCCGGCTCGTACCGCCCTGCAAAGGAGGTGCGGGCCAGGTGGTAAATCTTGGCGGGTCCAAACCCAAAGCGCAGCACATAGTACAAATAAAAATCAAGCAGTTCATACGGCCCAACCAGCTTTTCAGTCTGCTGGGCAATGGTGCCATCCGCGGCGGAGGGCAGCAGCTCCGGGCTGACTGGGGTATCCAGAATATCCACCAGCACATCACAGCACCGGCGTGGCCGCAGGTATCGGCCACATACTGCACAATGTGGCGCACCAGCGTTTTGGGCACCCCGGCGTTCACACCGTACATGCTCATGTGGTCGCCGTTGTAGGTGGCCCAGCCGAGGGCCAGCTCGCTCAAATCTCCGGTGCCGATCACAAAGCCGCCGTTTTGTTGGCGTAATCCATCAATTCCAGCGTGCGCACACGGGCCTGGCAGTTTTCAAAGGTCACATCAGCAGGTGTCGGCAGTCTGGCCGATATCGGCAAAGTGGCTTTCCACCGTGTTGGTAATGTTGATTTCGGTAAAGCTGACGCCCAGTGCTTCGCACAGAATCTCCGCGTTGGAGCGGGTGCGCTTGGTAGTTCCAAAGCAGGGCATGGTAATGGCAATAATGTTTGGGGTCACGGCCCAGCACCTTGCGCGCACGGCAACCAGCAAAGCCAGGCAGGAATCCAACCCGCCGGAAATACCCACAACAGCGCACTTGGCGTGGGTGTGCTCCATACGCTTGGCAAGGCCCTCAGCCTGGATGCGCAAAATCAGCTCGCAGCGCTCGGCGCGAGCAGCATCAGGTTCTGCGGCACAAATGGCGTGGGGGAAACAAACCGCGTCAGGGCAAGTGCTTCCGGCGGCAGATCAAACTCCACCGGTCGTGTATCCGGCGGCATCCGGCACAAAAGGTCGTGTTGCGGACGCTCCTGCACCATGCGGCCAGGTCCAGCTCGGTCACGGCGGCGTCCTCACCCGCAAAGGGGGCGGTGTCGGCCAGCAGCTTGCCGTTTTCCGCAATCAGATTGTGGGCGGCAAAGGTCATATCGGTGGTGCTTTCACCGTGCCCGGCGTCAGCATACACATAACCGCACAGCAGGCGGGCGCTCTGCCCAGCCACCAGCTCCCGGCGGTAGGCAGCTTTGCCTACCGTTTCATCGCTGGCAGAAAGGTTTGCAACCACCGTTGCCCCGGCCAGCGCATGGGCGCAGCTGGGCGGGACAGGTGCCCACAGATCCTCACACATTTCGGCGGCCCCCAGCACAAAGGCAGGCATCTGCTTGCAGGCAAACAGCAGGTTGAGTGCCAAACAGCGTTTCCTGCCCGGCCAGCGTGATTTCAAACGGCTTTTTGGGCCCGGGGATGAAATGGCGCTTTCGTAAAAACTCACCGTAGTTGGGCAGATGCAGGTTTTGGGTACAAGGCCCAACAGCTCGCCGTTGCAAACAACGGCGGCGCAGTTGTACAGCTTGCCGGTGTAGCGCACCGGCAGACCGACCAGAACCACAAGGTTGAGGCCCTGACTGGCTTTTAAGATGGCAACGAGGCCGTCCTCCGCCCCGCACAGCAGGGTGTCCTGCAAAAACAGATCGCTGCAGGTGTAGCCTGTCAGGGCAAACTCCGGCAGGCAGAGCAGCTGAACATTTTTCTCGGCATATTCGCGCATGACGCCGATGATCTGCTCGGCATTATACACACAATCGGCCACGCGCAGGGCGGGGCTGGCCGCAGCAGCGCGGATAAAACCGTTTTCAAAAGCGGGAAAGCTGTACTTCATAGCCAGACTTCCTTTATCATAGTATATAAAATTATCATAGCACAGCGCGCGCCGGGCCGCAAGTGCTGCTTTTACAAGCAAAAAATATCATTCAAAAAGTAATATATACTTGACATAATGTAAAGCACGCGATATAATAAAGCCACCGTAAGAAGAAAGGGACAAGCGACATGGCAAAAAAAACTTGAAGCTGAAAGCCGCCCGCGCCGTGCGCGATATGACGCAGGCGGATCTGGCGGCGGCGGTGGGCGTGTCCCGCCAGACCATCAACGCTATTGAAAAAGGGAGTATAACCCCACAATCAACTTTTGCCGCAGCATCTGCAAGGTGCTGGGCAAGACATTGGACGAGCTGTTCTGGGAGGAATGAGCGATGAACATAAAAGAATTTTTTAAGCGCGACAATCTTGATGAAATGCAAAAGCAGACCCTTTTTTAAAAATTGAGTCCTGCGGCTTCTGGGCGCTGTGGGTGCTGCTGCTGGCGGCGCTTACCATCGAAAGTCTGCTGGGCTTTACCCGCGGGAGATGGCGGCAGAATGGTTTATCTTTATGCTGGGGAGTGCCTATTCGGTCATAAGTGATCTGCGTGCCGGTATCTGGGACCGCCACCTTAAGGCGAACACGAAAACCAATGCCGCCGTGTCCGTTGTGGGCGGTGTTGCCGTGCTTGTGTGGGGGCTTATCAAATTTGCAGCGCTTGGCATGGGCGTTGCGGCGCTGCAGGCGGTAATTATGGGCGTTTGTACCGGGGTGCTGTGCTTTGCATTGCTGCAGCTCAGCATGAAAGCTTACAAAAACGCCACGCAGAACTGGAAAACCCCAAGGAGGACGACGATGAAAACGAATAAAAAAAGCTGACTATCTTTGCGCTCTGTGCTTACGCAATTCCGTTTCTGATGATGCCGCTCTTATACATCTGCCTGCAGAACGGGCAGGATACAAAGCATTTTTGCCAACGCCCAGATGTTCTACCGGCGGCGGGTGTCATGCTGGCCTTCCTGCTGGCGCGGCGGCCGGATACGCCCAAGCGGTTTTACATATTGCACCTGCTGGTTACAGCTATTATGCTGATCATGAGTGTGTTTCCACCGCTGCGCCGCAGGGCGAGGTGGTTATATATCGCCAACGCTTGTTATTGTTATCGCATCGGTGCTGGGCTGGATACTGCTGCTGACCGAGAAAAAAACAAAAGCGCGAGGCCTGCGGCCTGCGCCTGCACGGCAAGCTGCTGACGGCTCTTGGTATCTGCGTCTATTTCCTTGCGGTCAAGACCGCTATGGTCTTTCTTTCGATGGCGATGCAGGGCGGTGATAGCTGGGCTGAATATCTGGCCTACTGGCGCACATCTGCACCGTGGGTTATGGCAGTGGTTCTTGTGCCGAACTTCTTTTTGAGCTTTCTGCCGTTTTTTGGCGAGGAATACGGCTGGCGCTATTACCTGACGCCCGCCCTGCAAGGCCGCTTCGGCGCACGGCGCGGCGCACTGGCGGTAGGCGTGCTGTGGGGGCTGTGGCATCTGCCGCTGAATCTTTTCTTCTACAGCCCCGACACCTCACTGCAGAGCATTGCCGCACAGCTTGTTGCCTGCGTGACGCTCGGTGTCTTTTTCACCTTTGCGTATGAGAAGTGCGGCAAAAATATCTGGCTCCCCGTGGTGCTGCACTACCTCAACAACAGCATGGTCTTGGTCTGGACCGGTACGGCGGATATTTCAAATCAGATCATCAGCTGGACAGATGTGGCAATCAGCGCCATCATGTATGGGGTTGTATTCCTGCCGTTTCTGGCAGCAAAGTGCTACCGCAAGAATAAATAAAAAACAATAGTAAGGTGCAGCCCTTTAAATGAGGTTGCACCTGTTTTTTGATTGCCGTCAGACTGCAAACGCCTTGTGCAGGGCTTCGAGGGCGGCGTCCTCGTCCTGCTGGCGGATCAACAGCGAAATGTCGAGGTCGCTGGTCGTGATTAGCACGATCTCGATGCTTGCCCCGGCCAAGGCGGCCAGCGCACGGGCGCCGACACCGCAGCTGGTGACCATATCCTCGCCAAAGAGGTTGATCTTGCTGTAGCCGCCGGAGACCAGCGGGGAGATTGGCCTTTTGGCCGCAGCAGGCAGTGCCCGCATAACAGCGGCAAAGTTGTCATAGCTGGTCGTGAAGCTGAAATCCACCGCAGAGCCGCGGGGCGCACTCTGGCAGATCATATCCACCACGATACCTGCCTTTGCAAAGACATCCAGATGCTCGGCCAGACTCTGGGCACTGTACTGGGCACCCGGGAAGGTGGTGAGCATAATGTTCTGCTCACTGGTGATCTTGCTGACGCCGTACATAAACAGTCATCCTTTCTTTCAATCGAATGTAATAAACTGCTCGTCGATAGAATTGCGGAGCACGCTTTCAATGTATTCGCGGGAGAGGGTAAACTCGCCGTGGGCAGCACCAGTTCATCGGTGTACATGCTGTAGGGGTAGACGCGGATATCCTTATACCCGGCCTCATATTGGCTTATGACGCAGTGCAGCTTGGGGTCAAGCATGGCAACAGGTGCTGCTGCCATCGGGCTGGGTGGTTTTCTCGAAGGTCATGTCCAAAATCGCGCCGATGACATTATCAGGCGAGGACTGCGCATTGATGAAGTTGCCCAGACTGTATACGACAAGGGTGGTATTGCCGTTGGCGCCCGTCAGCCATGCGGCGTTTTGGGTCACATGGGGGTGGGTGCCGATGATCAGGTCAACGCCCTGATCTGCCAGCCACTGGGCAGTATCCTTCTGGAAGTCGTTGACCACATGGGTGCCCTCGGTGCCCCAGTGCGCGCTGACCACCAGCACATCACAGTTGGGGCGCATAGCGGCGATCTGCCGGGCAATGGTATCACGGTCATCGAGATAAACCACGCCGTAGGTAGCCCCGGAGGGGGTGGGCAGCCCATTGGTATGCTCCGTATAAGACAGGTAGCCGAAAGTGATGCCGTTGACGGTCTGATAGACATAATCGTCATAGGTGTCAAGATTATAAAAGCCCATCGAGACAACATCATCCGGCATGGCGGCCCAATGCTCACGCGAGGCATCAATGCCTGCAGCGCCCTTTGTCATAGCTGTGGTTGTTGGACAGGCTGAACACCCGGAAGCCAAGGCTGTACAGCGTATCGGTGATCTCACCGGGAGTGGAGAACATCGGGTAGCCGCTGGGAGCGAAAGCGTCATTGACCAGCGTTTCCTGATTGAGCCAGTTTACATCGAACTGGGTGTAGAAGTCCCGCATGTTCTCATAGGCAAAGGAAAAGTCATAGTGGTCGCCGCCGCGCTGCTTGGCCTGCAGGAAGATGCCGTCATGGATCAGGTCATCTCCTGTGGCAGAAAAAGCGCACGGTCTCCACGACAGGCTGCGGCTCAGGGGTAGGCTCCGGTGTGGCAGCGGGCTCAACAAGCCGCCACCGGCTGCGGTTCCCGCAGCGGGCAGGGGGCCTGCTCCTGCTTGCCGACACCCAGCAGAGAGCCGGCCAGCACACCGCCCACGCCCAGCGCAATCACCAGGCAGGCGGCAATGTCGTTTCCTTTCATTCGCATAACAGCTTACCCCGCAGCAGATCGGTCATGGTATAGTAGCCCGGGGCAAGAGCCGCAATGTAGAGCGCAGCCTGCACGGCACCGTCAGCAAAGAACACCGCGGCTTCCCGCGCTGTGGCTCAGCGTGACGACCTCGTCAGGGCCGCAGAACAGCACATCGTGCTCACCCACAATGCCGCCGCCACGCACCGAGCTGATACCCAACTCCTTCGCGCCGCGCTTCTGGCGCACCTGAGAGCGGTCGTAGACATACTCATACCGGCCGTCAGCCTCGGCGTTGATGGCATCGGCAATCATCAGTGCTGTGCCGCTGGGGGCGTCCAGCTTGTTATGATGGTGCTTCTCGATGATCTCAATGTCAAACTCGCCGCCCAGAAGCTTTGTAGCCTGACGCGCCAGCTCGATCAGTACATTGACGCCCACAGACATGTTGGCGCTGCGGAAGATCGGCGTTTTTGGCGCTGGCGGCCTCCAGCACGGCCTCGTCCGCCTTGGAAAGACCGGTGGAACAGATCACGCAGGGCAGACCGTTGGCTGCGCCATACTGTGCTGCAGCCACAGCCCCGGCGGGAGAGGAAAAGTCGATGATAACGCCGCGGCAGGGAAGCGCATCAAAGTCGGAGAAGATGGGGATCTCGCCCAGATGCCCCGGCTCGCGGTCCACACCGGCGACGACACGGCAATCGTCCCGTACACCGATTTTCTCCAGCAGGGCGCGCCCCATGCGGCCGCAGATGCCCTGAATGATGATATCCGTCATTGTTGCCATTCCTTTCACAAAAACCAAAAAGCCGACCCGTACCGGACGGAGGGTCGGCTGCGAATTATTTCAGCAGGCCGAAATCCTGCAGAGCCTTTTCCAGCTGTGCCTGTACGGCTGCGCAGGGGCCACAAGCGGCAGACGGCATTCGCCGGCCTGCCATCCCAGACGGTTCATGGCCCACTTGACTGGGATGGGGTTTACATCGGCAAACAGGGCCTTGATGAGGGGCAGCGCCTTCAGCTGCATTGCAAGGCTCTCATCAAAGTCACCGGCGAACCACTTGGCGCAGATGTCGTGGGTGTACTGCGGTGCCACGTTGACAGCACACTGATGACGCCCTTTGCCGCCCAGCGCCAGCAGCGGGACGATCTGATCATCATTGCCGGAGTAGAGGTTCAGCTCATCACCGCAGAGGGCGGCGATCTCCGCCACCTGACTGATGTTGCCGCTGGCCTCCTTGACGGCGTTGATGTTGGGGTGCTTGGCAAGCTCCGCCAGCGTGGCCGGGGTCAGGTTGCAGCCGGTGCGGCTGGGCACATTAGTAGAGGGATGCAGGGCAGATGCACAGCATCCGCAATTGCCGTGTAGTGGGCAATCAGGCCCGCCTGACTGGCCTTGTTGTAGTAGGGGGGTGACCAGCAGCAGGGCATCGGCACCGTCGGCCTCGGCCTGCTGGGACAGCCAGATCGCATACTTTGTATCGTTGGAGCCGGTGCCCGCCACTACGGGAACGCGCCCGGCCACTTTTTTGACGGCATAGCGGATGCACTCGGTATGCTCCTCGTCGGTCATCGTCGGGGACTCACCGGTAGTGCCGCAGATGACAATGGCATCGGTGCTGTGGGAGGCAATCTGATCCTCGATAATGCGGCCCAGCTCGTCATAGTTGACGCTGCCGTCCGCGTGCATCGGGGTAATGATGGCCACAGCGGCTCCTGTAAAAACGGGTTTCTTCATACAAATTCTCCTTATACCAAAGCGTTGCTTTGTATCGAATCAGTCAAAATAGCCCTTGGCGGCCAGCAGCTCGGCCAGCAGAACAGCGCCGCCTGCCGCGCCGCGCAGTGTGTTGTGAGACAGGCAGACAAATTTGTAATCGTATTGGTTATCCTCGCGCAGGCGTCCGATGCTGACAGCCATGCCGTTCTCCAGCATACGGTCAAGCTTCGGCTGCGGACGATCGTTTTCCTCAAAATAGTGCAGGAACTGCTTGGGGGCGCTGGGCAGATTCAGATCCTGTGCGGGGCCGTGAAACTCCTTCCATGCCTGCAGAACCTCTTCCTTGGTCGGCTTATTTTCAAAGCGTACAAAGACGGCGCCCATATGGCCGTCAGAAACGGGAACACGCAGGCACTGCGCCGTGAAGCGGGGGGCATCTGCGGACACAATCCGATCGCCCTCGACATGACCCCACAGCTTCAGCGGCTCGTTTTCGCTCTTTTCGTCCTCGCCGCCGATGATAGGGGATGACATTGTCCAGAATATCGGGGAAGGTCTCAAAGGTTTTGCCGGCACCGGAGATAGCCTGATAGGTGCAGACCAGCACATCGGAGATGCCGTATTTGCGCAGGGGATGCAGGGCAGGCACATAGCTCTGCAGGCTGCAGTTGGACTTAACGGCCACAAAGCCGCGCTTGGTGCCCAGACGCTTGCGCTGTGCGGGGATGATCTCGATATGGTCGGCGTTGATCTCAGGCACGACCATCGGCACATCGGGGGTAAAGCGGTGTGCGCTGTTGTTGGAGACAACGGGGCACTCGGCCTTGGCGTAGGCCTCCTCCAGTGCCTTGATCTCCTCCTTCTTCATGTTGACGGCGCAGAAAACGAAATCGACTTTGGAAGCGACCTCCTCAACATTGGCGGCATCCAGCACGACCATCTTCTTGACGCTCTCGGGCATGGGGGTCGTCATGAGCCAGCGGTTTGCCAACGGCATCCTCGTAGGTCTTGCCTGCGCTGCGTGCGCTGGCTGCAAGGGCAACCAGATTGAACCAAGGGTGATTTTCCAGCAGCGTGATAAAGCGCTGACCGACCATACCGGTTGCACCGATGACACCAACATTGTACTGTTTCATCCTGACTAAGACCTTCCTTTCACAAACCCTTCCCAATATCTATGCAGTCAAACGAAATTTTGCACAGATAATAAAAAACCGGCTTTGAAAACCGGCACAAAATGCAATATAATATCATATTGCATATAACACAGCGCAACACACCGTTTTGCGGTGTGACAGTCCCGCACCTGTTCGGCTGCGGACCCAGGAAGATGCGTGCCGCGCATCCCCTTCGGCGAAGGACCCTTTCCCCCGTTTCCGCCCTTGGCAGGGAATAAAGAAACCGGTACTGATGCACTTCGCGCCTCTGTGTTTGGATTCATTATAGTATGCTCCGGAACGAATGTCAAGATAATATCGCTTTAAAGTGAAAAAGGATGAAAAATCATGTTGAAAAAAGATTTCTGGTATGACCTGCCTAAAGAGTTGATCGCGCAGGAACCCGCTGACCCGCGGGATGCCGCACGCCTGATGGTGCTGGACCGCAAGAACGATAAGATTCTGCATTCGGTATTCCATGAACTGCCCCACTATCTGGAAAAGGGCGATCTTCTGGTGGTCAACAACTCCAAGGTCCTGCCCGCCCGCCTGATGGGCACCAAGGTGCCCACGGGTGCAGTTTGTGAGCTGCTGCTGCTGCGTCAGGTCAAGGGCGATACATGGGAGTGTCTGGCCCGCCCCGGCAAGCGGATGCAGCCCGGTACAAAGGTGGAATTCGGTGACGGCAGCCTGACTGCCGTGGTGGACGAGACGCTGCCGGACGGCAACAAGCATGTAACTTTCAGCTATGATACAGAAACTTTGTATGAGAAGCTGGACGAGTTCGGCAAAATGCCTCTGCCGCCCTATATCACGAAGCAGCTTGAGGATCAAAGCCAGTACCAGACCGTCTATGCCAAGGAGCTTGGCAGCGCCGCCGCGCCGACGGCCGGCCTGCATTTTACCCCGCAGCTGATGGATACCATCCGCTCCCGCGGGTGAACATTGCCGAGGTTACGCTGCATGTCGGGCTTGGCACCTTCCGCCCTGTGAATGAGGAGGACATTGAGGACCATCAGATGCACAGCGAGTGGTACTCTGTCAGTGAGGAGACTGCGAAGCTTATCAATGAGACCCGTGCGGCGGGCCATCGCGTGATTGCTGTCGGCACAACCAGCTGCCGCACGCTGGAATCCGTCTGGGATCGCTACGGCAAGATCGTACCCTGCAGCGGCAACACGAGCATTTTTATTTATCCCGGTATCGAACTGCACGCCATTGACGGTGCCTGATCACAAACTTCCATCTGCCGGAAAGCACCCTTTATCATGCTGATTGCCGCCTTCTACGGCTATGATAAGACGATGGCTTCCGACAAGACCGCTGTTGAGCAAAAAATACCGCTTCTTCAGCTTCGGTGATGCGATGTTCATTCGCTGATTGCCGGTTGACGAATCATCGGTTTTCTTCTATAATATTTTATTAGGCGGTGCGGGGAAAAGCCCTCTGCGCCGCTTTTTTTTTCGGACAATATATAAAATGGAGATAGTATCTATGCCTTACCGCCTTATCAAACAGGAAGGTGCCGCCCGCCGCGGTGAGTTTACCACGGTCCACGGTACGGTACAGACCCCCGCATTCCAGAATGTTGCCACGGCCGCTGCCATCAAGGGCGGTCTTTCGGCGCTGGATCTCAAGGATATCCGCGCACAGGTCATGCTGTGCAACACCTATCATCTGCATCTGCGTCCGGGTGATAAGCTGGTGGCCGATATGGGCGGCCTGCACAAATTCACAAAATGGGACGGCCCCATCCTGACGGACAGCGGCGGGTTTCAGGTGTTCAGTCTGGCCAAGCTGCGCCAGATCACCGAGGAAGGCGTGACTTTCAACTCTCATCTGGACGGACACCGGATCTTTATGGGCCCGGAGCAGAGCATGCAGATTCAGGCTAATCTGGGCTCCACCATCGCTATGGCCTTTGATGAGTGTGTTGAAAACCCGGCAACCTATGAATATGCCAAAAACAGCTGCGCCCGCACGGCACGCTGGCTGCTGCGCTGCAAGGCGGAGATGAACCGTCTGAAGCATGAAGAAAAGGCAGTCAACCCGGATCAGCTGTTGTTCGGCATCAATCAGGGCTGCACCTTCACGGATTTGCGTGTAGAGCATATGAAGCAGATCGCGGAGTACGATATGGACGGCTATGCCATCGGCGGTCTGGCTGTGGGTGAGCCTGCGGAGGTAATGTACGACATCATCTCTGCGGTGGAGCCGTTTGCCCCCAAGGACAAGATTCGCTACCTGATGGGCGTCGGTACGCCCGGCAATATCATCGAGGGCGTATACCGGCGGTGTGGATCTGTTTGACTGTGTTATGCCCAGCCGCAACGCGCGCCACGGGCATCTGTTCACTTGGGACGGCATCATCAATATCAAGAATGCTGAAATACGAGCGCGACGAGTCGCCCATCGACCCGCACTGCGACTGCCCGGTCTGCCTCAATTTCTCCCGTGCTTATATTCGCCATCTGCAGAAAGCGGACGAGATGCTGGGAATGCGACTGGCAGTTATGCATAATCTGTATTTCTACAATCACCTGATGGAGTGCATCCGCAGGCGCTGGACAACGGCACCTTCCAGTTCCACGATACTTATGTGCATAAACTTGACACCCGCATCTGATTTTTTTGACAAAACGCTTGCACAATGCACACTGATTCGATATAATAGAAGAAATCGTTATTTTTAAGGGAGTATACTTGCTATGATCCAGTTTTTTGAATGCCGCTGCCGGCACGGCCACTACCGCAGAGATGCTGATCAGCTTCCTGCCGATGGTTCTGATTATCGTCTTTATGATCGTTCTTGATCTACCTGCCGCAGAAGCGTCAGGACAAGAAGGATGCTGCCATGCGCAACTCCATTGAGATCGGCGACAAGGTCACCACCATCGGCGGTATTGTTGGCATTGTCTGCGCCATTGCCGACAAGGCGATGACACCCTCGTTATCGAGACCGGCAGCGACCGCACGAAGATCCGCTTCCGCCGCTCTGCAATTCTTCTGTGGAGAAGCTGGACACCGGTAAGGACAGCAAAAAGCTGCCCTGTCAAGAAGTAAGAGAGCAACCCACGCCCCTTGCATAGTGTTGACTGTGCAGGGGGCGTTTTTGGAAAAAATCTGCGCAAGTCGCCCAGAGCGGCGCCGAAAGACAACGGCTGCTGTGCTGTTGGCCGCCTTTGGCTGCGGTGTGGGGAAGCTGTATGCCGCTGTTGGCGGTGTGCATTTTTGACGCATACGGCGCGCTGCCGCTGGGCCTCGTGCGGCCGATGGCCTGTATGGCGGCTGCAGCGGGGGCGGCAGTATCCGCTGCGGTTCTGGCGCATCATCAGTGCAGGAGAAGCTGCTTCTGTGCGGGCTGGGCTGGCGGTGTGTTTACACGGTTTGTCTGCTGGGGCATCACTGCTCGCGGGCGGAGAGGTAAACTGGCAGGGCAGTAATGTGATGCTACCGATTGCTCTGCTGCTGGGAGGTCTGCTGGGCAGTGCAGTGACAGCCCTGCGGACAAACCGCTGATGCGGGCGGCTCGACGGCACTGCGTCTGCCTGCTGCCGCAGCTGCGAAACCAAGCGAGTCGAAGCGTAAAATCCGTGTCGGGGCGGCAGCCGGACTGCGTTGTCACTTGGCGCAGCATTTCTGCCGGGTATCTGCCGGGCATATGGCTGGGCCGGGACGGCGCCACGGCACTGGGCCAACAGCTGGCAGCCTGGTAAACAGAAAGCCCCGAAGGCACAGCTTTTGCGGCGGCTTCCGGGGCACGGTTTGCAGTGGGGGCATTGCAGCTTTGCGCAGTGCTTTTTGTGCGGGTTCTGCATCTGGGGCGTTACCTGCTGGTGCTGCTTTGCGGCGCGCGGGGGATTTCTCGGCTTCTGTGTGGCCTCCGTGGCAGCGGCTGACGGCGCGGCAGGACTGCTGCATCACCGCCGCGATACAGCTGTATCGATGTTGCTATGCTGCTGTTGTGTCTGTGGCTGGCCGGGTGGTCGGCGCAGTTGGCTGCACAGCTGTTCTGTGCTTGCGCAGGGGCGCGCCACAAGGGAAACGCCGGGGACCGCGGCGGCTTTTTGAGCCGTTTTGTGGCTGCACAGTTTTGTCAGCGGTCAGTGCTGTCGGGGTGTCTCGTCCCTGCCGGCAGCGGGCGATGAGGCTTTTCCTCCACATACTGGCTGGCCAGCGGGGGAAGCAGCAACGGCTTTTTTCAGCTGTTCGCGGGTGATGTGGGTGTATCTTTGCGTGGTAGAGACATTTTCGTGCCCCAATATTTTTCAGCGCCAGCATATCAACGCCGCCCCTGATACATAAGCGGCGGCGGCGGTATGGCGCAGCTTATGTGGGGAAAAATCCGCGGCCGCTCAAAACGGCACTTTGCAGGCAAAGCGGGCTACGATTCGCGCCGACCCGGCGCGCCGAAAAGCCGCTTGCCGGTGCGGCTGGAGATAAACAGTGCATCCTTGTCTACAAGATTCGGCAGGGAAGCGCGGTCCTTCCGGTAGCGCTGCAGGGCGTCCAGACAGGCGTTGTTCAGATAGACGAGCCGCTCTTTATTGCCTTTGCCGGTTATGCGGATGGTGTCATCGCGGAAATCGCCCATGTTGATCGTGACCAGCTTTCGGCCAACCGCATACCACAATTCAAAAACAGCGTTATAATGCAATAATCCCGCGTGTAGAAATCACTTTGTATATGGCTCAGCAAGGTGACGGCCTCGGTTTCGGTCTGGTATTTTGGCAGCGCCTTTTTGGGTGTGCCGAGGCTGATGTTTTTGGGGTTGGTTGTCAGCTTGTTGACCCGCGCAATAGTGGAAAAAGCCCTCAGCGAGCCTTCAAAGCTTGCGGGCGCGGGCCTTGGGGCCGTTGTCCGCGTTGCGGGCGCGGATCCAGATAGTCAAAGATGCCTCTTTTGCACCGCCATCGGCGGTGCGCCGGTCGCGTGATTTCATCGGGCGGCGATCGGCCACGCGCGCCGCCAGCGCTGCATCATAAAGCGGAAAAGCCGCGCAGGGTCGATAGGTATCTGCTGACAGTGCGCGGGAGCGTGCAGCTTTGCCAAAATCCAGATAGTGTAAAGATATTCAATTACATCATCGGAATGTTCAGATACGGCGCGTGACGCTCCGGATGGCCATCAATATAACTTCGTTTCACGAGCAAACCTCAAAAAATATAAAATGAGTGCGGAATCGCGAAATGTTGATTCGTTTTTTATTGTAGCACAGATAGGCGGCAGGCGTCAATTTCAATAAACTTATAAAATGCAAACTATCACGCATATTAAGCAGTGTGCAAATACAGAAACGCAAGGGCATGAATATTCATACAAAACAGCCAAGGCGGGAGGCGGCAACAGAAAGGTGAGCAGTGGCGGGCGCGCTTTCTCCCTGTTTCTATAACTTCAACAGTTTAGTTTAAAACGCAGGAAGGCGTTTTCGTTGCGATTTTGGCGTCTTGCATGGTTAACTGCTTCTGTATTTTTTAACGCATGCTTGCGTGTTTGTGTTGTGCATGCACCCGTGCGTGGTTTGTGTTCAGTCTGTTAACCGCTTTTGCGGACCTGCGGATGGTGCCTGCTGCGATCCCATTGCGGTAAAGACACGCGTCCTTTGTATCGGTGTATCCGCTGCTGCGAGATCGGCGCAAGTACTTACAACATTCGTATGGACGCTTGCAATTTACAGGAAATCTGGTATGATAAATAAAAAGGTTTGGCATCATGAGCAAAGGATGCGATAATAAAAATCCTGATCACGATTATTGCGCTGATGGTATTTATATGGCTTTGGCATATAATCAGCCGTATGATCATCCGGGACACTGATCCTCCGACCTCGCTTTTGTCGGTATTGATTTCCCTGTTGATTCAAATCGTGGTTTCCGGCGGCAATCATTGTGTATGCTGTTAAATGGATCACAAAAGGTGAAGAAATGAGCGGTGTTTGGTATGGGATTCTTTGGTAACAAAAAGCAGGCTCCGATGCCTGAGGCATCGGGGATCGGTCTTCTTTCTCTGACGCCGGATGAAATTGATCTGCTGCGTGAGTGCATGAAACGCACCGAGGACTATTACCGCGGGCTGTTGCTGCTCAAAGCAGGACTGGAACGCCGAGAAAAAACAGAAGCGGCCATTGCTATGATAAAGATCAGGTTGAATATGATCGACAAGCTACAGGAAAAAAACACGGTATGACGGACAATCTGACTACTAAAAATCTACAATCTGTCGAAAAAAGCCCTTCGCAGAACCGATCTTCTGCGAAAGGGCTTTTTGTAAACAGCTTTTTCAACGGTTGATTGATTGCGCCATCTTGTGGTAAGTATGCCGCTCGCCACGAATTGCAATCGAATATGCTATGATGTTCTGCGGCAGTGCCATGCCGGGCACGCCGGTGTCGCCGATGTGGTGGATATCTGCACCGGCCATCTTGCACATCAGCGCAATCCTGACGAATCGTGGCGGTGTCGGCGCCCTCCTGAGAAGTTCCGATGGCTGTCAGCGCCAGTTTACCGTGTGCGTGTACGGCTTCGATCAGGCGGTGGGCATAGTCCTGTGTGATGCCCGGTACAGTGCCCGGTGCAGGCAGCAGAATGATATCCGCGCCCGCTGCAATGAAGGCCTCGGCATCGGCGGGGGGGTCATGATTTTCTCCCCGCCCTCCCCTGCTACGCCGGAGGCATGCATCTTTCCGGCAGCCAGCATAACGCGGTCACCGACAGCGGCAGAAATCTCCTTCAGCGATGCTACGATCAATTCGTTGCTGACGCCGTTGCCGGGGGTTGCCGGTCAGAACGATCAGATCAACGCCCATTTCGGCGGCGCGGCGCGCGTTTTCTACCGTAGCCAAGCGGCCGCTGCTCATTTTCCAGAGCGTACCATCGTTGCTTTTTGCGGCCTCGTGGTCGCATGGCTCCAGATTGATGCCGATGACACGGCCTGTCAGACGCTTGAGCTCCCGCACGGTCTCTGCCTCGGGAACCTTCGGCAAGGCGTTGATGACCGGATGCTGCACATCAAACATGTTCAGCAGCAAAATGTCTGCGCTCAGAGCAGCTGCGTATTCGGCGTTTGTCACATCGACCAGCAGCGGCGGTGTCAGGCCGATGGTCTCACAGGCCAGTACACGCCCCTCGCTGCCGGCAATGGCGTCCAGCAGGTCGGTCTTGCGGTAGGCGGCTAAATCGCTGGGGGTGCAGTCCAGCAGGCGTTTTACGCTCATTCGTCGTCATCCTCCTCGACTACGCGGCCAATGCCCTTGCGGTAGAACGGCTCGCTGCCGCGCATACCCTGCTGGCCCATGGGAGAGATCGAGGTGGTGATGTTCAGATCCATCTTTTTCTCGCGGCTCAGCAGATACGGGCGGGCGGCCTGTGCTACGGCTGCAAAGAGCTTATCGTCCTTAGGACCGTCCAGCACCAGCAGATAGCTGCGGGCCTCGCCGTTGACGATCATAACGGACAGATAGGCAGAGCCCACACCGGGGGCACCTACCAGAATCTCGCAGATGGGGTCTACCATGGCATCGGGCAGAATGCTCGGCTCAACCAGAGTAACCGTGTCACCGGGATGGATACGGTGAGCCTCGCGCTGTGCTACGGCGTCCGCAATCTTATGTGCGACCTCGTCCTTCTGCTTTTTTGACCGACTCGATGAGCGGGCGCTCCAGACGCGGCTGTTGTCGCCGGGATTGATGACCAGCCCGCACGCGGCCTCGTTTTTAGCGATCATGTTGGCATAATCATCAAAGCGCAGCAGGACGATCTGCTGGGCAGCCTTGGCCTGCTTTGCCTGCCATTCATGCGCGGCATCCCAATCACTGAAGCCCAGATAATAGTGCTTTGCCCTCGGGGCTTGTGACCATCATAAGGCTGATTTTTGGTGTCTTTGGGCAGTTGTACACGGCCGTCCGGGCCGGGCTTGGGGGCGGGCTGGCCCTGCAGGTCAAATACAGCCGGGGCCAGCAGCGGCGAGCGCACCAGCTCATTCAGAATATCGTTCAGGTTTTTGGGACTGTTTTCCGCCTTGAAGGCTGCAATGGTTTCCTTGATTTTCGGGTTGAAAACGGGTGCTTTCGGGTCTTTCTGTTCAGGCATGGGTTCGTTCCTCACTTTAATTTTATTGCATTGATGGCTTCCCGCAGGTAGGATACGCCCACCAGCTTCAGGCCGGGAAATTGCGAAGGATCAATCATCTTTAAATTGTGCTTGGGTACGATGGCGGTGTCAAAGCCAACGCGCTGTGCCTCCCGCAGGCGTGTTTCCAGATGTGTAACGCTGCGTATCTCGCCGCCCAAGCCGACCTCGCCGATGGCCATGGTCTTTTCGTTCACCGGCAGGTCCAGCAGGCTGGATGCCAGCGCGATGCATACAGGCAGATCGCAGGCAGTCTCATCCAGCTTCAGGCCGCCGATGATATTGATATAAACATCCTGACTGTAAAAGGCGTATCCGGCGCGCTTTTCCAGCACTGCCAGCAGCAGGTACATCCTGTTATAGTCAAAGCCGCTGGCGGTACGCCGCGGGCTGGGAAAGCTTGTCTTTGTTGCCAGTGCCTGTATCTCGCTCAGCACCGGGCGGGTGCCCTCCATAACGCAGGCTACGCAGGTGCCGCTGATGCCGAGAGGCCGCCCCTCCAGCATGACCTGAGACGGGTTTTCAATCTGCGCCAGACCGCGGCCGGTCATATCGAACATGCCGATCTCGTTCGTGGAGCCGTACCGGTTCTTGACAGCGCGCGCAGTACGCGGTAGGGGCAAGGTCTTGTCACCCTAAAATAAAGCACGGTGTCCACGATATGCTCCATGACTTTGGGGCCGGCAATGGCACCGTCCTTATTGACATGGCCAACAATGAAGGTCGGAATCTCAAGCGTTTTTGCGACATTCAAAAACCGGGCGGAGCTTTCCTTTACCTGACTTACTGTGCCGGAGGAGGAGGAAATGTCAGTACAACGCATCGTCTGGATCGAGTCGATGACAACAAGGTCGGGCTTCATTGACTCGATCAGGCCGCAGATCTCATCGACATCGCTCTCCGCGACCAGTGAGATATTATCCTGCGGCACATCCAGACGGACGGCCCGCAGCTTGATCTGGCGGACAGATTCCTCGCCTGTGACATACAGCACATTTTTTTGGTTTTGCTGACCTCGCCGCAGAGCTGCAGCAAAATTGTGGATTTTTCCGATGCCCGGCTCACCGCCGATGAGCGTCACGCTGCCGATGACGCTGCCCCCGCCCAGCACCCGGTCCAGCTCACTGATACCGGTGACGATACGGCTCTTTTCCTCCGTGGTGCTGATGCTTTTCAGCTTTTTGCGGCACAAGGCTGGTCTGTCCCGCAACGCGCGGTGCAGCGGCTGCCTTGCCGGAGGCTGTTTTCGCGGGCTCGGCCACCACATCCTCGGTCATAGTGTTCCACGCGCCGCAGGAGGGGCAGCGCCCCAGCCAGCGGGGGCTGGTTTCACCGCACTGGGTGCAGACATAAATGGTTTTTAATTTTTCTTTAGGCATGGATGCCTCCCGAAAGTCTATACTTTTTCTATTATATCCCAAAACGCGCGCGGGGGGGCAAGTATGCGTGGCAGAAAAAACATTTGTAGCCGCAAAAACGACTTTTTCTATTGCTATTTTTTGAACATTGTGTTAAAAGTTAGGAAAATACTTTAATTTACCGTATTAAAGTATGAAACTGGGAAGGTGTGATGTTATGGAGTTCAATGTAAACGCGCCGATTTTATTTGTGCTGGTCGGCATTATTGTGGCGTTCGTGCTGGCGCAGTCAGCGTTCTTTCTGTGGCGTGCCGTAAAACGCGCTAAGGAGATCGGTCTGCCGCAGGAAACTGTGCGCAAAACCATCTCGGCAGCAGCCATTTTTACGGTGGCCCCCCGCAATCGCAATTGTGGTGGGTGTCATTTCCTTAAGCAAAAGTCTTGGCATCGCGCTGCCCTGGCTGCGTCTGTCGGTGGTAGGCTCCCCTGACCTATGAGACGGTCGCAGCCGGTACATCCCTGACCGAGTTGGGACTGGACACAAATACCCCATTCCCACTGCCTCGGATTATGTAACGGTGGCTGCTGTCATGACGGTGGGAATTATGGTTGGCCTGATTCTGGTCCCGCTGCTGACAAAGCGCATTCAGGGCGGCATGGTCAAGCTGGGTGCCAAAGACAGCCGCTGGGCGGATATTTTCAACAATGCCATGTTCCTCGGTATGATCAGCGCCTTCCTCGGCTATGTGTTCAGCGACGTGATGAATGTGACCCACGGCGATTTCTCGGGTCTTATCCCGGTGTTCGTCATGCTGACGTCGGCATTGGTAATGGTTATCTGCGGCGTGGCGGCCATGCGCACGAAAAAGCGCTGGATACAGGACTATGCCCTGCCCATCAGTATGCTGTGCGGTATGGGGGCATCCATTCCGCTGACAAGCTGGCTGAGCTAAAGGGAGGTGCGCAATATGGAAAAAACGGTTTTGCAGCAAAAAGAAACATACATGGACAGCGTACACCGCTGGGGCCGCATCTGGGGCCTCAGCCTGATGCTGCTGATTTTGGCATACCCGATTACGGTTTCCCTGATCTTCCACGCGCAGGTCAACTGGCCTGCGTTTGTGAAGGGCTTTATTGCCATCGGCCCGATGTACTGGGCTGTGGGTATTGTGGAAATTTTTCACCTATGTGCCGATGCTCGGCGCGGGCGGTAGCTATCTGTCGTTTGTGACGGGCAATATCTCGAACCTCAAGCTTCCCTGCGCCCTTGACGCTATGGAGCGCGCCGGGGTCAAATCCAACAGTGAGGAGGGCGAGATCATCTCCACCATCGCCATCGCGGTATCCAGCATTGTGACAACGCTGATTATTATAGTAGGCGTTGTGCTCATCGTACCGCTGACGCCGCTGCTGTCCTCCCCTGTCTTGGCACCTGCGTTCTCGCAGCTGCTGCCCGCGCTGTTCGGTGGTCTGGCGGTCGTGTTTATCTCTAAAAATGTCCGCCTGTCCATTGCGCCGGTCATCCTCATGCTGGTGCTGTTCATCTTTGTGCCAGCGCTCAATGCGTCCACGGTAGGCATTATGGTTCCGGTCGGCGTTGTTTTTCAGCCTTGTTGTGGCGCGAATTCTGTACAAAAAAGGGTCTTGTCTGACCCGATAGGAGGAATACAAAATGTTCGTTTTATGGCTGATTTTGGCGGCACTGGCTGTATTGGTCGCTGTTGTGCTGGTGCGCACGGTGCGCTTTACCCCCGGCCCCGCACCCGCCATGCCTGCAGGCAAGAGACCATCGACCGCGATAAAGCTGTCGAAAACCTGCGCACACTGGTTCGCTGCCGGACGGTCTCGAACACGGACCGTGCGCTCGAGGATGAGGCCGAGTTTGAAAAGCTCATCCATACCCTGCCGGAGTTGTATCCGAATGTGTTCAAGGTCTGCAAATTTGAAAGACTGGAGGACCGCGCGCTGCTGTTTACATGGGCGGGCAAGGCACATACCGATCCGACTGTCCTGATGGCCCACTATGATGTTGTCGATGTCGATGAGACAGGCTGGAAAAAGCCGCCGTTTGATGCGGTGCTGGAGGACGGTGTTGTCTGGGGCCGCGGCACGCTCGATACCAAGGTTACCTTCAACGGTGTCCTGACGGCGGCTGACAAGCTGATCGGCGAGGGGTATGTCCCCGCACAGGACATCTACTTTGCCTTCAGCGGCGGCGAGGAAGTCAACGGTCTCGGGGCGGTGCATATCGTTGATTGGTTTGAGGCAAACCACATCACCCCCGCGCTTGTTGTGGACGAGGGCGGCGCGGTCGTCGAGGATGTTTTCCCCGGCGTCAAGCAGCCCTGCGGCCTGATCGGCATTGCGGAAAAGGGTATGCTGAACGTGGAGTACAAGGTCAAGTCCGGCGGCGGCCATGCCAGCGCGCCCAAGCCGCACAGCCCGCTGGTGGCGCTGAGTGAGGCCTGCACCAAGATCGAAAACCATCCCTTCAAGGCGCATGTGACCAAGCCGGTTGCGGAGATGTTTGATACGCTGGGCCGCTACTCCAACTTCACCTACCGTATGATCTTTTGCCAACCTCTGGTTGTTCGGCGATGTGCTGGACTCCATCTGCCGCAAGAGCGGCGGCGAGCTGAACGCTCTGATGCGCACAACGGTGGCCTTCACGCAGGCTAAAGGGCAGCGCGGGACGCAATGTTATCCCGCCGGAGGCAGCCTTTATCAGCAACCTGCGCCTGAACCCCTGAGGACACGATGGACAGTGCCCTTGCCTACTTAAAAAGAAACCATCAATGACCCTGCCGTTGAGATCACAAAGCTGGAGGGCATGAACCCGAGCCGCATCAGCGAGACGAACTGCCCTGCATGGGATAAGGTCGCCAGCGCTGTGGCAGGCACCTGGAAGGGGGCTGTCTGGTAGCACCGTATCTGATGGTGCAATGCTCGGACAGCCGCCACTACGGCCGTATCAGCGACCATGTACCGTTTCTCGGCCATGGATCTGACCGCCGAGGAGCGCGGCACCCTGCATGGCAACAACGAACGCATCCGCGTCGAGACCGTTGGCCGTGCCGTGGAGTTCTATGTCCGTTTGATGCGGCAGTGCTGAAAATAGGTAAAAAAGAGGTGCAGCCCGTTTGAAGTGCTGCACCTCTTACTGTTTATATCCCCCAATTTATAGAGGGCGGCATTCTCGATGCCCAATCATACAAACTGAATTTCTCGGTTTTTTACTTCCAATGCTTTAGCGTAGGAACTAAAGACTCCATATGTGCCCTGACTTTCTCGGCAGGCCAATTCTCATTTGCCATATGTTCTACACAAAAATCAATAAGCTGTTCTTTTTGCTCTCGTATGTGAATTTACCATCACTGTAACACCATTTACAGTAATCTTCATTAAATTCGCCATCTGGTTCTTTGCTAAGTGTTTCATCGTCAAGAGGCATTCCGCAGCATTGGCAAATAAGCTGTCTCGGAGTTCCTAACAATGTATTGATAGATACGTCGAACAATTTTGAAAGCTGTTTTTAAGGTTTCTGTATTTGGGATTGTTTCACCCGTTTCCCAACGAGAAACTGCCTGACGAGTTACAAATACCTTTTCAGCTAGTTCTTCCTGAGAAAGATTGCTTTTGTTTCTCAGACCGAGTATCACATCTTTTTTGTTTCCATTTATATCACCACCTTGATTTAATTATAATGATTCACACCGGCAAACACAAAGCAACTGGCTGTTGCCCCTAAATCTGCAAAAAATTTTATTTTGGTTTCAAAACTATAGTACAATCTTTTTCTTGATCGATGGATTCATCAAACCCCTCGCTTTGGATTTCAAAGCCTTATGAAATGATTCGCTTCCTCCATACATGTGGACACTATCATAACTTCCGATTTGCTCCATTATACTACACAAAAAGCCCCCTGTCCAACAACATTTGCCGTGCGGACAGGGGGCTTGTTTTGCTTATAGTGTGTGACGAAATTGGCTGTGAAGCAACTTTGCTTTACAGCGTGATCTTGTGGTAAACCTTCTTGCCCTTCTTGATGACAACGCCCTTGTTCAGTGCGTCAACGGTCAGAACTGCCTTCGGGTCGGTAACTTTCTCGCCGTCGACGAGGACGCCGCCCTGCTGGACGAGCTGGCGGGCTTCACGGTTGGAGCCGCACAGACCCGCGGCGACCATGGCGGCCAGCAGGCCGACAGCACCGTCCTTGACAAGCGCTGCATCCAGCGCCGTGCTGGGCATGTGCTCATGATCAGCAGCACCGCTGAAAAGAGGCCGCGGGCGGTAGCCTGCGCCTTCTCGGCTTCTGCCTCGCCGTGGACCATCTTGGTCAGCTCGTAGGCAAGAATCTCCTTGGCCTTGTTGAGCTGGCTGCCCTGCCAGCCGTCCATCTTGTCAATCTCCTCGAGCGGGAGGAAGGTCAGCATGCGGATACACTTTGAGTACGTCGGCATCGTCGACGTTGCGCCAGTACTGGTAGAACTCAAACGGGCTGGTCTTGTTGGGGTCAAGCCAGACAGCGTTGCCGGCAGTCTTGCCCATCTTCTTGCCCTGCGAGTCGGTCAGCAGCGTGATGGTCATGGCGTAGGCATCCTTGCCCAGCTTGCGGCGGATCAGCTCGGTGCCGCCCAGCATGTTGCTCCACTGGTCATCGCCGCCAAATTCCATGTTGCAGCCGTAATTCTGGAACAGATGGTAGAAGTCGTAGCTCTGCATGATCATGTAGTTGAACTCAAGGAAGGACAGGCCCTTCTCCATGCGCTGCTTGTAGCACTCGGCACGCAGCATGTTATTGACGCTGAGAAACAGGGGCCGACTTCACGCAGCAGCTCGATGTAATTGAGGTTCAGGAGCCAGTCGGCGTTATTCAGCATCATAGCTTTGCCCTCACCAAACTCGATGAATCGCTCCATCTGGCGCTTGAAGCAGGCGGCGTTGTGGTCGATGTCCTCCTTGGTGAGCATCTTGCGCATGTCCGTGCGGCCGGAGGGGTCGCCAATCATGGTGGTGCCGTCGCCGATCAGAGCGATGGGACGGTTGCCTGCCTGCCATCTGCAGGCGTTTCATGAGGGTCAGGGCCATAAAGTGGCCAGCGGTCAGGCTGTCGGCCGTGCAGTCAAAGCCGATGTAGAACGTAGCCTTGCCGTTGTTGATCAGCTCCTTGATCTCCTCTTCGTCCGTAACCTGTGCAATCAGGCCGCGGGCTTTCAGTTCGTCATAAATCGTCATGGGTTTTACCTCCGTTTGTTGCGGCAAGGGCAAAAATAAAAGCCCCTGCCAAATGTGAATTTGGCAGAGGGCGAAATTTCGCGGTACCACCTCTGTTTGCCCGTGCCTCACGGCGGCGGGCCTTCGCGGGTGCGGCGGCCAAAGGGTAAGCCTGCGACACCCAAACGCTGTAACGTGCGCACACGGCACAGCCTACTAGCTTGCGCGTTCAGCCTGCTGCTCCGGGCTGTATTCGCCGTCAACCTCTGCTGACCCCTTGCACCGACCGGGGCTTCTCTGTAGCGTGGCAGATGGGTACTGGTTCCCATCACTGCATTTAACAAAAAATTACTCTATCATATTCTGCGCGGGTTGTCAAGCATGGGCCACGAGTTTTATTTTGCGTGAATTTATAGGGGCGGAGGGGTTATTTGGACTTCTCGATAAGCTCCCGCGCGCTGGCAAGGCTCAGTTCACTGACCTTGTCACCGGAGATCATCCGCGCCAGCACCTCCACGCGGCCGTCCATATCAAGGGTATGGATCTCGGTAAAGGTACGGTCGTTGCGGACAGTTTTCTGGATCAAAAGCTGGTTATCGGCAAAGGCAGCGATCTGCGGGGTATGGGTGATGCACAGCACCTGATGCCCTTTTGGCTGTCTGGTGCAAAAGCTGGCCGATACGCCCCGCCGCCAGACCCGAAACGCCTGTGTCGATCTCATCATAAATAACGGTGGGCAGGGCGTCGCGGTCGGCCAGGGCACTCTTGAACGCCAGCATAATACGGGAAAGCTCGCCGCCGGATGCAATCTTTGCCAGTGGCTTTGGCTCCTCACCGGGGTTGGTGGAGATCAAAAAAATTCCACGGTATCCTGCCCGTGGGAGGACAACGGCCCCCCGCGCATGCTTGAGTGCAAAACGGATGCCCGGCATGTTCAGAAATTCCAGCGCGGCTTTCATCTGCTTGTTCATGGCGGCAAAGCCCTTCAGGCGGCTTTGGGTCAGCGCCTCGGCAGCCTCCTTTGACGGCGGCATACAGCGTCTGCATCCGGGCCTTCAGCTCGGCGATCCGCTGGCCGGAGGACTGGAAGTTCTCTAACTCGGCGGCGGCTGTGTCGCGCCGTGCCAGAAGCTCCTCTACCTCCATACCAAACTTTTGCTTGATGCGGTAGATCGTATCAAGGCGGGATTCGATCTGATCCAGTTCCCCGGCGTCAAAGCCATAGGCATCCAACCGGTCAGCCAGATCGGTGGCAAGATCCCGGGCGCTGTAGTACAACTCATTCAGCCGCTCGGACATGGCAGCAAGCGATTCATCGAGCCGCGCACTGTTCTGCAGCCCGTCAACGGCCCCGCCCAAAAGGATCCGCTGCGCCCGCCTGCTCACCGTCCTCGTCACCGGCCAGTGCAAGGTGGGCGGCGGTGATGCCTTCCAGAATGCTCTGAGCATGGGTGATGACCGTCTTGCGCTCCTGCAGGGTCTTTTCCTCGCCGGGCTGCAGCGCAGCGGCGTCAATGGCATCGATCTCGGCGGTCAGGGCTTCTATGCGGCGCTGCTTGTCGGCCTCGCTGGCGTTTGCGGTATCCAGCTGGCGCTTTTACCGTGACCAGTTCGCGATAGCGGCGGTAATACTCGGCAAACAGCTCGCGGTTCTGGGCGTACTGATCCAGCAGCCCCAAATGCAGCGCCGGGTTTGTCAGGCTCTGGCTGTCGTGCTGGCCGTGGATGGACAGAAGTCCGGCGGAAATATCCCGCACCACGGCAGCGGTGGCAGGCATACCGTTGATACGGCAGTTGCCCTTGCCCTCGGCGTTGATCTCACGGTACAAAAAGCAGGTCATCGCTGGCCTCATAGCCGCACTTCTCAAGCTGCTTTTTGACAGACGCCGGTATAGCCTCAAAGGTGGCCCAGATACACGCCTTCTGAGCGCCGCTGCGCACAAGCTCGCGGGAGGTACGGTTACCAAGAATGGCGTTGATGGAGTCGATCAGGATGGACTTACCGGCACCTGTCTCACCTGTCAGCACCGTAAAGCCATGGGTGAAGTTGACCTCGGCCTTTTCAATAACCGCAACATTTTCAATTTTCAGGTTTGCCAGCATGGGGCGGCTCCTCCCTGTCGTTCAAATTACCCGCGGCGGGTATACTGCTGCAGCTGCTTGCAGATGACGGCGGCATCCTCTTCATTGCGCATCAGGATAAAGAAGGTGTCATCACCGGAAAGGGTGCCGACTACATTGTCCCATTGCTTGGCGTCAAACACCTCGCAGGCGGCGTTGGCCATGCCGGAGAAGCACTTGACCAGCACCATATGCCCGGCGTAGTCCACCTTGAGGACGGACTCCCGGAAGATCATCTCAAACCGGCTGGGCGAGTGTGTCACCTTGCCGGAGGCAGAGGCCGGTACATAGCGGTAGCGTCCGTCAGCGGTAGCCGTCTTGACCAGCTGCAGCTCACGGATGTCGCGGGATACGGTAGCCTGCGTTACATCAAAGCCTTCCTCCCGCAGATGTGCCAGCAGATCCTCCTGCCGGTCGATAGGATGCTGTTCGATCAGGTCCAAAATCGCCTGATGGCGTGCACTTTTCACAGGGATCATCTCCTCATCAATTTGTTTTCTATGGCATGAAACTGTTCGGCGTCATCAAATGTAATCAGCTGCAGATGCTGCCCGCCGCCGGTCACCAGCAGGCTTTCCCCGGGCAGCAGGCCGCACTGGTTGCTGCTGTCGGCGCAGGCAAAGCTGCCGTCGCGGTTTTCGGCATCGGCAATGATCTCCAGCTTTCGGCTGGCGGCAAACCACCAGCGGGGCTACATGGGCGTTATGAGCACAGACCGGCGTCAGAACCATGACATCGGCGGCAGCGTCCAAAATAGGGCCGCCGGCCGAGAAGGAATACGCAGTGGAACCGGTCGGTGTGGCCAGTATCATGCCATCGCTGCGGTAGCCGCCTACAAAGGCACCATCACAGTATACTTTATAATCCATCGGATGCAGGCGGGTGTTGCCAAAAAGCACAATGTCGTTGATGGCATCGGCCGCCCAGTCGTGGGCGGGCACGCGGGCATGCAGCAGTCCGCGCTCCACAAGGGTGAAATCCCCTGCCGCCAGCCGGTTCAGCTTGGTGGCAAGCTCTCCCACTTCACATGTGGCAAGAAAGCCTGTGCGGCCAAGGTTTACGCCCAGGACGGGCTTGCCGTGCGCCAGACAGTCCAGCCCGGCGCGCAGCAAGGTACCGTCACCGCCGATGGTCACGACCTGCTCGGCGGCGCGGTAGGCCTGCTCCTCCGGCAGGAAGCGTACGCCATCCAGCCCATCGGCCGCCGCAAAGGCCTGCGGCATCAGGACCGGATGCCCTGCCCGGCCAGCACAGCAGCGGCCTGCCGCGTAACGGCAAGCCCGGTGTCCTTGGTCGGGTTGGGAATCAGTAAAACCGACATAGCGTCAGGTTCCTTTCTCAGTGGTGGTTGGGCGTTTTATCCAGCGTCTCGTGGGAGGCTGCCACGACCTTTTCAATCAGGCCGTCCGGCAGTGGCAAAGGCGTGTCGCAGTGCTGGACGTACATCAAATATTCAATGTTGCCCTCGGGGCCTTTGATGGGAGAAAAATCCAGACCTGCCGGGGTAAAGTGGTTTGCCATGGCGTACCCTCAGCCATCTTCAGCACCTCGCGGTGGGTGGCCGGGTCACGGACAACACCCTTTTTACCGACCTTTTTCGCGGCCGGCCTCAAACTGCGGCTTGACGAGGCATACACCGACAGCCTCCGGCGTGCAGATCGTATCTGCGACCGGGAAAATATGCTTGAGAGAGATGAACGAAACATCAACACTGAAAAAGGCTACCGGCTCTGACAAGTCCTCGGACTTTACATTGCGGATGTTGGTGCGCTCCATGTTGATGACACGCTCGTCCGTGCGCAGACTCCATGCCAGTTGCCCGTAGCCGACATCAACGGCATAGACCTTGACAGCAATACGTAAACGGAACGAAGCGCCAAATTGAG
>VOFK01004014.1_pt1 | contig 33275 bp, 45 predicted proteins | sample 5384121 | NCBI WGS metagenome assembly VOFK01 (sample SAMN12384730, study PRJNA508395) | human gut metagenome | isolation source: healthy gut J | host: Homo sapiens | reverse complement strand
TCAGTAATACTTCCGTTCAGATTACGCATGTGCTTTTTACGGAACGGAGAACCATAATATTGCCTAAAAAAGGCAGATGTTACATTCGTGCTATCTTTGCTTTTACGCATCCGATTACAGGTCAAATAATGGAGTTTAAAGACGAAATGGCAGAAGATATGAGGGCTTTATCGAAAAACTTTCGTAAAATCATTGAAAAAAAGTAAAGTTATGATATGATAACATATATGTATTAATATTTTAATGTATTGAACTAAATTTAAGAGGTGATATAATGGCTTACAAAAGTAGTTAAAAAAGAATGTGCTTAATCCGCAAATCTTTTTAATGGAGGTTGAAGCTCCATTGGTTGCGAAGAAAGCAGAGCCGGGACAGTTCATCATTTTGAGAATTGATGAATACGGCGAAAGAGTTCCGTTTACAATCGCAGATTTTGACAGAGAAAAAGGGAACAGTTACAATTATCGTACAAATCGTAGGTAAGACAACAAAGGACCTTTTGCACAGGTTGAAGAAGGAGAAGAAATTCTTGACTTTGCCGGACCTTTGGGGAACACCTACACCGCTTGAAGGTCTAAAGAAAGTTGCGGTTATCGGCGGCGGTCTTGGCACAGCTATAGCTTATCCGCAGGCTAAGAAACTTCATAATCTTGGTGCCGACGTAACGGTTATCACAGGTTTTCGAAACAAGGATTTAGTTATTCTTGAAGATGAACTAAAGAAAGTTTCAAACAAACTTATCGTTGCAACAGACGACGGTTCAAACGGAAATCAAGGCTTTGTTACAGATATGCTTAAAAAAAAGAAATCGAAGCAGGCGAAAAGTTTGACGAAGTAATCGCAATCGGTCCGCTTGTAATGATGAAATTTGTCTGTAAGCTGACAGAACAATACAACATTCCTACAACAGTTTCAATGAACCCTGTTATGATTGACGGTACAGGTATTGTGCGGCGGCTGCCGTGATAATAGTCGGCGGAGAAACAAAGTTCGCTTGCGTGGACGGTCCTGACTTTGACGGTCACAAGATTGACTGGGATACTGCTATGAAACGTGGCAGAATGTTTAAGGATTACGAAGAAAAAATCATGTAAAGAAGGTCACTGCAGAATAGGCAGAACCAATCATCAAGACTGATTAAGGGAGGATTTTTAATATGCCAAATATGAGAATGGACAAAAATCCGATGCCGGAGCAATGTCCTAATGTAAGAAACAAGAATTTTCTTGAAGTAACAACAGGTTATACAGAGGAAATGGCAATAGACGAGGCACAGAGATGTCTTAACTGTAAACATAAGCCTTGTATGCAAGGCTGTCCTGTAAGCGTTAAAATCCTGAATTTATCGCATTTGTTGCAAAGGGTGAATTTGAAAACGCTTATAAGAAGATTAAGGAAACAAATGCACTTCCTGCTGTTTGCGGCAGAGTATGTCCGCAGGAAAAGCAGTGTGAATCAAAGTGTGTAAGAGGTATCAAGGGCGAAAAGCGTCGATATCGGCAGACTTGAAAGATTTGTTGCCGACTGGCATATGAAGAATGTCAAGGAAGAAATTGAAAAGCCTGTTTCAAACGGTAAGAGAGTTGCAGTTGTAGGGAAGCGGTCCTTCAGGACTTACAGTTGCGGGCGACCTTGCTAAAAAGGGTTACGAAGTAACAATTTACGAGGCATTCCATACAGCAGGCGGCGTTTTGATGTACGGTATTCCTGAATTCAGACTTCCAAAGGATATTGTGCAAAAGGAAATCTCTAACCTAAAGGAAATGGGTGTTGGACATCGAAACTAACGTAGTTATCGGTAAGACACTTACTGTTGACGAATTGTTTGACGAAATGAATTTTGATGCGGTATATATCGGCTCAGGTGCAGGTCTGCCTCACTTTATGGGTATCGAGGGCGAAAGCCTTAACGGTGTATACAGTGCAAATGAATTCTTAACAAGAATTAATCTTATGAAGGGCTATAAGTTCCCTGAATATGATACACCTGTATATGTAGGTAAAAATGTTGCGGTTCTTGGCGGCGGTAACGTTGCTATGGACGCTGCAAGATCGGCAAAAGCGTCTTGGCGCTGAAAACGTATATATCGTTTACAGACGTGGTAAGGAAGAACTTCCTGCAAGAGCGGAAGAAGTATTCCACGCAGAAGAAGAAGGTATCGAATTTAAACTTCTTCAAAATCCGACAAAGATTCTTGGCAACGAGGACGGTTGGGTAAGCGGTATGGAAGTTATCAAAATGGAACTTGGCGAGCCTGACGACAGTGGCAGAAGACGTCCAGTTCCTATCGAGGGCAGTGAAGAAGTTATTGACGTAGATACAGTAGTTGTAGCTATCGGTCAAACTCGAACCCGCTTATCAGAAAGACAACAAAAAAGGTCTTGATACAAATAAGAGGGGTTGTATCATTGCTGATGAGGACACAGGTAAAACTTCAAAAGACCATGTATATGCCGGCGGTGACGTTGTAACAGGTGCCGCAACAGTTATTCTTGCAATGGGTGCGGGTAAAGCCGCAGCTGCTGCAATAGATGAAGAACTAAGCAAATAAAAATAACGGCGACAGTCGTGAAAATGCACTCTTTACGGAGTGCATTTTTTGTACTTAAATTGTGTAATTTTCTATTTAGACCTTGAAAAAAACGCTATATGTAGTAGAATATTTAGAGAAATAATTAAATTACGGAGGCAGTCTTATGAAGGTAATAGCTGCAACAAAAAAACAAAGGAAAAATAAGAGAAATGCAAGAAATTCTTGCACCGCTTGACATTGGAATCGTATCACAACAAGAGCTTGGATTTGATGTTGATGCGGAAGAAACAGGCGACACGTTTGTAAAAAACGCACTTATTAAGGCAAGAGCGGTTGCTATGGTTTGCGATTATCCTATCCTTGCGGACGATTCGGGCATATGCGTTGAGGCACTCGGCGGTGCACCGGGTGTCAGAAGTGCAAGATACGCCGGTGACAATGCAACGGACGAGGACAGAATTAACAAACTTTTAACGGAACTCGGCGACAACGAAAACCGCAGAGCAAAGTTTGTGACGTCGGTAGCGTTTATAATGCCTGACGGTACGGAAATAACCGCTGAGGGTGAAGTAAAAGGCACGATAACAAAAGAGCCTAAGGGTGAAAACGGATTTGGATATGATCCGATATTTTTGTCTGACGAACTCGGTAAAACGTTTGCCGAAAGCAGTGACGAAGAAAAAAAATTCAATCAGTCATCGCGGACGTGCATTGAAAAAAAATCTGTATGATAAGTTGAAGAAAAAATGAATTAAATAAATATAAGAAAGGTAACAGATTGCTATGATGAATGATATATATTTGGAATACATACTAAAGAAGAAAAAAACAGGCGGACAAAAGGCGATTATCGCAGTTATAATTTTTGCGGCGATTATTGTATCGCTGGCTTTGCTATTACTTATTTTTTGCAACGGCTACTGCACTTTCGGGCACTCAATTCGGTTCATTTTCATTTAGTATCGGACTTGTGCTTATAGCATTTGCGTGGTACGGTGCGTATTTGCTTATGAGTATGCAAAATATTGAGTACGAATATATACTTACAAACAGCGAAATTGATATTGATAAGATTATGTCAAAGAAAGCAAGAAAAAGAATTGCAAGTTTTGACTTTAAAAGAAATAAATATTTGTGCGAATATCAATGATAACGAGCATAATCACGACTATAAAAATGTAACAGTAAGCAAAACTTTTGACGTTACGGGTGATAAGTCGAGAGGTAATGTTTACTTTGTTGATTACAGCCAAGACAGTGAAAATTACAGAGTATTGTTCCAGCCACATCAAAGATGATTGAATCAATCAAGAGATTTAATCCGAGAAATGTATTTGTAATGGAGGACTAAAATATGAAAGCGTGTTTTGCCTCTGAAATGAGAGGTGTGGACAAGGCGGCAAGTGAAATCGGCGGAATACCGAGTATTGTGCTTATGGAAAATGCCGCTATGGCTTGTGTGGAAGAACTAAAAACGACTTTGCAAACCTTTCGGAAAAATCGGTCGCGGTATTTTGCGGAAAAGGCAATAACGGCGGTGACGGTTTCGCAATCGCAAGACATCTGTACAATATGGGCATTGATGTGGCGGTTTATTTGGTATGCGGAAATGAATTTAAAGGCGACGCAAAAATTAATTTTGATATAATCAAGAGAATGAATATCAACATTGATGTCATTTCCGATATAGAGGATTTGAAATATATAGTGCGTTCGTATGACATAATTGTTGACGCAATTTTCGGGAACAGGCATAAGCGGAACGGTACGCGGAATAAGTTATGACGTTATAAGTGAAATTAACGATAACGCAAAGTATATAGTGGCGGTTGACGTTCCGAGCGGAATTAATTCCGACAGCGGCGAAATTTGCGGAGTATGTATAAAGGCTGACAAAACAGTGACTTTTGCGGCTTACAAAGTCGGTATGCTTATGTTTCCTCCGCGGCTGATTATGTGGGGAAGGTAGAGGTTAAGAATATTTCAATTCCGGACTATATAATTGACGTACAGAATTTGAAGATTAACGTAATTGACGATAAATTTGTGCGTTCAAATTTTCCTAAACGTGAAAACAATTCGCAGAAAGGAGATTACGGTAAGGTACTTGTTATAGCGGGTTCGGTCGGAATGACAGGAGCGGCATATTTGTCGTCACAAACCGCAGTTACAACAGGTAGCGGACTTGTTACGCTTGCAGTACCGAGCAGTCTTAACGATGCCATGGAGGCAAAAACGACAGAAGTTATGACAGTGCCGTTAAGCGACAGAAACGGACGTATTTCTGCCGGTGCGATTGATGAAATTTTAAAACGAGTGGATAAGGCTGATACGGTGCTTATAGGTCCGGGGTTGGGAAGATGTGACGATGTTTCGGAAGTTGTTGAAAGTGTGCTTGAATATTCAAAAGTTCCCGTTATAATCGATGCAGACGGAATAAATGCCGTAGCGGAAAATATGAAGGCTTTAAGCAGTTGCACTTGCCCTGTGATATTTACACCGCATACGGTTGAAATGTCACGTTTAACGGGACTTGAGAGGGAATATATTGAGGATAACAGACTTGTTACCGCAAAGGAGTTTGCGGAGGAAAACGGAGTCACTTTGATTTTAAAAGGACATCATACGATTGTAACAGGTCAGGACGGAGAACAATATATTAATATTACAGGCAATTCAGGTCTTGCAACAGGCGGCAGCGGTGATGTGCTTGCCGGAACGGTTGCGTCACTTGTATCAAGAGGTAATAAACGAAACCGTTGCGTCAGCTATGGCGGTGTACATACACGGTTTGGCGGGTGATATTGCCAAAGACAAGTATGGAATCGAGTCCGTAACCGCGTCTAAAGTTATGGAGTGTATTCCGTGTGCTTTAAGACAAATATTACAAGTAGAAAATTAAATGGCTATATGCTATAATTAAGAAGAACTGAATTAAATCTCTCGCAGCAATGTGGATGATTTTCTTTCGGAAAGAGGAGTAGTATAACAATGGATAAAAGAACTTGGGCAGAGGTTGATCTTGACGCAATAGCTCATAACATAAAGGAAATAAGAAAGATAACAAATCCGAATGCAAAAAATAATGGCGGTAGTAAAAGCCGATGCATACGGTCACGGATTTTTGGAGGTTGCAAAACGCTCCTTGAAAACGGCGCAGACCGTCTTGCCGTAGCAGTTTTGCAGGAGGGTAAACAGCTTAGAAGCCGTGGCGTAACCGTGCCGATTTTGATACTTGGTGCAAGCGGGTGAAGAAGCTGTTGAAGATTTAATCAATTTTGATATAACACCGAGTGTATTCACATATGAATTTGCAAAAGCACTTTCTTATGAGGCTGAAAGAAAAGAAAAAAGGTTACGAAAATTCATATCAAAATTGATACAGGAATGAGCCGTATAGGTTTTTCTTGCCGGAGAAAATAATGAAGAAATTGTAGACGAAATTATAAAAAATATCAAAACTGCCTTATATTGAAATTGAAGGTATATTCTCACATTTTTGCAACATCTGACGAGTACGATAAATCGTATACACTTTTTGCAGTACGGACGTTTTATGGATGTTTGCAACAGACTTGAAGAAAAAGGACTTAATATTCCGATTAAGCATATTTGCAACAGTGCCGGAATAATGATGTACCCTGAAATGCACCTTGATATGGTGCGTCCGGGTGTTATTTTGTACGGAATGTATCCGTCTGACGAAGTGGATAAGTCAAGACTTGACCTAATTCCCGCAATGACGCTAAAAATCAACAATAACACATATAAAAGAAGTTGAACCGGGCAGAGGGGTAAGTTATGGAAAAGAGTACATAACCGATAAGAAAACCAAAATTGCAACAGTACCTATCGGTTATGCTGACGGATATTTAAGAAAGCTTGCAAAGCATGGTAAGATGATTGTTGACGGCGTAAAAGTTCCTATCATCGGAAGAATTTGCATGGACCAATGTATGATTGATGTTACAAATGTCCATAATATTGATAAAGGCGATGAAGTAATCATATTCGGACGTGAAGGAGTAACCGTTGACGATTTGGCCGAGTGGCTTGAAACAATAAACTACGAGGTGTCATGCGTAATAGGTAAGCGTATCCCGAGAATTTATACAAAAGACGGAAAGGCGGTGAAGGTATTAAACTACCTTATGTAGTTGATAAACGGTTATCTTGAAAAACTGAAAAAAGGGGGCCTGATTGCTTTGTCACAAATCAAAAATCCGATAAAAATAAACTTGTAGCCGAACTTGAAAAAAGGTTATAAGGAAATGGCGGATATAAATCTTGAACTGGCACAAATGTGTTTGGAGGCGGATAACGAAAAAGTCTTTCGCTGTGTGAGGAAAAACTGACGGAGTGTGAGTAAATTGATTGTGAAAAGAGGAGATATTTATTACGCCGATTTAAGCCCGGTTGTCGGAAGTGAGCAAGGCGGTATAAGACCTGTACTTGTTATACAGAACGACATAGGTAATAAATACAGTCCTACGGTGATTGCGGCGGCTATAACAAGCCAAATTAATAAGGCGAAAATGCCTACGCATATCGAACTTGCTGCAAAGGATTACGGACTTAATAAGGATTCTGTGATATTGCTTGAGCAAATCAGGACGATTGATAAAAGAAGATTACGAGAGAAAATAGGCCGTATAGATGACGGACTTATGGCAAGTGTTAATAATGCATTGTCAATAAGTTTCGGACTCGGCGGATTTTAAAAACCTCTTAATTATCGAAATATGGGAGGTTTTAATATGGATAGAAAAAAATAACGTGTTATGTAGCATAGACGGCTACATATAAAAAGGGTTATCGGCATTTTAGCCGATAACCCTTTTTTTGTGTAGGGGTATATTTGTTTATAAAATCTGAATCAGTAACAAAAAATGAGGCTTTGAAAAAAGCCTCATTTTTTGCTGTCTTATTCTTCCGATGAAGTATCTTCTTCTGCTCCGCCTGCTGTATTTTCGCTTTCAGATGAGCCTGTATTGCCTTGTTCGTAATCAGTTCCGCCTGAATTTGACGAAGTACTGCTGCCCGAATTTGTATCATAAGAACCACTGTTAGTACCCGAATTTGTACTTGACGAAGAACCGCTGTTAGTACTTGACGAAGAACCCGAATTTATACCTGAAGATGCATTTGAATTATTGCCGTTTTGATTTTCGTGCGTTTCCGAAGTCGCAGGATTTACTGTAGGCATAACGCTTGGAGTATTAACCGGTGCAACCGTTGATAGAGGTGTTTTTGCGTTGGTTTATTACGTCTGCTTGCGTGTGATGCGTCACAATATGCCTTTGGCTGTGTTCCTTCAACGAAGTAAGCGGTTGTGGTAGGGCAGGTGTCAGTTGCAAGCATACCGGAGTATTCGCATACCTGTGCCTCAACAACATTACTTGGTTTTGTGATTTCTTTAGGGTTAAGCGATTCGTGAATTTTTTCCATTACAAGATTCCATGCGGTAACTGTCGGATTGCCCGAAAACACCTGCCGCTGAAATTGATGCAGGATTATCGAAACCGTACCAACAAGCACCTACATAATACGGTGTGAAACCAACAAACCACTTATCGCAGTCATCGTCTGTTGTACCTGTTTTACCGTATGTTGAAATACCGCAGTCAAGCTTTGCACCTTTACCTGTACCGACGCTGCTGTTTACAACGCCCGAAAAGTAAATCAGCTGTAATGTATGCTGCCGCAGGACTGATAGCCTGACTTGTGTTTGATGTGTTTTTCAAGAATAAGTCCTGACCTGTTGAATCAAGTACTCTTGTGTAAGTATACGGCTTAATATATTTACCGCTGTTTACGAATGTGCAATATGCTCCCGCCATTTCTTCAACGGTTACACCTTGTGTAAGACCGCCGAGTGCAAGAGAACTGTAGTTTTTATCTTTTTCTTCAAGTGTTGTGATGTGGAATTTGTTTTGTAGGTAGTTGAATGAGTTTGTAAGGTTGACCATATCCAATACCTTTTACGGCAGGAATGTTTGCCGAACGTGCAACCGCCTCTTTAATTGTCATATCGCCTAAGAAGTCGTTGTATGAGTTCTTTGGTTTCCACTTGTCGTTGCCGATTGTTATTTCTTCGTCTGTTACGGTATCGACTTCTGTGATTTTACCCATATCAACCGCCGGTGCGTAAACCGAAAGCGGTTTGATTGATGAACCCGGTTGACGTTTTGATTGAGTGGCTCTGTTCCAACCGCGAATATCAGTCTTTTTCGCCAAGACCGCCTATAAGACCGCGGATTTTACCTGTGTAAGGGTCAATTATAATCATTGCCGATTGAGCACCCTTGCCTGTATAAGGGAAGTTAGACGTATTGGTAAATATGCCTTCCATTATATTTTGAATGTCGGGATCCATTGTTGAATAAATTTTCAAACCGCCGTTGTATACCTGTTGGGTTGCGAAATCTTTCGAGTAACCTTTTTTTGAGTCATAAGGTCGGCGATAACGTCATTTACAACTTGGTCAACAAAGTATGAAGTAATACGTCCTTGATTTTGCCTGTAAGCGTTGCTTACAACAAGGTCACTGCCTGATGCCTCTGCATATTCAGCGTCTGTGATATAAACCGAGTTCACGCATTTTGCCGAGTACAAGATTACGTTTTTCGATATTCTTATCCGGATGTACAAACGGATCGTATTCTGACGGGAACTGTGTTATACCTGCGATTGATGCCGCTTCGGCAAGGGTAAGGTCGCTTGCGTCTTTGTTAAAGTAAGTGTTTGCGTGGCAGCCTCAACACCGTTACAGTTGTTAGCGAAATATACGATATTCAGATACATTGTAAGTATTTCGTCTTTTTGTAAGCTGTTTTTCAAGTGCAACCGCACGCATCATTTCTTTGACCTTACGCGAAGGTGTATTTTCTTTTTCATTGGTTATATTTTTTATAACCTGTTGAGTAATCGTACTACCGCCATAGTTTGACGAGCCGATACCGACTTTTTTGAAAGTACCCATTTACCCGTTGCACCGAGTGTACGTTTTATATCAACACCGTGGTGCTTGTAGAAACGTTCATCCTCGATTGAAACGATAGCGTCTTTCATAACTTGAGGTATTTGCGACGAATCTACCCATATACGGTTAAAATCGGATTGTATTTGTTCAAGTTCCTGCGGATTGCCGGCGGCATCTTCGTAATATATAAATGAAGAATAATTCAAAAGCAAGAGTTTGAATATTCATATCTTTAATTTCACGTGATACTGCGGCATACATTCCTATGCCCATACCGGATACAATTACAACTACCACAAAAAAATCGCAACAAAGAATGTAAGCCGTAAGCGTTTCCTGAATTGAATCTGTTTCGGAGTAAGCTGCTTTTTTTGCTTTTTCTTACTGCGGGAAGTTGTTTGAGTTCGGCGCCTTGACGGTACTTCTCTGTATGATGAAGAACTTGCCTGCGGTGATCTTGTAGGCTTTGTGGATGCCGCTTGTCTGCGACGTCTCGGAGCGCCTGAAGCTGACGAAGTTTTCATATCATACTCTTCCCAGTTGAAATTATCATTTGAGCCATATCCGAGCTTGGTCTGTTTCTTCTGTTATTATCAGCCATAATATTTTCTCCTATCTTTTTTATTAAGATTGTAGACAAAATGTGAGAGTATGTCTACTTTGATTTCGGGGCTGTTAAAAAAGCCTCAATCTTTCTTTAAAGATAATTGCATACTTTAATTATATCCTAAATTGCATAAATTTGCAACATTTATTTTTCAAAAGTCTTATGCAAAGTATAAAAAATGGGACAAAAGGGAATAATTTAAGAAAAAAAAATATTAAAAGAAATGAGGAATAAATTATGAAAATTTTAAAGAATACACTTATTGTTTCGTCATATGTATTACTTGTAGCGTTGTTTTTTTCGGAGGCGGATACGCTATCGGCAGAATAGGTGTGTCCGACAGTGTGCCGACTCCTATGCCTACGGTTGCGGCGGTTGAAGAGGTGAATGCAAATGATGTAAAAACTACAGTATATGAAGTTAAGGTTGAGAACGGTTTACTTCAAATTAATAAATGTGTAGGGAATAATAAAACGGCAATTTTGAGTGAAGAAATAAGCGAAAATGTATTTCCGAGCGAGGATATTGATGAACTCAAAAAAGGTGTTGAATTTGATAATCTTGATGAGGCACAACAGATGTTTGAAAACTTCGTAAGTTAAAGCAGTATTAATTTTATGAACAATTTGTTAAAACACCAAAAGGGAGATATTGAGCGTAACAAAAAGAAAAATAAAGAAAATAAGAGTAAATATAGCAATACATTAAAAAAACGGACTTTGCTAAATAGAGCAAAAAAAGAACATAATAGCATTGTTAGCACTCAAGAAGTGTGAGTGCTAACAATGAACTTGATTAAAATTTTAGGAGGTAATATATAATGAACATCAAACCATTGGCAGACAGAGTTGTTATAAAAATGCTTGAAGCAGAGGAAACGACAAAGAGCGGAATTATCCTTTACTTCAAAGGCACAGGAAAAAGCCACAGGTGGCTGAAATCGTTGCAGTAGGTCCCGGCGGTGTTGTAGACGGAAAGGAAGTTAAGATGGAAGTTTCCGTTGGTGATAAGGTACTTACTTCAAAATATGCAGGTACAGAAGTCAAGGTTGACGGTGAGGAATATACAATTCTTCGTCAAAGCGACATACTTGCAATAGTAGACTAATATATTAGAGGTTATTATTATGGCTAAACAAATTAAATACGGACAGGACGCAAGACACGCTCTTTGAAAGCGGTATCAACCAACTTGCAAATACAGTTAAAATCACACTTGGCCCTGAAGGGCAGAAATGTTGTTCTTGATAAGAAATTCGGTGCACCGCTAATCACAAATGACGGTGTTACAATCGCAAAGGAAATTGAACTTGAAGATCCGTTTGAAAATATGGGCGCTCAGCTTGTAAAAAGAAGTTGCAACAAAGACAAATGACGTTGCCGGTGACGGTACAACAACAGCTACACTTCTTGCACAGGCACTTGTTCGTGAAGGACTAAAGAATGTTGCGGCAGGCGCTAACCCTATGATCGTAAGAAAGGGTATCCAAAAAGGCTGTTGACGCGGCAGTTGAAAAGTTGCTTTCTACAGCAAAGAAAGTTCAGGGTAAGGAAGATATTGCAAGAGTTGCGTCGGTTTCAGCCGCTAATGAAGAAATCGGTCAGCTAATTGCAGAGGCAATGGAAAAAAGTAACAGCAGACGGCGTTATCACAGTTGAAGAAATCAAAGACTGCCGAAACATATTCTGAAATTGTTGAAGGTATGCAATTCGACAGAGGTTATATCACACCTTATATGGTAACTGATACAGAAAAAAATGGAGGCAGTTCTTGACGACCCATACATTCTTATTACAGATAAGAAGATTTCAAATATTCAAGAAATTTTACCGCTTCTTGAACAAGTTATGCAAGCAGGCAGAAAGATGGTTATTATTGCTGAAGATGTTGAGGGTGAGGCTCTTTCAACGCTTATCGTTAATAAACTTCGCGGTACATTCGTATGCGTACCTGTAAAAGCTCCGGGCTTTGGTGACAGACGTAAGGAAATGTTGCAAGACATTGCAATCTTGACAGGCGGTCAGGTAATCAGTGAAGAACTTGGCTTTGATTTAAAGGATACACAAATTTCACAACTTGGTACAGCAAAGCAAGTTAAGATTCAAAAGGAACTTACAATTATTGTTGACGGTGCAGGCGATAAGAATGCAATCGCAGACAGAGTTGCACAAATCAGACGTGAACTTGAGGCATCAACATCTGAATTTGATAAGGAAAAAAAAGCTACAAGAAAGACTTGCTAAGCTTGCAGGCGGTGTTGCTGTAATTAAAGTCGGTGCGGCAACAGAAACAGAAATGAAAGAAATGAAACTAAGAATTGAAGATGCTCTTGCAGCTACTAAAGCGGCTGTTGAAGAAGGTATCGTTGCAGGCGGCGGAACAAGCTATATTTGATGTTATTCCGACAGTTGCGGCTTTACTTGAAAAAAACCGAAGGCGATGAAAAGACAGGTGTTCAAATCGTACTTAAAGCACTTGAAGAACCGGCTTGGCAAATTGCAAAGAATGCTGGTCTTGAAGGCAGTGTAATCGTGGATAAGGTTAAGTCTTGTGAAACAGGTAAGGGATTTAATGCACTTGTTGAAGAATATGTTGATATGATTTCGGCAGGTATCGTTGACCCGGTTAAGGTTACAAGAAGTGCACTTCAAAAATGCAGCATTCTGTTGCGTCTATGGTACTTACTAACAGAAAGTCTTGTAACAGACCTTCCTGAACCGGCAGCTCCGGCCGCTCCGATGGATCCTGGTATGGGAATGTATTAATTTGAATAATATTAAACACAGATTGCAAAATGCAATCTGTGTTTTTGCATTATGTGTTGACAAAATTAATTTATAGTTATATAATAAAAATAGAAAAAGGCAAACCTCAAGCGGTTATGCCCAAAAAAGAACTATTTATTCAATAGCCGTTCCTGGGTGAGAGGGCGGCTATTGTGCTTTTTATGGTAAAATTATCAATATAGCGATAATTATCAAAACTGCAAATAGCAATTTCTTTGCCATATGTAACAATATGCTTACTTTTCATAAGCATACCCCCTTTCATAAACTCGGCATAAAGCCTGTGAATATAAAAGTGGGCATAACCGCCGGTTAAAAACCGTTAATGAAGTTTGCCTTTAATATCGGATTAATCCGACAAAAGTATTATATATCAACAAATTACAAAATTCAACAAAGTATATAAAAAGACATATAAATGTAAATAGCACATAAAAAAAAGCAGACAAAGAATTTTTTCTTTGTCTGCTTTTAAATTAGTTCAAATATTTGTCTAAAACACTTTCTTTAATTTCAGAAACATTGGTTTCAATAACCTTTTTACGAATAGGTAAGATAGCACTTGGAGTGACGGAAAGTTCGTCAACGCCGATAGCAAGAAATGCTTCGGTAAGTTCAAGGTCTGCACCGAGTTCGCCGCAAATTCCAACCCATGTACCGTTTTTATGAGCGTTTTGTACTATCATATTAATAAGTCTTAAAAATTGCAACATGATGTGTGTCACAGAATTTGCCTATGTCGGGATTTTGTCTGTCAGCGGCAAGAGTATATTGAGTAAGGTCATTTGTACCGATTGAGAAGAAGTCCAGGTGCTTTGAAAGAATATCACTGATTACCGCTGCGGCAGGTGTTTCAATCATACAACCAAGTTCAACATTCTTTGAATAAGCGATGCCCTCACTGTCAAGTTCTGCTTTAACTTCATCAATTATTTCGAGTATTTTTACGATTTCCCATTCCGAAGCAATCATAGGGAACATAATAGCAAGTTTACCGAATACCGATGCACGATATAGAGCACGAAGCTGAGTCTTGAATATATCCGGTCTTTGAAGGCAAATTCTTATTGCACGAATACCCATAGCCGGATTTTCTTCTTTCGGCATATTAAAGTAATCAACCTGCTTGTCTGCGCCGATGTCAAGTGTACGAACGATTACACGTTTATTAACCATTTTTGAAAGTACATCTTTATATGCGGCAAACTGAACATCTTCAGAAGGATAATCGTTGCTTTCAAGATATAAAAATTCACTTCTGAAAAGTCCGATACCCTCGGCATCGTTTTTCAAAACATTGCCGACATCAAGAACACTTCCGATATTTGCACAAAGTTCAATCTTTTGACCGTCTTTTGTTACGCTCTCACGGCCTTTTAATTGTTGAAGAAGTTTGTTTTGCTTATCAATTTCTTCTTTTTTCTTAGTCATTTCGTTGATTGTAGCTTCGTCGGGATCAATATAAATCGTACCCGTAAAACCGTCAACAATGGCATTTTTGCCGTTTGCATCGGCAGATAAAACGCCTTTTGCACCAATCATTGCGGGGAATATTCATCATTCTTGCAAGAATTGATGTATGAGAATTTGTAGAGCCACCCTCTGTTACAAAAAGCGAGAATTTTGCTCTTGTCGAACTGAACCGTTTCGCTCGGTGCAAGGTCATCGGAAATGATTATAACAGGTTCGTCCGTAACAAGACCGTCCTTGTCCTTACCTGAAAGAATTTTTTATAAGTCTTTCCGAAACGTCTTTGACATCCGCACTTCTTTTTCACGCATATACGGATCGTCCATTGCACGGAACATTTGCACAAAATTGTCGCAAGTTTGTGCAACAGCGGTTTCGGCATTTATAAGCTGGTCGGTGGAATTATATTTTGATTGATTCGATATAATCAAGGTCGTCAAGCATCATCTGATGAATTTGGAAAATCATTGCGTTAGCCTCGCCGACTTCGGCAAGAGCCTTATCATAAAGCATACCAAGTTCACTGATTGTCTGCTGACGTGCTGATTCAAAACGAGCGATTTCATCATCACTGCTTTCGATATGATGTCTTTTAATTGTGCTTTCCTCACGGCTGAAAACAAACACAGGCCCAAATGCAATACCGCTGCATACTGGTTTTCCGGTAATAGTAATCATAATAATCTTCTCCTTTGAAATTTGGAAATTTATATATATAGATATAATATTCTCATACTATGTCATATATATTATACAATATTTTTTTACAAAAAAGAAAAGAACTATTTTGTTAATTGTTGTGCATATTTTTGCTAAAAACAGTAAGGTTCGTTTGGTGAGATTGTATAAATAAGAAAATAAATGAATTAAGTAATGCAAACGTATTGAATGTACGAGTGAGTTGTGATAAAATGAAAGTAATTGTACACAGTGATAGAATAGGAGAAAACTAATGGATAAGAAAGAATTTGCACTAAAACAACACGAGGACTGGCACGGTAAAATTGAAGTTGTGTCAAGAGCAAAGGTTACAAACAGAGAAGAACTTTCTGTTGCATACACACCGGGTGTTGCAGAGCCTTGTCTTGAAATTTCAAAGGACGTGGATTTGTCATATAAATACACAAGACGTTCAAATCTTGTTGCCGTTATAACGGACGGTACAGCTGTACTCGGACTTGGCGATATAGGTCCGGAGGCAGGTATGCCTGTAATGGAGGGTAAATGTGCATTGTTCAAGGTGTTTGCAGATGTTGACGCATTTCCGCTTTGCGTTCGTTCAAAAGGACGTTGACGAAATTGTAAATACGGTTAAAATGATTGCCGGTTCATTCGGCGGTGTTAATCTTGAGGATATATCCGCTCCGGAGATGTATTGAGATTGAAAGAAGATTGAGAGAAGAATGTGATATTCCTGTATTCCACGATGACCAACACGGTACAGCCGTTGTTGTACTTGCGTCGGTGCTTAACGCTCTAAAGGTAGTCGGCAAGGATATTACGGAAATTAAAGCCGTTGTAAACGGTGCAGGCTCGGCAGGTATGGCGATAACAAGACTGCTTGTTTCAAGAGGTTTGAAAAATGTAATTATGTGCGACAAGTACGGCTCACTTTACAGAGGAAACCCTGAAATGAACAGCGAACAGGCAAAGCTTGCCGAACTTACAAATCCGGACAATCTTGATGTAAAGCTTGATGAGGCAATCGTAGACGCAGATTTATTTATAGGTGTTTCCGCACCGGGTATTCTTACGGAAGAAATGGTTGCAAAAATGGCTAAAGATCCAATCGTGTTTGCTATGGCAAATCCTGTTCCGAAATTATGCCTGATGTTGCAAAAGAAGGCAGGCGTAAGAGTTATAGGTACGGGAAGAAGTGATTTTCCCTAATCAAATCAACAATGTGCTTGCATTCCCGGTATATTCAGAGGTGCACTTGACGTAAGAGCAAGCGATATTAATGATGAAATGAAAATGGCAGCCGCACAGGCGATTGCCGATATTATTAAAGACGATGAACTTAATGATGAATATATTATTCTGACGCATTCGATAAGCGTGTAGCGGAAAACGTTGCAAAGGCTGTTGCAAAAGCAGCAAGAGAATCGGGCGTTGCAAGAATATAAGGAGATGTGAAAAATGAGCAGCATAAAATTACATTGGCTTGAAAACCGTTCAAAAGGCGGATATGTTACATTCGGTGTGCCTTGGAAAAAAGGCGAAGTTACAAAAGAAACAGTATTTTCAGTAAATGACGAAAACGGAAACGCTATTGCATATCAGGAAAAAGCCGATTGCATATTATCCCGACGGCTCAACAAAATGGACTTCGTACACAATCAAAACAGACAGTGAAACTGTTGAAATAAACAAAGCGGATAAATATGACGGTTTTGAACGGAATAAAGACAAATGAAACAGAAAACGAGATAACTGTTGATAACGGCAAATTTAAAGCGGTATTCCCAAAACAAGGTTCGGTCTTGATGAAAAACTCCTTACGGTGATGTAACATTAAAAGCCGTAAAAAGAACTTCGCAGTAAAGACGGTGACGTTGAAATAAGAAAAAGCATACCGTATATCGGAGAAATCAATACTGTTGAAATTGAAGATTGCGGCGATTTGAAAACAACGGTAAAAGTTACGGGTGAACACAAAAACAGTGACGGCAGTGAATTTTTGCGTTACATAATCAGATTTTCTGTATTCTATGATGAAAATGAAATCAAGATTATCCATACATTCTTGTATGACGGCGATGAAAAGACCGATTTTATAAAAAGGTGTCGGCGTTCAGCTTACAAGAAAAAATGGAAGGTGAACTTTATAACAGACGTATAAAGATAACAGGCGACTGCGGTGTTATGCACGAAACAATGCAGCTTTTAAATTTGTGGCGACCGCGTCTTGGACCGGCAATCGGTATTCAGCCGATTTATTCAAAACAGCTTGCGGGCGAAAAAAAGTAAGCCTTTCGGAAATGGTTGACTTGAGAAACGGTAATGCGGTTACAAAAAGAGGAAATTGATAATGTAACAAAGTGGGACAGCTATCGTTTGCAACAGGTTACGGCAGACAGTTTTGAAGTAAAGAAACGCACAGGACACGAAGAATGTACATTTATAAAGGCAAATTGGGGCAAACGCTCAAAAGGTCTTATGTACATTGCGGACGAAATAAAAGGTACGGCATTCTGTATGCACAACTTCTGGGAGAAGTATCCTACATCAATTTATGCTGACGGACTTTGTACGGATAACGCAAGCCTTACCGCGTGGATGGTTCCGCCGGACGCAGAAGCACAGGATATGCGTCACTATGACACCGTTGCACATGACCAAACATATTATGAGGGATTCCCTGAAATAGGCTCGTCGGCATACGGAATTGCGGAATACAAACGAAATGTCACTGTTTTTTATATGATACAGTGCCGTCGGACGATGAACTTATGAAACAAGCCGAAACTGTACAGAAACCGTCTGTACTTGTTGCAACTCCTGAATATTATCACGAAGTTAAAGCTATGGGTGAATGGAGCTTGCCGTCAAAGGAGACACCGCTTAAAAAGTGGCTTGAAGAAGAACTTGACAAAGCATTTGCATTTTATAAGAACGAAGTCGAACAAAGACATTGGTACGGTCTTTGGGATTACGGCGATATAATGCACATATGACGCACAACGTCATTGTTGGAGATATGATATGGGCGGTTACGCTTGGCAGAATACCGAACTTATACCGACATTATGGTTGTGGCTTGCATTTATGCGTTCGGGCAGAGAAGATATTTTCACTATGGCGGAGGCAATGAGCCGTCACAGTGCAGATGTTGATATATACCATTTCGGTGATTTGAAAGGTCTTGGCAGCCGTCATAATGTTGTGCATTCGGGGCGATTCCTGTAAAGAACCGCGTATCGCTATGGCAGGACATCACAGAGCATTGTATTATTTGATGGGCGGTGATCCGAGAATAGGTGACGCAATGGACGATGTTAAGGATGCTGACTATGCAACGCTTAATATGGATCCGCTTAGATATTTCTATAAGAAAGAAGAAAAATGAAACTTCCTACTCATGCAAGAAGCGGTCCGGACTGGTCAACATATTGCTCAAACTGGTATACGGCTTGGGAGAGAGATAACGATAATCATTATAGAGATAAGATTGTTACGGGTATCAATGATTTGAAAAAGTCGCCTATGCGTATGATTTCGGGTTCAAACTATGAATATGATCCCGAAACGGGCCATTTGGGATATATCGGAGAAAGTGCCGCAGGCGGTGCACACCTTGCCGTTTGTATGGGCGGTCCCGAAACTTGGTTTGAACTTGCTGAACTTTTAGATGATGAAGTATTTAAGGATATGCTTGTTCAGTACGGCGAATTTTACTTCTTACCGGTTGAGGAAAAAAAGAAAATTTCAAACGGTCTTTTGACCGGCAACGGATTTGTTTATCCGTATATGGCATCGGCTTTGTGCGGATATGCGGCAAGAGAAACGGATAATGCCGAGCTTGCATATCAAGTATGGCAAGTGCTTATTCATTCTTTGGCAGGCAAGGACAAGAAAGATAATTTCGATATAGGAATTTACAAGAATTACTTTAATAATGAAAATCTCGAAGAAATGTTCTGGATAAGTACAAACTTTACTTCACAGTGGTGTCTGAATGTAATTGTTGCACTGGAACTTACCAAGGATTACATCAAAGATTCAATCAACGACTACGAATGGGCTGACTGGGTGAAATAAGGATAATTTATGTTATAAAATTTTCCTGAAGATATTGACAAATATAGATGTTGAGTGGTATTATATGTATATACAATTAATATAACTATATATTGATAGTATAATAACTGGAGAGAGGGAGAGGTTTATGAACATGAAAAAATGGTTTCCTGCTTGGTTGCAGGATCAATGCTTACAATGGCAGTGTCTGCTTTTGCTCAGATTCCGGAAACACAGGTTTCTACAATCAACAATGCGGCTGTTGTAGCATTTGACGGGGTAAACGCACATCAATCAATGAATATTGAGGGTGACGTGTATGCAGGCGGACAGGTTAAGTTTGACAATGCTGGTGAAAACTATCTTGACGGTGATATAATTTCATCATCAAAGAAGTAAGCTATCAAGACGAATATTCTGCAATCCTTAAAGACACAAACAGAAAAGGTGTGGATAAGGTTGAAGAAAATATGTCAAAGTATCTTGATGCATATTATCCCGATACTTATCTTACAGATGATTCTGTAAAACCCCGAAACACCTGCTTATGAAGATGTAGAATACACATCTGCACAAGGTTGGGTAGGCGTTAATGCCTGGTCGTATCCGAGTCTTCCTACCGATGAAAACGGTTATCCATATTACACAATTTCAGAGAATACATCATTTGACGGACTAAGCGTTCAAGGAGGTAAGGTTGTTATCGACACAACAAACGGTCCGGTATATGTAAAAGTTAATCAATTATCATTCTCTACTGCTAATGATAAGAAAGGTTATATTGAAGTAGTAGGCGACAATCCTGCATATCTTATTTCACAAGCTCCGGGTGAGGTTATGGTAAACGTAGTTGACACAGGTGACGGTACATTTGATTTCGGTACAGGCGATTTGAAATGGATTATCGTTCCGAGTCAATGGGGTGACAGCTGGGTTTCAATCGGCAGTACAAGTGCAAACTCTATGATTTGCGCGGATATTTACTATGACGGTGAACCGCAGAATCTATCATTCAATGCTCCGACAAAGGGTGATATAGTTCTTGGCAGCGCACCTGTATCATTCGGTAATACATTTACTCTTGAGGGTGACATTTATTCTTACGGAACATCAAAGTTTGACTTTGACGGTAAGATTACAGGTGACATTGATAACAAAGGCTGAAACGGTAAGATTTGCAAACAGCGGTCAGTATGCTGACGAAAGAGTTACAGGTAATGTAAACGCAATCAATGCAACTTCATATGAAGTATCTTGCCATATGATAGGTAACACTGTAACAAGTGCGGAAACATTCAACATTTACGGCGGCGGTGCTAATATTGAAGGTACAGTATATGCTCCGAAAGCCGATGTAAAGATTGGTACAACATTAGGTAACGGTATTAACCGCGGTCAACTAATCTGTAATTCACTTGATATTTACGGTGATGGTGCGGTAATTTGGGGTCATGCAGGTAATACAACTCCTGACGTAACACCTGTACCGTCAGAAGAACCAACACCGGAACCAACTGAAGAGCCTACACCGGCTCCGACTGTTACACCGGGCGAAGAAGTGGATCTTCAAGGTCTTGGCTATGCGTATATATTCGGTTATGAACCTGCTATTCAAAGAGTAGACGTAACTGACGAAGAAGGTAATGTAGTCGGCGGTAAATGGGTTGCAGAAGTTAAGATGGCTCCTGACGACGCTGTTACAAGAGAACAGGTTGCAGCTATGATTACAAGAATGGTTGACCAAAAGTACGGTACAACAGATACAGTTTATCCTGTAACAGATAACATTGCAAAGCATGAGGGTACATGGTATGTAAGAGGTCTTGCATATCTTGCTCAAAAGGGTGCATTTGACGGTGTTGATTCAGTTGAAATCGGTGCAGTTACAAAGAGGCGAAGTTGCAAAACTTCTTGCATACGGTTTGGGACTGACAAAGACAGGTGAAACTGAATTTACTGATATTGCTGATTCACAGTATAAGTCATATATCGAAACAGTAGTTGCTTACGGTTATATGAGCGGGTACAAGTGATACAACATTTGAAGCTGACAGAGTTATGACAAAGAGCAGAATTCTGTCAAATGTTCAATAATGTTATCGGACGTACAGATATGGGTCTTGTAGCTCAAGACGGTACAACAGTAACTCCTGAATTGTATTCAATCGTAGACCTTGACGGTCACTGGGCAGAAGAAGCTATGCTAAAGGCAACAAGTGCTTATGACGATAACGGTCTTATTGATACAGAAACAAGAATAGCTAATATCAGAAACGTACTTGATAAGTATGATTCACAAACTTGGTATTAATTAGATTAAAAACTCCGACTTCGGTCGGAGTTTTTGTAATAAATATATTTTTGTTGGAATGGTATCACAAAACACATTGTAGGGGGCGATCATCGGTCGCCCAAAACGGAGAGTAGTGGACGGCACCATGACATCCTACAAAAAGCCACCCATCAGACGGCTATGCCGCCGGCTCCCCTCAAGATGAGCCTTGTGAAATATGGCGGACAACGAAAAGTCTCTCCTTGAGTAGAGGTGTCACGATAGTGACGGAGTGGTGGCGAATCATACTATTTAAACTGTAAAAATAAAAACTTATTCCTATAAATCAAAAATGCACTATGTGTAATATTGACATATAGTATTTTATTTAATGTATAATATATTTAGTAAAATTTATTTTTAAGAAAAGAGGAAAGAATATGGGTAAAAAGTATAAATTTTTAGCATTTGACTTTGGTGCGTCATCGGGACGTGCAATGCTTGCCACATTTGACGGTGAAAAAATCACTCTTGAAGAAAAACACCGTTTTCAAACGACCCTGTTAACATAAACGGAGATTTGCATTGGGACGTGCTTAGATTATTCTTTGAAATCAAGCAAGGTATCTTAAAGTGTGCAAATTCGGGTGACAGAGATATTGACTGTATCGGTATCGACACATGGGGCGTTGACTATGGTTTGCTTGACGAAAATGACAAGCTTATCGGCAATCCTTATCACTATCGTGATACAAGAACAGAGGGTATGTATGACGAGGCATTTAAACTTGTTCCGAAAGAAGAAATTTTCAAGGAAACAGGTATTGCTTTTTAACTGGTTCAATACAATATATCAGCTTTTGTCAGCAAAGCTATACGGGTGATACTTCACTTAAAAAATGCAAAAACTTTGCTTATGATGCCTGACTTATTCAACTTCTTCTTAACAGGTGTTAAAAAAGACTGAATACACAAATGCGTCAACAACACAGATGTACAACAGTGAAAAGTACGAATGGTCATACGATTTGTTAAAGAAACTCGGTATTCCGACAGAAATTTTAACAGATGTTATATTCCCAGGTGAAATTGTCGGCAAAGTAAAACCGGAACTTGCAGAAGAACTTGGTATTGAACAAGTGCCTGTTGTTGCGGTTGCTTCACACGATACGGGAAGTGCCGTTGCTTCAGTACCGGTTGTTGACCAAAAAAGACTTTATTTACATATCTTCGGGTACATGGTCACTTATGGGTGTTGAACTTGACAAGCCTAATACTTCGGACGGTGCATTCAACCATAACTTTACAAACGAGGGCGGAGTTAATAAGACAATCCGTTTCTTGAAGAACATTATGGGACTATGGCTAATCCAAGAATCAAGACGTCAATGGGACAGAGAAGGCGAACTTCTAAGCTTTGACGAACTTGAAAGACACAGCAAATGCGGCAGAACCTTTTGCAAAGTCTTGTTGATCCGGATTATACGAGTTCCAAACACCGGGTAATAATGCCTAAAGCGTATAAAGGAATACTGTAAAAAGACAGGCTGTGAAAGTGCCTGAAACAAAGCGGGCGAAGTTAAAGATGTATCGCAGAAAGTCTTGCGTCGCTATCGTCAAACCGTTGAGGGTATGGAGGCTGACAGCTAAAGGAAATGCAAATGTTGTGCTCAACTGTCGACGGCGGTATCGGGACAAGGCCAAGTTTGATGGTGCAAACGCAACAAAAAGCACAAAATGGCTATGGTGCGATGGGACAATGAGCAGAAAAATTCCATTCATTCGATATAAAACAGCCCACGACTTCAGGTTCCCAGAAAAATTGGGATACTGCTTTTGAGGTGAAAAAAAAAAATTAAAGAAACATGATCAAGGGCAATTTCGCCAAGAGAGTATTTACTATGAATAAAGTTTATTTTGCAGAAATGTGAACAATTTTTAAAGGAGGAATTATATTAAGTGGGAGTGAGGTAAGGAGAAATCAGGAGGTTTCGTTGATGTGAAGCTTCGACAACTTGACGGTATCGTGGCTATTACGAACGAAGGAAATTACAAAGCGCGGAACAAAGTAAATACAACGGAAGTTGAATTTGAAATTTTTGGCCTTTACGACATTGACAGAGGTAAAAAGCCGGTATAACGTCGTTGACTTTGCACCAAAATATTGGTTAATAAAGCCTGCTTAGAGCGATACTTGTTTGCGATTATAATGGCAAACGTGGATAAACAGGCTTTTCGCTTAAACGATCGCTGAAATGCGGGTGTTGATGGGTTTGGACTATGAGGGAGTTGTAGCCAGAATGTTAGGCAACAGTTGAGGAGAACTGGGAGGACGATAATGCGAGGCCGCTCAAGAAGAACACAAGGCGTATCCAGACTGACGAGGCTGGCAAGGGTCAATGGTTTCAGGTCAAGACATCAATGTTGAACTTATTGAAAAGTCGATACAAAAATATCAATTTAAAGGTATAAAAACAGTTACAGAGAAAGGAGGTGGTAAAAGAAATAAAATGTATGCGTTCGCATACCGACGGTGACTTCGGTATATTCAGTTTATGGAAGCGAGATTAACGCTTTTTGAAGGCGGCCAGTTGCGACGCAACGCCGGTGACGAAGCTTGATAGCGCGATATGATTACATATCGGACGTAAGGTAACTCAAGGAATTGCTGAGGATAATGACGGCGATGCTTTCGAGAGTGGTGATATTGACGTAACCGTTACAGCTTGGTCGAAAGCAACGGAAAAAATGTGGCATTGAATATGATATGCGATGCTTCATGACGGAATTTTTGCAGCTTTCAGCTTTTGAGGAAAGAAGTGGAATTTGAAGAAGTTGTGTCACGTCCGTCTTCACAATTCATTGAAATGGTGGAATGGGCACGTTTTTGTCCGTTTCAGGTGTATGACTTGTCGTATATCGCAAAGCACAGATACAACGCGGTAAACTTTTGGCGAGGAGGGGTAAATGTGGTATTTTTTATTTGACGAAAAGCTAGTTTTGAGTGGTGAAATTGCTGTTCAGCTATATATCGACTGCAGTACGGTGAAGTATCTTTATTCCGAATAAAGCGGAAGTAATACCTGCATATAATTTGAACGTGGCGGGGTGAAATTAATCGAATGGCTTTTTATTGCTTAACGTAAGGATATAATCGAAAAAATTGTGAATGAAGTGGTGATGGAACCGCTTGAAAACGGTACGATAAAAACGGTAATTGTTTACTTTGTTCAAAAAGGGATAATCTTTGGGAGATTGCAACAAATTTCCTGGTGAAATTTTGAGGGTTTAGCTGTGGAGGAATCCGGTGAAACTTGAAATAGGAAACAGATTGGCTATTTTTAAAAATAGGGGTTATTTCTTTATTGCGATATAGTAGAGTTAGAATGGAGAAAAGAGGAAGTAGTGCTTATGAGGAGGTATAACACGATAACAAGACAAAAACAGGAGTTTGTTACATAAAATAAAGGGTGAGGATTAAGAAGCATCTTATTCGGTCCTACTGTAGCGACTATTTTCATAGAAATGCAAGACTGGATTTATCGTTTTTGATACAATGGGTATCTTGAATTATCAGGATATGAAAAATTTAACAGATATGAACGCGATAAGATGATAAAACGATGCAAACGAAAGATATAACGATGAAACTTGGTGAAGAAAGATTTATTGCGGAGGTATTTTAAGGACGCTTTTAAGGCAATCGGTATTCACAAATACAATTCACCGAAAGCAACGGAGAAATATTGATGTGGTATCGTGTTGTAAAAAGCTTGTTGATAACGGTTGTGTTTACGATGTTGACGGAAACGTGTATTTCTCTAAAGAAATTGTGAATCGAATACGAAGCTTTCAAACAGCCATTGGAAGATTTGGGCAGGTGCAGGAATTGACGTAAACGAACATAAGACGTTATGGACTTTGCGCTTTGGAGAAAAGCAAACAAAGAGCGACCCAGCAGGAAGCGCCCGTGGGGGAGTGGGCAGACACCCGGTCATCGAAGTGTGGTGCAATGGTGAACAAGTATCGCGGCTTGAGCGAAAGCGATGAACGTTCATTCGCGGCGATCGGGACTTGATTTTCCATCACGAAAGCGAGATTGCACAGAGCGAAGATGATACAAATGGAAAGCCTTTTGCAGGCATTGACCGGATGCTCGCAGCGATATATTATTACGCAAACAACAGGAAAATGGTGATAAGTCACTCAGGAAAGCTTCTTTACTGTTCGTGACATGCTTTAAAGCAATTATGACGGTGAAGTGGTGGACGTTTCCTTTTATGCTGGCACAAATACAGAAATTACAATTTTGATAATGAATTAATGGAACAGGCAAAATCGGCTGTTGAAAGAGTTTGCCATGGGCAAAGTCTTGCAGTTACTTTGCTAAAACGGTGAGGGACAGAAGAGAACTTTGAACAGTGACAGCAGATATTCAGCAAAGCTGACGATGACTGCGAAGACTAAAGCATGTGCGGCAATGGACGACGACTTGAACCACAGCCGACGCAATCGCGGCAGCTGTTGATATAGTTTATGCGTCAAACTTACCGCACTGTCAAACGAAAATAAGAATGCGATTGTTGTTGAAAAAAAGACGCTTGACCTTATACATGAAGCTTGGCGGTGTACTCGGTTTATTCAAAAGACACAGGAAGAGTCGATAGACGCAGAGGTTGGTAATCGAAAAAGCGTAACAAGGCAGAAATTGAGAAGAGGTGGGCTGAAGCTGACGCAATTCGTGATAGCTTAAAGCTATGAATATTGGAGGATTAAAGGGAATACGCCGATGGGTGTAAAGTGGAACTACATCTCAGAATAAAGGTAGCCCACAGCACTATTTTTTACTCGGGCTGAGGCGATCGCAGACCAAAGGGTCTGCTGCTTTCGCCATGCAACCGGGGCGGTATCAAGAAGTATACAGCACGAGTTTCAAAGCTGCTGTGAGACAGGAGGTAATCCACAGCACTTGCTGAAAAAATCCCTTAAACTTTTGGGGGAGGAAGTAACTTATGCTTACAACTAAAAAGCCGTCACAGTTTTTCGCCTTTGGCACCTATATAGGTGACGGAGTGTATGAGCTTTTTGTTCGAAATACACGAGGTATAGAAAGGCTGACGAAATCTTCCTGCCAACAAACTGCATAAAGACCGTTCCAGTATGTCCAAAGCACACGCACAGTCAAACAGTACGCAAATGCTTGGAGCATATGACAGGTGATGAGAAACGGCGGTATACAACGCGAGGAAGAAACGCAAAAATCGGAAATACAGAGCCGAAAAACGCAAATATGACGGAGCTTACCGCAGAGCAACGGGATTGAGAGCACTTATCGAGAGACTGTCCACATCTTTCGGGAGAAACAGAGAAGACTTGACTTACGCTTATGAATATCGCGTGAAAATGCGCGTTGAATGATGAGTAATTTAAGGGAGGAAAGTCGACACATGGATAAGAGATAAGAAAAGAGTCTGCAGAGCTGGCTCAATCATTACGACTTAATGTTCGTAAGCTACGCTCTTACAGCCGTATACAGTGCGGCATCGGGACGTCCAGAGGGTTTCATTATCTGTAGCGAGATGTTTTTGACATTGCTTTACTTTGAGGTAATGAACGTGAGATCCGATCTAAAATGGAGGACAGAGAGACGAATTTGTTCTTTCAAAGTCACACACACTCTGCTACTATACGGTGTACTTGCAGAGGATTTATACCAAGAGGATATTGGAGCGATTCAGAAATGTAAGGAACAGCTATCTTCAAGGAACATCCTGATATGAACAAAGTACCCGGCGTTGATGATATGTCAACGAGGATTTCAATTGGGACAAAGTGTGTCGAGAAAGCACGCAGGCGGTATGGCTACTGCAAAAGCTTGACAACAAAAGGGATTACAGAGCATATCTGTTCTTGCGTGACGGTGAGCTTGAGGAAGGACAGGTTTGGGGAGCAAGCTTATGTTTGCCGCTCATTGCGTAAACTTTGGGCCTATTTGTAACAACGGTTACAGTGAGGTGTTTTGGGTTGTTAATCTATCGATAAAATTTGAGGCGTCACGTTTGGCACGTTGATTATAAAGGTAAGTGCTCATAATTTTGAAACCAGCTGCTGTTGACGAACAAAGGCTACAAAGGGACAACCCTACCGCTATTATAATGAAGTCTGTTAAAGGCAAAAATGTTTCATTTATGGAAAATAACGCAGGCTGGCACGGTTCTGCACAATGAAGAACAGTACAATCAAGCAATCGCAAACTTGATAAAATAATCAAGGATTGGAGCGAGTCTGTAATGGCAAAAGCTACAAGAAGAATCATACAGACGGCGCTTGTAAAGTACGGTGAAAACCTAACATAGTTGTGCTTGACGCTGACCTTTCAAAATCGAGCAAAAACAGAAATGTTCAAGAAGCATATCTGAAAGATTTAAATATGGGTGTGCAGAAGTAATATGATGTGCGCAGCAGGACTTGCAAGCTTGGAATCGCTTTGCGTCAGCATTGCAATGTTTGCCGCCAGCAAGAACTTTGAACAGGTTAAGCACTTCAATCGGCTATACAAAGCTTAATGTTAAATCGGTTGCTACTCACGCAGGCATTTCTGTCAGGAGACGGTGCGCATCATAATGTCTTGAGGACATCTTTAATGCGTTCAATTCCTATATGAGGTTGGTACATAAACCCTGCCGATGATATTGAGCTATGCAAGCTGTTAAGGCGACTGGACCAACCACGACGATTTCTTGTAATTCGGTCGTCTTACCGTTGAGGACGTAAACAGTGAGGACTACAAGTTTGAACTTGGCAGGGGCGTTCAACTAAAGGATGGTAAGGACACCAACAATTATTGCAACCGGTCTTATGGTAGGTATGGCACTTGAGAAGCGGCAAAAATGCTTGAAAGAAGGCATTTCCGCAAGAGTAATCAATATCCATACAATCAAGCCTATGAACGAAAGAAATAATAACAAAGGCTGCTAAGGAAACAGGCGCTATCGTAACAGCTGAAAAACATTACATTATGGGCGGTCTTGGAAGTGCCGTTACGGAAGTGGTATGTGCAAAAATATCTGTACCTGTTAAGATTATCGGTACTGACAGATTCGGTAAATCAGGTAAACCAAAGCTGAATTATTTAAAAGAATACGGTTTAACTCCTGAAATATCGTTAAAAATGTAAAAGATGCCATTGCAATGAAAATAATCATTGGAGGTAAAATTATGAAAAAAGTTATTGCTTGTGTTGGCAAAGCTTGGCTATGATAATGGGTTTGTGTGCTTGCGGCGGTGGCGGCGGACTTTTTGCAAAGCCGACACCGCCCCACCGATACGAGGCATCGACCCGGCACGACTTTATCACAACTGATGATGTTGCACTAAATGCCGGATATACTGTTATTGAGGAATCGGGTACAGGGGTAACGATGTTGCGACGGTGCTTTGATGAGCTATAGGTCAAAATGATACTGTAACGGTTGGAATTTACACAGTTCACAATGATTATCAAATCTTTTCATTGCGGCTCCAGGCACAGTGAGAAAGAGTCAAAACGTTCTTCTGCTGAATTGGTTGAGGGTATGGGACAGAATCGTATATAGTTTTCTGGACTGTCAAATGCAGGAGGCTGTATGGTGAGATTGACGGTTCGGGCAGTGACGATAATCAAAGACTTTGTAAAAACAACACCAAGGTCAAAATAAGAATAAAAGCGAGGACTCAGCCCACTTTTAAATTGATCCTTTTTATTTTTTATTATGAAGCCACAAAAGGGGGTTGATTTTTTGGTGGCTATGTCCCAAGGCACTGACATTTGGGGCGTTTTTCGCGTTACTCAGTATGTTGGTGGGTGGTTAATGAAAGGTGTGGAGAAATGTATAGTGTCGACGCGATAAAGTTATTGTACATCCTATGCACGGATGCAGGTACAATAGAAAGAAATCAAAGAAATAGAGAGTGTCGGCAAGCTCGATCAATACTTATGTTCTAAGAAGTTTGCCATGAGGCAACTATGGTAGCTAAATGTTGCCGATGAGAGCAGTGAAGAAATCGGTATTCTGGTCGTTATAGAAAACGAGGCAGGCACTTCAATATTTTCAGTGACGCGGAGGCTTGAAGATGACGCAGTGGAATAAGCGATCAGGAGATAATCTTATTATGGGTCAGTCGGGGAGATATTTATCAAGTGATTTTGGTATTGAAAGAACGATGTACCGTGATAAAAGGTCTTTCAACAAGTGAAAAAGACTCTTACCAGTGCAAAACAGATTGTTGTGAAGCGAGACCCTGTCGGAAGTTGCCGATGTTGGTGACATTGGCATTTTAAACGATACTGTTGACGTTGGTTTGATATGTGATTAAGTGCAGACTATGTTTTATGGCTCTGCTTTTGGCCCTGAAAAGAGATATATTATGAAACAACGGTTATAGTTGCAGGAAGCAAAGAGCACGGGAATGGGTGCCGATAAAAATAATTTTCTTAAAATATTAGGACATTGAGAGGTGCTTTTATTAACCTACAATTTCGGCATTTGAAAAAAAATGATAAAATTGATGATATTATAGTTGTCTGAGCAAAAAATGATATAGAAAATGTCAAATACTTTGTTGACAAATACGATATAAAGGTATCATAACGAAGGCGGTGCGACACGTCAGGAGTCTGTTATGAACAGGACTGACGGGTGATATTGTGCGCCAAAACGCTTGTGACGTGATGAAATTAATAGATAAACTGTTTGCGGATTGTATAAAATTCGGTGCGGCGGCGGTTGGTGTTAAATGCAGGACACGCTGAAAGTGCGGACAGTGACGGTTTTATAGCAGGGCTGTTACGACAGAAAGCACTTGACGAAATCCACGGTTTTTGTCATAAGATATATATACTGACGATTGCTGATTGCCAGGCATTACGATTGTTAAAAGATAAAAATGCGTGACCCGGAGAGTATGATACTCATCACAACTCGAAAATATGATAATCGGTGAAAAAGTATAGCGAGGTATTACAGGCGAAAATAGGACAGAGATATGACGTTCATAAGCTTGTAGGGACAGAGATTAATTTGCGGTGTTAAAATACCGTATGAGGACTTTCGGGACATAGCGACACCAGGCAGTGGCACCACGCACTTGCAGACGCAGTGCTCGGAAGTGCGGCGACACTCGGAGAGGCATTTCCCGACACAGATGAAAAAGTATAAGGGTACGGACAGCCGTATGCTTTAATCGTAAAGAGGCGGCTGAAAAAAGGGATATTCCGTGGGTAATACGAGATGTTACGATAATTGGCACAAGACCGAAGATGTTACATATTGAACAAAATGAAAATGTTGCGAATGATTTGACGATGATGTCAATAAAGGAGGCGACAGCAACCAGCTCGGCTGAGGGGCAGGAGGTGAGGGGCATTTCCGTAACGGCGGTTGGCAGTGAAATAGGGGATTGAGGCGATTTTGATGAAACAATTTTGACAGTGACAGTACAAAAGGATTTCTATTTTTACTGTAAATAAAATATTTGCTTAAAATGGCATGGACGTGCCATTTAAAAACGAGGAAAAAATGTATAGATTTTTTTGACATATGCCTGACATGAACAGTGCGTTAAACGATTTTTGAATATATAAAATGAACACAAGGTTAGAAATCTTGGTACAAGGGACGAAACAAAAGGACGATGATATAATTTTCCGCGTCACCGAGGTAAACCGATATGCGAAAAGATTGGCGGGTATAAAAAATCTTATGTAGCTTCAAGGTTGATATAAGCATACGGGATTGTATGACGGTGAAAAACTTGTTGAAGGGGGGAGAAAAAAGGTTAAACGTCTTTATGAAAATTTTCAAATGCTAAAATGTGAGGAATTTTATTCCGATTCACCGATACGCCGAACTTGCGGATAAAAGCAATGATTATAAAGGAAATAATTTATTGAAGGTGGAATAGTATAAACCGTCAAAAATTAAAAATGTTCTTGTCAAAAGGAAATTTTGTCGTTGTCATTGTCGGCGGATGTGGTGAGCAATGTAATTTTCAACAACTTCATTGTTTATTCGAATACCACCACACTGCATTTTTTCCGGATATATAACGTCAAATGTGGTGTCGTATTTGCTGAACAATGCACATTTAAAGAAACGTTTGGGATTTGTTATGTTTAAAAATTCTTTATATCGTATATTCCGAACATAATAAATAATTCATTCTGGTCAAAACGTCATCGCTTACACGTGCCTGTGACGTTGTGTTTATGAAGATATTTACGTTTAAGAAAAAATGATGAATTGATATTGTAGGGCGACCATTGGTCGCAAAAAATATTCGTGGGCGACCATTGGAGGTCACTTTTTATGGTTGTTAAAATATAAAACAGCCACCACTTGTCACTGCGATGACACCTCTCAATTTATAAAATCATCAAAGAAAGTCGGGTATGACACGCACGCGCAATCGCTGTCGTCAAGTGTTGATTCACCGTCGGCGAGTTGTGCAAGCACTGTAAAGCGCTCATAGCCATTCTGTGGTCGCCATATGTTTTGAAAATCAGCACGTGAATACTGCTTACCGCCGTTATAATCATACCGTCATCGGTTTCGGTAATATCGAGTACCGCATTTATTAGAATGATCAGCCTGCACGAATTCTGTTTGTTTCTTTTCTCGCCTTTAATTCCTGTGCGTCTTTAATAACCGTTTGACCGTCTGCAAAAACTGCCGCAACTGCGATAATAGGAAGATTCGTCAATAAGTCGAGGGATAATATCGCCGCCGACTGTTGTGCCTTTTGATGACGAAGAACGCACTGTAATATCCGCAACAGTTTCACCTGCCGAAGTATGTACATTTTTCAGAGTGTAATATCTGCACCCTATCCTTTAAAACGTCAATAATACCTGTTCTTGTAGGGTTTTTACCGACATTTGTTACTGTAATTTTGCGAGTTCGGCATAAAGTACCAAGTACCAAAATGCGGCTGAAAAAGAAATATTCATGGAACATCAACATTAACTGCCGTAAGGTCGTTTGTGGGTTTTACGGTAATATCAAGATTATCAACTGTTGAAGTCTTCCCTTAACATAAGTTCTGTATGGTCGTGATTTTTCAATTTCATTGAGCCAACAGATTAAGTCCTGCAAGGATTATCGCAGTCTTAACCTGTGCGGACGCAACAGGCATTTTGTGAAGTTCATACCGTGTGGAATTCTCAAAGACCGCCTGACCGAATATCTGACAGACGGACTGGGACTCGGAGGCCTGCGGCTACCATGTCTCCATGATTGAATTACTTCTTGAACCATACCGCGCACAACATCGCGGGCGTCAAAGCGGTCAAAATCCAGCGCGGTCGGCGCCGCAAAGCAAGCGCAGCGTCCGACCATCGAGCAGCTGACAGGGCCAGAGTCATGCCAGGTTCTGAACACCAGGCAGCCGGAAATCTGCCTGTCAAGGCGCATCGCTTTTTCTTCTATTTTTGCGCGGTCTTCAGCGCCCGCATCGCTTTCAGAATCGCCAGAACGGATACTCCGACATCGCGCGAATACGGCGGCCAGTGACAAGACCGACCGCGCAGACACCAGCACCAGCAGCACGACCGCCAGTGCGAAGATGACCGTTCTGCTTCGCGATGACAAGCGTCTTTTGGCAATATCCGTCGAAATTCAAAAGCTTGGAAGGCTGCGATCGGTCATGATGACCACGTCCGCCGCTTCGATCGCCGCGTCCAGAGCCCAGACGCCCATCGCGACGCGTCGGTACAGTACCGGCGCGTCATTGATGCCGCTCACCGACGAATAAGAGCTTTTGCCTTTTTTTGGATTTCGCGGCGAGCAGTCTTTCGACCTCTCCACCTTGTTACTCCGGCGGTAATTCTGCGTGTACCTCGTCCACA
>VOFK01002335.1_pt1 | contig 33289 bp, 33 predicted proteins | sample 5384121 | NCBI WGS metagenome assembly VOFK01 (sample SAMN12384730, study PRJNA508395) | human gut metagenome | isolation source: healthy gut J | host: Homo sapiens | reverse complement strand
CTCAATTGTACTTCGTTCAGTTACGTATTGCTCGCCTGTCATGGCCGCTGCTGTCGGCGGCAGCGAGCATCGTCATGCTCTTCGTGGCCGGATTCCTCATCGGCCGCAAGCAGCGTCCGCGCCGAACTCCTACGCGACCCGCTGCTTCCTGGCCATGCCGCTCTTCGGCGTCGTAGGCTGGGCGTTCTGCTGAGCAGCGACTACTGACGCAGAGCCTCACGCGACTTGGCAATTCCGCGTATCGCGCAACCAATACAACAGTTTTCACCGCCACTACTGTTTCGACCAGATGTTTCGGGGATCGCTCTACGTGGGGCTGATCCTGCTGCTCTATGCGCCGGGGCGCGGGGCTGCTGCTCATCCCGCTCGTCGTCCTGCTTTTCCGGCGCACGCTGCGCGAAGAAGCGATCGTCGCGCTGTCGGCGCGATCCTTGCCGCTTTTTTTCGCCGGTTTCATCCATTGGGCGGCAGGCCGGGAGATTCGACGGCCCTGTGCGGCAGGTCGCAGCGGCGATAACGAGCGATTCGGGATACCGATTTTTCGACGGGAATACGCTCTTTTCGCTCATCGCATGGGGGAGTGATTTTCTTTTTGCTGATCTGTTCTGCCGCCGGTGTCCTGCTGGATATCCGTACACTGAAAACCAAACCGCGTAATATCCTTTTTACAATTTATAAATCTTGTGCGTCGTGGCCGGCATCTATTTTGCCACGTATTCTTCACCGGTTACACTGACCCTTGCGGCACCGGCCGCGGCTTCACGCTCATCCCCGTCGTGCTGACCAAATTCAACAGTGCGGCCGCATCGATGTTCTATACGGTTTCTTATTTTTACTGAGCTCTCGTTCTCCGGCCTGATATAGAGACACGAAAAGTCTCAATAGTAGCAAATATGGATTTTTTGTATCGTTTTGGCGATACATTTTGTACAATACGGCATTGTATTTTTTTATTATACATTTTGTCTTTGCAAGCATATGGAGAGCCTCTTTTAAGTAGTTGTTGAATTAAAATTAAATCTTATGGCAAATTACGAACGCCACAGCTCCGGTTTACCGATGATCGTGAAATTCGTCGAGCATTTCCACAACAGGTCAGTCGCACACGCTGTCGCGTTATGCGATCGGATATATCGTCCGCGGAGAGAAAGCAACATTTATAACGGAGACAAACGGCAGACTATCTCGAAAGGGGGACGTATTCTTCCTCGGAATCGGCACGCACTACACCGAAGAGGTGCCCGACGAAAGCAATACCTTCGAACAGATTCTCTTCTACCACCAACCGGCGGATCTGCACAAGATCCTGATGTACCTCAATCTCACCTACGGATTGAACATCTCCTACAACCACGCATGTCCCGAATGCCAGGGGCGCCAACGCCGTTTCGACGCCGGCATGGCAACTGTTGAAAGGATTTTTCAGCAATACGGCCAACTACCTCCGCGGCGAAGGGTTCCTCCACGACGAAACGGCGGAAAACATCAAGATGACCGAACTGGTCTACCTGATCGTCTCGCACGACGAATGCTGTCTGCGCAGCAAGATCCTCGGCAACATCGACACGGCGAAGGAGAATTTCGAACAACTGATGTACGACCACATCTTCGACGATATTTCGATCGACGAACTGGCCGCGCTCTGCAACCGGTCGCTCACTTCGTTCAAGAAGGGAGTTCAAACGGGTGTTCCTGATGCCGCCGCACCAGTGGTTCATCCGCCAGCGGCTCATGCACGCGCGCATGTTGCTGATCTCGACCTCGAAGTCCATTTCGCAGATCGGCAGCGCGAGTGCGCGTTCCCCAACACGTCGCATTTCATCAAGCTCTTCAAGAAGGAATACGGGATGACGCCGGCGACCTATCGCAGCCGGCACAATGCCGAATTGAAGCCTACTCCCGAAATCGCAGCGGCGAAAGCCTGAAACACACGAAATCGAGCGCAACGGCCGGGAACGATGATTCCCGGCCGTTGCGCGTATCCGGAGCGTGCCGTCTTCCCACGCTCGGCGAAGGTCGCCGGCACGCTGCCGAAACAGATTTTAAAAAATTATAATTTAATCCGTATTTAAAAAATTTCGATACGATTTGTCGGAAAAGAACGGATTTATCGATAAATTCATTACGAAATATTTGGATTATTGAAAAATCCTCTTTATTTTTGTCTTACACAAAGCGGAAATCTCCGCATCTCATTAACCTAACTAACCTAACCAAGAAATCCCCGAGTCGCCCGATTCCGGGATTTCTCTCTTTTCGTTCCGATATTTTTTCTTACCTTTATGGAACATTTCTCACCCTTTATTCAATGTTCAATATGAAAAAATCGCTTTCTCTGCTCCGGCTTCTCACGGCCGCAATCCTGTTATCCGCTTCGGGCGGCTGTTCCGAAACCAATGACCCCGACCCCGAGGGGGGGGGTGATCCGCCCGTAAAAGAGCCTGTAACTTACACTATTACCCTCGGAGAAACCTCCGAACAAGGAGCTGCGGTGAAGGTCACGCCCTCCGACGAAACGGCGACCTACTACTGCGGCATCCACAGCGAGGCGTCGCTGCTGGGAATCCCCACCGCCACGCTGCTCAGGCAGATCGCGTCGCTCGACGACCTCGACGAACGGCTCCACACCGGCACCGAGGAGTTCACTATCGCCGAAACGCTCACGCCCGTCACCTCCTACAAAATCGTCGTAGCGGGATACGACGGCAAGGAGTTCACGGGCGACATCGCCCTGAGCGAAGCCTTCGCCGTCGAACCGCCCGCAGGGCCTGCGGCCTTCACCTTCGAGGTCAAGGAGAAGAGCTTCGACAACACGGTCATCGACATCACGCCGCTGGCGGCCGAAGTCCCCTACTTCGCCGAGGTGAAGGAGGCTGCCGTCTGCGATGCGATGACCGACGACGCGATTATCTCCGAGATACTCAATCTCTACGGCTCCATGGCCGAATGGTTCACCTACACGGGCCCTACGACCATTACGTCGAGCGGCGACTTCGGCACGCTCGTCCCCGGCACCGACTACTATGTGCTGGCATTCGGCTATGCCGACGGAGCGGCTGCGACCGAACTGACCAAACACAAGTTCACTACCGATCCGGAGGGCGATCCCACGGCCAACACCTTCGCCTTCGACATCTCCGGCGTCACGGCGCGCAGCGCTTCGATTCAGGTCGAACCCTCCGACAAGAGCGTCCGCTACATCTGGGACATCGTCACCGACGCCGAATATAAGAAATACGGCGGTAACGCCGAGGGCATCCGGAGCTATCTGGCCGACTACATCAAAGGCCAGATCGACGACTTCTTCACCACGCCGGAGGAGGTCGTTTCGGTCATCGGCGTGCGCGGCGACCAGTGGTTTCGACTATGAGCAGCTCAAACCCGCCACGACCTACTACGTGTGGGCGGCCTGCGTCGACGCCGCAGGCAATGCCACGGCTACACCGGCAGTAAGCCCCGCTTTCACCACCGAAGCCGCCGTCGTATCGACCGTTACCGCCACCGTCGAATTCGAGAAATACTACAACGGCAGCGAACTTTTACGCAATCGACGACGTGACCTATAAGAATTACAACAACAAAGCCTACCTCCCCGCCAAGGTCCTCCATTCGGCCGACGCCGTCAAATGGTACACGCTCTCTACACGGGCACCGACGTGGGCGACACGGAACTCTACACCGACGACCTGCTGATCCAGTACCTCGTCACGCAGGGAACCCCTGACGGAGAAGAGCGCCGCTACGGCCTCACATGGAACGCGAAGGCTATATCCTCGCCGTGGCGCAGGACGCCGAAAGGCCACTACGGCCCCGTCTTCCGCAAAGAGCATCACGCCCTCTCTCAGCGGCGTTTCCCCGATCAGCGACCTCGGATTCGTGACCGCCGACGCCGGAACGCAAAAGTACACCGGTCATGCTGCGTGCCGTAACACCGGCCGCACCGCTCAAACGGACGGCGCACGTCGTCCGCTGACGGAGACGCCGCAGCCCGATAGAAAGCCCCCTGCCGCAATGCTGCGGCAGGGGGCTATCGGAGAGGGATGCCGGACGTACGCCGCCGGATCAGTGTGCGTCGAGCCAGTTCTCGCCCACACCGCATTCGGCGATCAGTTTCACTTTGAGATGCGCCGCCTGCTCCATCGCCTCGGTGACGATTTCGCGCACGCGGTTCAACTCGTTGCGCAGCGTGTCGATCACCACTTCGTCGTGCACCTGCAAAATCATCTGCGAGCGGATTCCTTCGCGGCGGAACGCTTCGGCGATATGCACCATCGCGATCTTCATGATGTCGGCCGCACTGCCCTGAATAGGGGCGTTGACGGCATTGCGTTCGGCCAGCCCGCGCGCCACGGCATTGCGCGACGCGATGTCGTTCAGGTAACGCCGCCGCCCGAAGATCGTCGTCACGTAACCCACCTCGCGCGCCCGCTCGACCACATGCTCCATATACTCCTTCACCTTGGGGTAGGAGGCGAAATAGCCCTCTATGATCTCTTTGGCCTCCTTGCGCGGAATGTCGAGCCGTTGGCTCAACCCGAAGGCCGAGATGCCGTAGATGATGCCGAAATTGGCCGTCTTGGCCTTGCGCCGCTCGTCGCCCGTCACCGTATCGATCGGTTTGCCGAAGAGCCGCGCGGCCGTCGCGGCATGGATGTCCTCGCCGTGCTCGAATGCCGCGATCAGCGCCTCGTCGCCGCTCAGATGCGCCATCAGGCGCAACTCGACCTGACTGTAATCGGCCGACAGCAGCACATGGTCATCGTCCGACGGGATGAAGGCGCGGCGAATGGGCTTGCCCAGTTCGTCGCGGATCGGAATGTTCTGCAAGTTGGGATTGGTCGACGACAACCGTCCGGTAGCCGTCACGGCCTGGTTGAACGAGGTATGGATCTTCCCCGTGCGGCGGTTGACCAGCTGCGGCAGTGCCTCGACGTAGGTCGACAGGAGCTTCTTCACGCCGCGGTATTCGAGGATCAGGTCGATGATCCGGTGTTTGTGCGCGAATGTTTGCAGATACTCTTCGTCGGTGCTGAACTGCTTCGTGCGCGTCATCTTGGGCTTCTCGGCGATGCGCATTTTGGCGAAAAGCACCTCGCCCAACTGCCGCGTGGAGTTGATGTTGAGCGACGCCTCGCCCGCTTCGCTGCGGATATCGGCTTCGAGCTGCGCCATGCGGCGGTTCAGTTCCACGGCGTAATGCGCCAGCGCGTCGCAGTCGATGCGCACGCCGGCCATCTCGACGTCGGCCAGCACCTCGATCATCGGCTCCTCGATGTCGAAATAGAGATCATGCAGCCCCGCCTCCTCGATCTGGGGAAGCAGCGCCCGTTTGAGCCGCAGCGTCACGTCGGCGTCCTCGGCCGCATACTCGGCCACGCGCTCCACGCCCACCAGATCCATCGTCAGCTGACGCGGCCCGCGCCCGATGAGCGTTTCGATCTCGATCGGCTTATAGTTGAGGTACTTGGCCGCCAGCGCATTCATGTTATGGCGCGACTCGGGATCGAGCAGGTAATGGAGGATCATCGTATCGTACTTCGGGCCCCTCACCGCCAGACCGATACGCCGCAGCACCATCAGATCGAACTTGATGTTCTGGCCGATCTTGGCGATCGTTTCGTCCTCGAACAACGGACGCAGCAGCCCGGCATACTCCGGCGACGAACGTTCGTCGCAGGGCACATACCAGGCCTCGTGCGGCACGACGGCGAACGACATGCCCACGATGCGGTCGTTGAAGAGGTCGAAACCGGTCGTCTCCGTATCGAAACAGAACTCCGGATAACGGCGTATCTCGGCGATCATCGCGCGCAGTTCGTCGGCCGTGCGGACGATCCGGTAGTCGTGGGGCGTCGTCTGCGCACTCTCCATCTCGGGTTCGGCAGGCAGCGCATCCGTTTCGTCGACCTCCTCATCGTCCGCCACGGGCGCTGCCGCAGGCGCCGGATCGGCCGGTGCGAAGAGATCGCCCTGCCCGACCAGCGCCGCCTTCTTGGCGGCAGCCGATTTGGCCCGCGCCATCTCGGCCAGCTGACGCTGCGGGTCCTGCCGCGGCCCGTCGCTCTCTTCGAGCGGCGCCACATTTTGCAGATCGCGCAGGAACATCGTGAAATCCAGTTCGGCGAAAAGCGCACGCAGTTCGTCCAGATTGGGCGGACACATCGTCAACTCCTCGGGGCGGAATTCGATCGGCACGTCCAGCCGGATCGTCGTGAGCCTCTTGGCAAGCAGCAATTTGTCGCCCCACGCGGCGATGCTCTCGCCCTGCCTGCCCTTGATCCGCTCCACGTTGGAGAGAATGTTCTCGACCGTTCCCCATGTCTGCACCAGCTTGCAGGCACCCTTCTCGCCGATGCCCGGCACGCCGGGAATATTGTCCGAGGCATCGCCCCACAACGCCAGCACGTCGCGCACGAGCGTCGGATCGTCGAATCCGTAATGCGCGCGGATGGCGTCGCAGTCGACGATCTCGATGCCGTCGCCCTTCTGCTTGTAGAGCTTGCAGCAGGGGCGCACGAGCTGCCCGTAATCCTTGTCGGGCGTCACCATGAAGACCTCGTACCCTTCGGCGGCAGCCTTCTGCGACAGGGTACCGATCACGTCGTCGGCCTCGAACCCCTCGACTTCGAGCACCGGCACGCACATCGCATCCAGAATCCGCTTGATATAGGGGATCGACAGAGCGATGTCCTTCGGCGTGGCGGGACGGTTGGCCTTGTATTCGGGGTAGAGTTCGCGGCGGAAACTTCCGCCCTTTGGATCGAACGCCACACCCAGCAGGTCGGGATTTTCGCGTTTGAGGATGTCGCGCAGGAACTTCACGAAACCGAAAACGACCGACGTATTCATCCCCGTACGGTTGCGCATCGGCCGTGTCAGAAACGCATAATAGTATTTGTAGATCAGTGCGTAGGCATCGACCAGAAACAGTTTTTTCATCACTATCCGATTTGTAGCGCCGCAGTCCGGTCGGGCACAGGTTGCGCGGCCGGCAGCCGGCACCGTTAGTTGTTGTCGTCGGCGACCCACTGCGGCGTAGGAGGCCGTCCCCTCGTGGAGTCGGGCGCATAAAGTTCCACTCCTTCGGGCAGCCGCGGCGCGATGCGGGCGGCGAAGTCGGCGAGCATGTTCTCGCACGTCGGCTGGTAATCGACGCACACGATCCGTTCGAACCGCGTGCCGAGCGCTTCCGCAAACGCCTCGCCGGCAGGCGTGCGGCGCATGACGAAGGCGTGGTCGAGCCGCTGCACCACCTCTTCGCCGACGATCCGTTTGAGCTGCCCGAAATCCATGACCATGCCCAGCTTGGGATTCCGTCCGTCGCAGACCGGAACGCCTCGCACGGTCACGAACAACCGGTACGAATGGCCGTGTATTTCGCGGCACGCACCGTCGTAACCTTCGAGCAGGTGCGCCGCCTCGAACGAGAACTCCTTGGTAAGTCTTATCTTCGTCATACGTTTATCCTTTTTTCACGAAGCGGGCCGGAATGACGCTTCATTTCGGCCCGTCGGATCGTGCTTTCATACCGAACGGACGCCGAAACGTCCGCTCCGAACTTCCGTCCGTCTTGCTGCGGTCAATCGTGGAGGCAATCGACGTAAATCTGACGCTGGAACGCTTCGTTCAGCGAGATGTAGGTCTGTGTGGTCGAAATGCCCGGAATGGCCAGAATCCGGTCGCAGAGCGTCGTCATCAGGTGCTCGTTGTCGACGCAGTACAATTTCACGAAAAGGTTGTACGTCCCCGTGATGAAATGGCACTCCACGATTTCGGGAATCTGTTTGAGCCGGTCGACCGTCTGCATGAGGATCGACACGTCCTGCAAGCGGATGCCGATGTAGGCGCAGACGTCGAAACCGAGCATCTTGGGATCGACCACCAGCCGGCTGCCGAGGATCACCCCCGACTCGTCGAGCTTCTTGATGCGCTGGTGGATGGCCGCTCCCGAGATGCCGCATTTGCGGGCGATTTCCAGAAAGGGCATACGCGCATTGGTAATCAGATATTTGAGAATTTTCCGATCGATCGCGTCGATAACAATCTGTGACATAATTCCTCCTTATTCTTATTGTAACACATTCAGTTCCCTGCCCACCTTGACGAAGGCGGCGATACAGCGGTCGAGCTGTTCGACGGTATGTCCCGCCGAGACCTGCACGCGGATGCGCGCCTGCCCCTTCGGCACGACAGGGTAGTAGAACCCCGTGACGAATACGCCCTCCTCCTGCAAACGCGCAGCGAAATCCTGCGACAGCTTGGCATCGTAGAGCATCACGGCGCAGATGGCCGACTGCGTGGGCTTGATGTCGAATCCGACGGCCATCATCCCCGCACGGAAATGCTCCACGTTGGCCACCAGCCGGTCGTGCAGTTCGTTGCTCTGGCCGAGGATCTTGAACAGTTCGATGCCGGCGCCCACCACGGCAGGGGGCAGCGAGTTGGAGAAGGGTAGGGCCGCGATCGCTGCCGCAGCATGTCGATGATCTCGCGGCGGCCCGTCGTAAATCCTCCCACGGCACCGCCGAAGGCTTTGCCCAGCGTACCGGTCAGGATGTCGACCTCGCCGCGCAGATCGTAAAGTTCCGTGATGCCGCGCCCCGTAGCGCCCAGCACGCCGGCCGAGTGGCACTCGTCGACCATCACCAGCGCGTCGTACTGCCGCGCCAGGCGACATATCTCGTCCAGCGGAGCGGCATTGCCGTCCATCGAGAAGACCCCGTCGGTGCAGATCACGCGGAAGCGCTGCGCCTGCGCACGTTTGAGGCAATCCTCCAACGCCTCCATGTCGGCATTGGCGTAGCGGTAGCGCACCGCCTTCGAGAGCCGCACGCCGTCGATGATCGAGGCGTGGTTCAGCGCATCCGAGATGATGGCGTCCTGCTCCGTGAAGAGCGGCTCGAAAACGCCGCCGTTGGCGTCGAAGCAGGCAGCGTAGAGAATCGTGTCCTCCGTGCCGAAATAATCGGCGATCGCACGTTCCAGCTCCTTGTGAATATCCTGGCAGCCGCAGATGAACCGCACCGACGACATGCCGAAACCCCGCTCGTCCATGGCCCGTTTGGCCGCTTCGATCAGGCGTTCGTCGTCCGAAAGACCCAGATAGTTGTTGGCGCAGAAATTCAGCACGGAGCGGCCCGCGACTTCGATCTCGGCACGCTGCGGAGAGGCGATCACCCGTTCGGTCTTATACAGTCCCGCCGCCTTGATATCAGCGAGTTCCCGTTGGAGATATTCCTTGATTTTCCCGTACATCGACTAAAAGTTTTAAGATTTCATTGGAGATATCTTATGATCTGAAAGCAAAGGTAAAAATTTAAAATGAAAAACGCCGGTTTTCGATCCTGTTTTTGTCCGGAATCATAAAAACAAATGTTTTAGCCGCGGTTTATCTTTTGCTTTGGCTTGATCCAAAAGCACAGAATAAATCGATTCTTACTTCGGGAAGTATCCCGTACTTTCGATTCGGCGTTTCCTGCAAGGAGCAAGTTTACCACCTTTTGGCACCAAAAGGTGGCGCCAAAAGTGTCCGCAGGGCACCTCCGTCGGGATCGGACAAAGGCTGTCACTGAGCGATCGTGCGACAAGCGGAGTCTTTCGTGATCGCTCAGTGACAGCCTTTGTCCGATCCGTTGCCTCCTCCGGTGCAATGCGGAGGCTGTTGTGCGCTCCACGCAACGATGGTTTATTCCGATGTAATTCTTCTATACTCGATTTAGCAGGCCTCCGGCCTGCCGGATCGCACTGCGAAAATAGCGGATGAAGCGACGGTAATCGGAAAGCAGGGAACAGCGACGTTTTATAAAAGATGATTCATCCCCTGCAAATCTACGGTTCAAGCAGGATCGATCTTTCCGTTTCCCGTGAAAAAACGGCGGAAGGAGACTTCCTTCCGCCGTTCGAAATAGGTTTTCCGAGATCACTCCGCAACGGGCTTGCCGTCGCGCACGAGCGTCATCTCGCGCACCAGATATCCCGCATCGGCGAACTTGTCGATGATGAACAGCACGTAGCGGATATCGACCGAAATAGTGCGTTGCAACGCCGGCTCGAAAGCCACGTCGCCCGACATCGCCTCCCAGTTGCCGTCGAAGGCCAGCCCCAGCAGCTCGCCGCGGCCGTTCATGATCGGCGAACCGGAGTTGCCGCCCGTAATGTCGAGATTCGCCAGAAAAGCGACCGGCAGTTCGCCCCGCCCGTTGGCATAGGCGCCGAAATCCTGCGCGGCATAGAGCTCTTTGAGCTTGTCGGGCACGGTGAACTCCGTCGGATTCTTCGGATCCTCCTTCTCCATGACGCCGCGCAGCGTCGTATAGTAGTGGTAGGTCACGCCGTCGGCCGGATCGTAGGGCAGCACCTGCCCGTAGGTAAGGCGAATCGTGAAGTTGGCGTCCGCCGCCCACGCACGGTCGGGGTACTGCCGCATCAGCCCCTCGATATAGAGACGATGTCCGTCGGCGTAGTTGCGGTTCGCCTCCTTCTGCGCCTGCTGCAATTCGAGCATCTTGCCCGTTACCGACAGCGACAGCAGCGCCGCAGGGTCTTCGTCGAGCCGTTCGCGCGAAAAGCGGTCCACGAACTCCAACGCCCGCGTCTCGTCGGCGAACACCGAATTGTCGTAGAGGTAATCGACCGCGGCGTCCAGATCGTCGAACTGCCCTTCGGCCGCAACGAATACGTCGGGCAACTCCTTGACATGCTCCATCACCAGTTCGAACATGCGGCGCGCCACACGACGGTCGGTAGCGGGGTTGTAGTCCTTGTAGAAGCCGCGCAACCGCTCTTTGAGCGCCTCCGGATCTTCGAGTTTCTTGCCCTTCTTGCCGACCGCGGCGATCACGTAGGAGGCCGGCGTCATGATTTCGACCGAGCGTTGCAACGCCTCGTTGAGGTACTGCTGTGCGGCATAGGCTTCGTTGCTCGCAGCTATCGCGTCGCGGATCATCCCCAACGCCTCGTCGTAACGCTCCCCGTCTACGCTGTTCGCCTCGGCCCATTGCTGGAAGGCGCGTTCCTGCTCCTGCTTCTTGCGCTTCACGTCGAGCCGTTCGATGCCGCGCGACATCCCCATGGCATTCTTCCAATAGTTCGACGACTGGGCGTATTTCGAGGCGTACTGGATGCGCACCTTGTCGCTCGCGAGCATGTCTTCGGCCAGGATCTTCTGCCGCTCGCCGCGGATGAAGATGCGCTGCGGATTGGTGATCGTGAGCATCCGGTCGATCTCATACGAGGTCATGTACCGCTGCGTCGAGCCGGGGAAGCCCATGATCATGGCGAAATCTCCCTCGTCGTACCCGTCGAGCGAAATGCGCAGGTATTCGTCGGCGCGATAGGGGGACATTCTTCGTCGAATACTCCGCCGGACGGTTGTCCTTGCCGGCGTAGATGCGGAACATCGAAAAATCGCCCGTATGGCGCGGCCACATCCAGTTGTCTGTGTCGCCGCCGAACTTGCCGATCGAATTGGGCGGCGTACCCACCAGACGGATATCGCTTGTAGACCTCCATCGCAAAGGCGAAATACTGGTTGCCGCCGAAGAAGGGTTTGACCGAGATCTCCATGCCGGGGTACTCCTTGCCGAAGCGTTTGCGCACCTCGGCGACCTGTTTCTTCACCAGTTCGGCGCGCTCCTCGCCCATGGCCGTCGACGGCACGGCACCCAGCACATCGGCCGTCACGTCGGCGATACGGCGGACGAAACGCACTTCGAGTCCGGGGGCGGGAAGCTCCTCGGCACGCGAACGCGCCCAGAATCCGTTTTTCAGAAAGTCGTGCTCGACCGACGACAGCGACTGGATGGCGCCGTAGCCGCAGTGATGGTTCGTCAGCAGCAACCCATCGGGCGAGACCACCTCGCCCGTACATCCCGCGCCGAAGATGACGATCGCATCTTTGAGCGACGAACGGTCGGCGGCATAAATCTCCTCGGCCGAGAGTTCGCACCCCTTGGCCCGCATGTCGGCGATATTCATCTTTTGCAAATAGGGCAGCAGCCACATTCCCTCGTCGGCAGCCGCCGTCGCGGCGAAGAATGCCGCGAACAAAAACATCGAAAATTTTTTCATAGGTATTGATCTGTCATTTATTTTTCCCTGTCCGATCCGCAGACGGCGAAGACGACCGCAAACGGGCCGCCGCACCGCGCCGTCAGCCGATCTCGATCATGCGGCGGATCGACCGCTCGGCGGCGCGCCGCACCTGCTCGTCGATCACCACCTCGGGCGACTCGTTTTCCAGACAGGCGGCGATGCGTTCGAGCGTCACCATCTTCATGTAGACGCAGTTGTTGCAGCCGCACGTTTCGTCGTCGGGAGGCGCCGGAATAAAGCGTTTGCGGGGATAGCGGCGCTGCATCTCCGCGAGGATGCCCGCTTCGGTCACGACGATGAACTCCTGGGCGTCGCTGCGGCCGCAATAGTCGAGGATCGCTGCCGTCGAACCGACGAAATCGGCTACCGCCGTGATATAGGCGCGGCATTCGGGATGCGCGACGACCTCGGCCGCAGGGTGCTCGCGCAATGCGAGCAGTTTTTTCGAGCGAAAACTCCTCGTGCACGTGGCAGGCGCCGTCCCACAGCACCATGTTGGTGCGTCCCGTGAGTTTCTGCACGTAGGCGCCCAGATTGCGGTCGGGTGCGAAGAGGATCGGCTGTTCGGCCGGAATCGACTCGACGACCTTCAAGGCGTTGGACGACGTGCAGCAGACGTCGGTCTGCGCCTTGATCTCCACCGACGTATTGACGTACGAAACCACCGTATGGCCGGGGTAGCGGGCGCGGAAGCGGCGGAACGCCTCGGCCTCGCAGCCGTCGGCCAGCGAGCAGCTCGCTTCGGGCACGGGGATGAGCACCTTCTTGTCGGGACAGAGCACCTTGGCCGTCTCGGCCATGAAATGTACGCCCGCGAAGAGAATCGTGCGGGCCTCCACCTTCTGCGCTTCGATCGACAGCGCGAGCGAGTCGCCCAGAAAATCGGCAACGGCCTGCACTTCGGGCAGCGTATAATAGTGGGCGAGGATCACGGCTCCCTTTGCGGCGTTTGAGCTCTTCGATGCGGGAGAGGAGGTTATCGACCATCTTTTGTTTTTATTTTTTTAATTCAATTTTAATTTAATAAAGAAAAGGAAGATTAATAATGCCTGTTGACAATGTCGATAAGTTTTCCGCGGAAAAAGTTATGCCGGTTCCGCAGTGGCATTTGTCGATTACTGTTTTTCCTTCTTTTCATTCAAATTATTGAACCGTAGATCGTTGAACTGAAAATTCAAAAGTAATCGACAATTGTCCGTAACTCTTTTCAACAAGTCGACAGCTATTTTTTCTCAACATTCCTTCATCTTCCGGCGGGTCGGGCGGCGCAACAAGTTTTCAAAACCTTTTTTCTTGTTTTTCCGAAGTTTCGTACACATGGTGTTCTGTGCGATTCTGCAACTTTTCGACCCTCTTTTTTATTACGAGTTATTGCGGGATTGTACACAACTTCTCAACAGGTTTTCGCCATGTTTTCAACAACTTTTTCGGCGATCGAACGATAGAGGGTTTCGACGGCCGGATCTGTTCCCGCGGCCGGACGCCCCTCTTCCGATCCGTCCATAACGGATTGAACGATCGGAATATCGCCCAGGAAAGGCACGTCGTTCTGCTCGGCGAAGGCGCGCGCACCCCCGTGTCCGAAGATGTAGTAACGGTTTTCGGGGAGTTCCTTCGGGGTGAACCAGGCCATGTTCTCGATGATGCCCACGACGGGAATTTCGATCTTGTCGGCGCGGAACATCTCCACGCCGCGCCGCACGTCGGCCACGGCTACCTGCTGGGGTGTCGAGACTATCACCGCACCCGTGACCTTCAACTCCGAAATGACGGCCAGATGCACGCCGCCCGTGCCGGGAGGAAGATCGACGAGCAGGAAGTCCAGCCCGCCCCATTTGGTCTGGTGGATCATCTGGCGCAGGGCGTTGGTCGCCATGGCGTCGCGCCAGATCAGTGCGTCGGAGGGTTTGATGAAGAAGCCGATCGACATGAGTTTGATCCCCATCGCGTCGGCCGGCAGGATGCAATCCTCGCCGTCGATGCGTTCGGCATCGGGCAGGTAGCCCTCCACGCCGAACATCTTGGGCTGCGACGGTCCGTAAATGTCGGCGTCGAGGATGCCCACGCGGTAACCCATGTTGCGCAGCGTGAGCGCCAGATTGGCCGTGACGGTCGATTTGCCCACGCCGCCCCTTGCCCGATGCGACGGCCAGCACCTTGCCGATACCGCCCGTGAAGGTATGCTGCGATGCCGCCGGCGCCGCTTTCGGCGCGGCTTCTCGGACGATGACGGCGACGTGTTCCCGGTCGAGGGAGAGCTCTCGGGCGATGGCCTCCTCGACCTGGCGTTTGATCTTCAAGGCGAAGGGGTCGCGCGCCTTTTCGAACCGGAGCGTGACCGTCACGCGGCCTTCGCCGGCGTCGATATGCTCCACCATGTCGCTCTCGACGATGTTCCGCCCGCTTTCGGGGTGGACGATGCGTGCGAGCAGCGCTTTGATTTTTTGCTCCATAACGTATCCGGAATATGACTTTTCCCGACAAAGATACGGATAAGCGAGGGCAATGTCAAATTTATTTGAACATTGTCGGGCGGGAGTTTTTTCGGCGAAGCCGGAGGGGACGATATTTTTAGGGATGCGGGTATGTGCGGCCGTTTGAAAAATTTCGTAAATTTGACGGAAGTGAAATCGAAAACCGAAGACGCGATGAATATCGAGGAGTTCAGGGAGTATTGCCTGTCGCTGCCGGGTGTGACCGAGAAGATGCCGTTTACCGCATTGAACGACGCTTACAGCCGCGACGTGCTCTGTTTTTATGTCGGGAGCAAGTGGTTCTGTTACGTCAATATCGTGCTCTTCGACCGCTGCTGCGTCAAGTCGACGCCCGAGGAGGCCGCGGAACTGCGTGCGCGGTACGAGGGCGTGCGTCCGGCATGGCACATGAATAAGCGGATGTGGAGCGACGTCTATTTCGGCAGCGACGTATCCGACGCACTCGTCTGTCGGCTGGTGGAGAACTCCTACCGGCTGGTACGCGATTCTCTTCCGGCGAAGGAACGCGAAACGTTGTAGTGCGAAGCGCCGCAAAACGGATTGTTTCGGCCGGGATACGAAATATTCCGGTAGCTTTTGCGTATATTTGCCTGCAGGGACATCCCGATGCGGAACGTCCGAGGCGTTTTCGACCGGCGGAAGCGGTGCTTGCCGGCGGCGGGAAAACGACTGTTGAAAACAAAAACATAAAATTCGACAATTATTTGTAAAAACAGTTTGAATATGAATTTTTCGAAGACCTTTTTCTGGCCGGCCTGCTGGCCTTCGTCGTGGGCAATATCCTCATTGCCGTGTTGTGGAAACCTCTTCGTCATGGGGATCGTCGGTGCGCTGTCGGCGACGACCGGCATCGACGACAATTCGATTCTGCGGATCGACCTTTCGGAGAACATCGTCGAGGCGCCTCCCGCCGATCCTTTCGCCGGCGTCGATTTCCGTACGATGACTGCCACGCCCCACGTGACCCTGTTCGAGGCGCTGCGCGCGATCGATGCCGCCAAGAGCGATCCCCGCATTAAGGGAATCTATATCCGGCCCAACGGGCAGGGTACGGTCTCGATGGCCGTGTTGGAGGAGTTGCGTGCGGCGATCCTCGACTTCAAGCAGGAGAGCGGCAAGTTCGTGCTGGCCTACAACGAAGCCTACGGGCAGGGAGGCTATTACCTCGCCACGGCGGCCGACGGCGTCTATCTTCAACCCGAAGGATTGCTCGACTGGCACGGAATGGCCGTCAACACGCTATTTTTCAAGGGGCTGCTCGACAAGCTCGATCTCAAAGTCGAGGTATTCCGTCCTACGGCCTGCAAGTACAAGAGTGCTGTGGAACCCTACATCCTCACGAAGCTGTCCGATGCCAATCGGGAACAGTTGGGGCAGCTGGTGCACTCGATGTGGAGCGTCATTGCGGGCGACGTGGCCGAATCGCGCGGCCTGACGATCGAGATGCTCGACGAATACGCCGACGAGCTGTCGGCGATCCAGCCCGAAGATGCGTTGGCGAAGGGAATGGTCGACGGATTGAAATACGAGGACGAGATGAACGATCTCTTCGCCGAGGCGGGTGTCGAGGCGGACGGTGACGGTCAGTATCGTTTCGTATCGCTCGGCCGGTATGCTGCACAGGTAGGGCCCGACATGCGGCACATGGGAGCGGATCGCGTGGCGGTGCTCTATGCCGACGGCCAGATCGTCGACGGCGAGGGCTACGACGCCGTTTACGGCAATACGCTGGCGGAGAAGATCCGGCAGCTGCGGCTGGACGATGGGGTGAAGGCGGTCGTCGTGCGGGTGAATTCGCCCGGCGGCAGCGCTCTGGCCTCGGACGTGATCTGGCGCGAAATGGAACTGCTCAAAGCCGAAAAACCGGTGATCGTTTCGATGGGCGCCTATGCAGCCAGCGGCGGATACTACATCTCCGCTCCGGCGGATGCCATCGTAGCCGACCGGCTCACGCTGACGGGTTCGATCGGCGTATTCGGCATGTTGCTCGATGCGGGCGACGCCATGGAGCGGAAATTGGGCGTCACCGTCGATGCGGTCAAGAGCAACCGCTCGGCCGATTTGAGCATCTTCCGCGGACTGACTCCGACCGAGCGCGCCATGATGCTCAAAAGCGTGGATCGGGTCTACGAGACCTTTACGAACCTGGTCGCCGAAGGACGCAATCTGCCCGTCGAGGAGGTGCTCGATATTGCGGGCGGGCGCGTATGGAGCGGCGTCGATGCGCTCGAAATCGGGTTGATCGACTCTTACGGCGGCTTGAAGAGCGCCATTGCCGTTGCGGTCGACAAGGCCGGCCTGGGCGAGGAGTACTTCATCGAGGAGGTGCGCGAAGCGCCGCAGGGGCTGGCCGCCATTCTGGCTGCCCTCAACGCGCAGGTCGAGGCACACGTCGAACACACGGAGCTTTTCGATCTCTACGACGAGTACCGCCACGTCCGCAACGCGCTTTCGCAGCAGGGTGTCCTGACCTATTGTCCCTACGTCTTCTCGTTCGAGTAGCGCGTTCGTATTCCGAAACAGGGATTCACCCCTGCCGCAGCATGTCGCGGCAGGGGTGAATTCGTAAGGGAGAGGCTCAAAGAGGCGATGATCCGACGTCGCGGACGAGATTGGTAAATTCGACGGTACCGGCATAGCTGCCTGCGATCGTATGCGGCCGGGCCTCGTTGTCGTCGACGAAGCGGTAGACGATCGAATATCTCTTTCCGTTGCGTTCGACGACGATTTCTCCCTCCGTACAGGGAGCCATTTCGGTCAGCCGTACCTGGTTCGCTTCATTGGTCAACATTCGGTACCAGCTTCCTTCGAAGAGCGGATCGCCGCTGGAAGGCTGGATCAGGGTGCCGGCTATGACCGCTCCTTCGCCGAGTTCCGGTAAATCGGGCGACGTATTCCCTTCTCCGGCGATCGCATACCGACCCCTCGATCGCACCCGTCCGTTGCGTATCGGCGCCGACGCACAGCGTCAGCATCAAGTTGTCGATTTCATGCTGCGCAAAGGTCGCCGTAAAGATTCAGTTGCAGCAGCCGCAGCGTATTCGGCAGTCGGTCGTCGGCATAGAAGGTCGCGCTCGCGACGGCGAGCGAAGGGCGTACGTCGCGTTCGAGGGGTGGAGAGTGGTGAAGACGATTCGGAGTGTGCCGCCTGTGTCACGGAGACTTCGAAAGGTTCGGCGTCTTCTCCTGTGAACAGAATCGTCGCCGAACGCGGCGAAGCCGTTCGGTTGGGCATGGCTGTCGCCCGGAGCGTCGCGTCGTTGTCGCTCGTGATCGTTATCCACGCGGCTTCGCAGGTCGCCGTCCACGCGGCGGCATCGGTCGTGACGACCAGGTCGAACGACTCTCCGTCGGCTTTGAATGTCAGCGAGGAGGGTTCGACACTCAGCGAAGGGGGTGTGGGACTCTCCGAAAGCCTTCTGTTCGACCGGTATCGTGACGGTGCCGGCGTCGTTGCCGCTCACGCGGATCGAAGCGGTGCGCCGTGCATCCGTTTCATTGGATGTCGCGGAGATACGGATGGAAAAAAGTTACCGGCACCTCCTCCGAGCGAGCCGTGCGGACTGCCGTCGGAAGATTCCACTTTTATCGTCAGCCATTCGCTCGGCGATTCGATTTTCCATTCGGCGGTTGTCGTCGCGAGGTTCAGAACGAGAGTTCCTCCCTCCGCATCGAAGACCAGCGTATCGGGCGTGACGCTCAATGTCGGCGCAGAAGCGTCGGGCGGTTGTGGATCGTAATGGAGCGTAGTGCTGTCGCCGCATCCTCCCGCGACGGCGCAGACGATGCAGAGAAGGCGCTTTGCGAGTCTTGCTTGAATGGTTTTCGTGTTCATTTCAGGTCGTTTTCGAACAAAAATAATGAGAATTCGTTTGAAAACGATATAAAATAATATAAAAAGACGTTAAAATAACTGTTTCTGGTTTATGGGGTCGGATGCCGGATGTGTGCGACGGCGTTCCGGATTTCCGCAGAAATAAAGCGAGCGCTCCGTCTGCAACGATTTGCAGACGGAGCGCTCGCTTGCGGACAGAGGTCGGGGGGATTCATCCGGAGAAACCGGTGCGCTATCGCGAGTTGCCGTGGTGCCGCATCATGCGGTCACCGGAGCCTTTCGTCCGTGTGCCGGCCATGTGTTGCCGGAGGTTGTGTTCGTCCGAATCGAAGAGCAGCTCCGTCTGATCGGCGAGCCGTACCGAAATTCCGTTGCGTTCGAGCCCGATGTCGGTGACGGTCTGGCCCGGGTATTTGTTCTTCACATAGTCGGCGACCTGTTGCGGAATCAGCTTCATCGGGATGCCGTCGGCACTCTCGATGTCGGTCCATGCACCGTTTTGCGAAAACATGATTTCATCGTCGTTGTCGAGCCGCACCTTGTAGGCGAAGAGGTGCGCCGAAGGGTCGAAGCGAATGCGCTCGACACGGTCTTTTTGCGTAGAAGTCGCGGATGAAGGCCTGTGCGGCTTCGGGCAGCGCATCGAATTTTACCGTGCGGTTTTCGACCATCCGCCCTTTCATGGGCGTCCGGTCGGGGCGTTTGTCGTCGTCGGGAGCGTTTGCCGCCGCCGTTGCGGCCGTCGTGAAGACGAAGAGTGCGGCGGCCGTCAGAATCCAGTTTTTCATAGTCGTATGATTTTAAGACGTTGACCGCTGTCGTCCAAATACCGCACCAAAACGACGGGACGGGGCATCGCACCCCGTCCCGTCGTCGTACAGCCGCCGCGGGCTATTTCACGAACCGGCCAAAGAAACGCCATATCTCTTCGGAGGTGTCCATATCCTTCTCGGCCCAGCTGTGGCCGCCGTCTACGACCTCGTAGAGCCAGACTTCGTTGCCTCCGGTGCCCCCGACGAAGCGGTGCGCCACCACGGGATGCCGCCGCAGGGCCAGCGTATCGGTCTGTTCGCGCACGCAGCGGTTGGCGGCGACCCAGTAGCCGACGGCGATCTCGACGGGCAGGTAGGCGCCCCAGCCGCCCTTGTTTTTCCAGATCGCCCTCCCACGCGGAGGTGCGATCTTCGGTACCGTGGATCTCGAAGAGCGGGATCGGCGCCGGCGTGTCGCAGTCGCGGTACATCCATTCCAGCGTCAGCCCCGAAACCGGTGCGACGGCAGCGAAGACGTCGGGACGGGAGTAGGCGAGCAGGTAACACATCTCGCCGCCGTTCGACATACCGGTACAGAACGTGTTTTTCCGGCTCAGGCCGTACTTGTCCTGTAACAGACCGGCCAGTTCGCAGAGGAACGACACGTCGTCGACGGTCATGTCGGCCTGGAACGGGTACCCGACGTTCCAGCAGGTTTTTCCGCGGCCGTCCTTCACGCCCTGCGGGTAGCAGACGGCGAAGCCGTGACGGTCGGCCGCTTCGTTCATGCCGTAGCGGTCGAGGTTGAAATTGCCTCCGTAGCCGTGCAGCACGAAGACGAGCGGCGCGTTGTCGGGTACTCCTTCGGGCAGATAGAGGCGGTAGGTGCGTTCCAGTCCGTCGACCGTGCAGGTCTCGACGGTCATCCCGACGGGTCTCGGCGAAGAGGTTCCGAAGGCCGGAAGGGAATACGACAGCATCAGCAGAATGCCGATCGGAAGAATACGTTTCATTTCGGATGGGTTTAGGTCGTGTAAATATAGGGATTCTTTTCCGAAAAACGAATGCGGGAGCCTCGCTTTGTCGCCGTCCCGTGCCGTAAGAAAGCCCCGAAAGTCTCCGCGGAGGGACTTTCGGGGCGGTTGCGTACCGGATTTTCGGAGAGGTTACCAGATGATCACGCGCTCCTCGACGGGCATGTACATCGCGCCGTCGGTGATCGAGAAGGCATCGTAAAAGTCTTGCAGGTTGCGCAGCGTGGCGTCGACGCGCCACTTGCCCAGCGAGTGTACGTCGAGCTTGGTGAGACGTGCGATCTCCCTCGTCGCGGATGTTCTGCGCCCAGAGTTGTGCGTAGGCCAGATAGAAGCGTTGTTCGGGGGTGAAGCCGTCGATCGGTGCGGGCTTCTCCTTGCCTTCGAGCGAATTGTGGTAGGCCGTGTAGGCGACGCGCAGACCGCCCTGGTCGGCGATGTTCTCGCCCAGGCAGAGCGCGCCGTTGGCGAAGAGGGGCCGGTTGATCCCCCTTGGCGGGCAGTACCTCGATCGCATCGAACTGCTTGACCAGAATGTCGGTCTTGGCCTTGAACGCCGCGGCGTCCTCTTCGGTCCACCAGTTGTTCATGTTGCCGTCCTTGTCGAAGTTGCGGCCCTGGTCGTCGAATCCGTGGGTCATCTCGTGGCCGATCACCACGCCGATGGCGCCGTAGTTGACCGCGTCATCGGCATCGGGGTTGTAGAACGGCGGCTGGAGAATGGCCGCAGGGAAGCAGATCTCGTTGGTCGTGGGATTGTAGTAGGCGTTGACCGTCTGCGGCGACATGAGCCATTCGTCCTTGTCGACCGGCTTGCCGAACTTGCGCAGATTGTCGAGCGTGCCCCACAGGCTCGCGGCCTTGATGTTCTGCCAGTAGCTCTCGGAGGGATCGATCGTGAGCGTCGAATAGTCCTTCCACTTGTCGGGATAGCCGATCTTGACGTGGAACGACGCCAGCTTCTCCTGCGCCTTGGCCTTCGTGGCGTCCGACATCCAGTCGAGAGCGGCGATGTGCTCGCCGAGCGCCGTTTGCAGGTTCCCGACCAGTTCGAGCATCCGCTCCTTGTCCTTGGCAGGGAAGTATTTGGCGACGTACATCTCGCCTACGGCCTCGCCCAACACCGAGTTGGGGATCGACATGGCGCGTTTCCAGCGGGGACGCTGCTCCTCCTTGCCGGCCATCTGACGGCCGAAGAAGTCGAACGAAGCGGCATAGAAGTCGTCGCTCAGGTAGGATGCCGCGCTGGTGAGGTATTGAGCGGCCAGGTAGTAGCGCAGCGTCTCGATCGGGGTCTGTTTGACCAGTTTGTTCATCCCCTCGAAGAAACTCGGCTGTCCGACGATGGCGCGGTCGATCCCTGCGACCTGTACCTTGCCCAGTTCATCGAAAAGCACCTCCCAGTCGATGGCGTCGTATCTCTTTTTGAGGTCGGCGACGCTCATCGGATTGTAGCTGCGGGCGATGTCGCGCAACTCGACGTTCGACCACGAGGCGCGGGCCAGTTCGGTTTCGAAGGCCACGACGTCGGCTGCGGCCCGCTTCGCCTCGGCCTCCTCCGTGCCCGAAAGGACGAAGAGTTTGGCGAGCAGCTCCTCGTAGCCTTTTTTCAAGGCGGCGTTCGACTCTTCGAGGTAGTAGTCACGGTTACCCATGCCCAGACCGCTCTGTTCGAGGTAGAAGGCGTTGGTGTTGCTGTCCATCAGGTCGGCCATCACGCCGAAGGCGAAGAGCGGATTGCCCACATCGAGCATCATCTCCGTGAGCGCCTTGGTCAGCGCGGGTCCCTTTTCGACCTGCATGATCGCGGCCAGGTCGGCCTTGACCGGTTCGGCGCCCTCCTTGTTCAGACGTACCGAATCGAGCCCCATTTTGTAGAGGTCGGAGATCTTCTGGTCGACCGAACCCCGGCGCGGCCTCGATCTTGGTCATCTCCCCTGAAAGAGGTCGTTGATGCGCACCTCGTTGTTCTCGCGCAGCACGTCGAAGGCGCCGTAGCGGGCAAATTCGGGTTTCAGCGGGTTCTTGGCCTGCCATCCGCCGGTGGCGTACTGGTAGAAATCTTCGTTCGGGGCGACTGACAGGTCGAAATTCGACGGGTCGATGGCCGGCGTTTTGGCTGTTTTGTCGTTGCAACTCATCATACAGGCGAGCGTTGCAAAAAGAATGACTTTTTTCATCTGGGTTCTTTGTTTTAAACATGAAAGAGCCGCCTTCGGCAGAAGGACAGCTCTTTCGGACATCAGCGTTCGGGACGCATTATTTTTTGCAGATAGCGGCTACGCCCGGAAGTTCCTTGCCCTCGATGGCTTCGAGCAGCGCGCCGCCGCCGGTCGAGATGTAGGATACCTGATCGGCCATGCCGAACTTGTTGATGCATGCCACCGAGTCGCCGCCGCCGATAAGCGAGAAAGCGCCCTCGGCCGTCGCCTTGGCGATCGCTTCGGCGATCGCGCGCGATCCTTCGGCGAACTTGTCGAACTCGAATACGCCGGCAGGGCCGTTCCACAGAATGGTCTTGGCGCCTTCGATCGCGGCGGCGAAAGCCTTGCGCGATGCGGGACCGGCATCCATGCCCTCCCAGCCGTCGGGGATGTCGTTCACGGGGCAGATCTGCGTATTGGCGTCGTTCGAGAAGGCGTCGGCCGCCACGCAGTCGGTGCCCAGCACCAGATTCACGCCTTTGGCCTTGGCCTTGGCGATGATGTCGAGCGCCAGTTGCAGTTTGTCGTCCTCGCAGATCGAGTTGCCGATCTTGCCGCCCTGCGCCTTGGCGAAGGTGAAGGTCATGCCGCCGCAGAGGATCAGGTTGTCGACCTTGTCCATCAGGTTCTCGATGATGCCGATTTTGGTCGATACCTTCGAACCGCCCATGATGGCCGTGAAGGGACGTTTGATGTCGCTCAGGATGTTGTCGACGGCCTTCACCTCCTTCTCCATGAGGTAGCCCAGCATCTTGTTGCCGGCGTCGAAGTAGTCGGCGATCACGGCCGTCGAGGCGTGCTTGCGGTGCGCCGTTCCGAAGGCGTCGTTGATATAGCAGTCGGCGTACGAAGCCAGCGTCTTGGCGAACTCCTTCTGCGAAGCCTTCATCGCCTTCTTGGCCTCCTCGTAGGCGGGATCCTCCTTCTCGATGCCCACGGGCTTGCCCTCCTCTTCGGGGTAGAAGCGGAGGTTTTCGAGCATCAGCGCCTCGCCCGGTTTGAGCGCCGCAGCGGCCTCGGCAGCCTTGGCGCAGTCGGGAGCGAACTTGACGGGCACGCCCAATTTTTTCGCTCACGGCGTCGACGATCTGGCTCAGCGAGAACTTGGGGTTGACCTTGCCTTTGGGCTTGCCCCATGTGCGACATGATGACGAGGCTGCCGCCGTCGGCGAGCACCTTTTTTTCAGCGTGGGAAGCGCCCCGCGGATGCGGGTGTCGTCGGTGATTTTACCGTTTTCATCCAGAGGCACGTTGAAGTCCACGCGGACGATCGCGCGTTTGCCCTTGAAATCGTAAGAATCGATTGTTGCCATAATGCGTTGAATTTTTAAAGTATATCTTAATGCGTTGAATCCCATTCTCTTGTCAAATTCGGGTTTCGAGCCGGCGCCGGAGCCTCCCGCTGCCCGATGCGGCGGAATCCGCAGGCGGTCGCCGTCTTCGTCCGGCGGCTCCGGTCGCGTCCCGCAAATGTACGCATTTATTTTCAGAAATACGCACTCGTCTGTTTGTAAAAATAACACTGCGGCGGGATTTCCTTACCCTGTTGCGGCGGTGCGTCCGGTCCAGCTTCGGCTGTTCGGCTTTCCGCACGGCTCGGCCGGGTCGCCGCAGAACTGCTCTATTTGCGGGACGATACCTGCGAAAAGAGGCATATTGCGGGCCTCCGCGGGGCAGAGGCTTCGGCCGTGGCCGAAGAACGAATATTTTTAGCAGAATTTGTCTGTGAACATGTCAGAAATATCCCGCACTTCAATTCGATTTTTCCTGCGAGGAGCAGTTTTTGCCACCTTTTGGTGACAAAAGGTGGCGCCAAAAGTGTCCGCAGGGCACCTTCGTCGGGATCGGACGGCGGTTCTCACTGAGCGGGCACAAAAGACTTCGCCTGCGCTGTTTTGCACACCCGCTCCGGGCGCTCGAACCGCTGTCCGATCTGATTCCTCCTCCGGTGCAATGCGGAAGTGTTGTGCGCTTCGCGCAACCATGATTTTGATTCCTTTTACTCAGTTTTAGCAAGCCTCAGTCTGCGGGATCGCACTGCGAAAAGCGGGTGGCGTCACCCGCTCTTTTCGCAGTGCTTGATCTTTTGGTGCTTTTGGATCAAGCCAAAAGCACAAGAAGAAAGAATCTAAGAGTAATTTTTTCCGATCGATTCTTCGGGAAAAATCCCGCCCCTTCGATTCGGCGTTTCCTGCGAGGAGCAGTTTTACCACCTTTACTGCCGAAAGGAGGCTGCGGTGCGCTGCACGCAACCATGATTATTTCATCTCTTGAATTTCATTCTTCTTTTTCTTAGGCTTTTGATGCGGATTTCGTAATTTTGTCACATAGTATTTCGAAAAAGAGGAAAACGAAGAGAGAAATTCAAGAATATGGCAAAAACAGAGTTCAAACGCTATCTGGTGACGTCGGCGCTCCCCATGCCAACGGGCCGGTGCATATCGGTCATCTGGCGGGGGCTCTACATCCCGTCCGACATCTACACGCGCTATCTGCGCCGCCGCGGGCGCGACGTGCTGTCGATCTGCGGCAGCGACGAGCACGGCGTGGCGATCACGATCAAGGCGCGCAAGGAGGGGGTCTCGCCCAAGGAGATCATCGACCGCTACCACAACCTCATCAAGCGTTCGTTCGAACGGCTCGGCATGTCGTTCGACATCTATTCGCGCACCTCGTCGCCCGTCCATGCCCAAACGGCGTCGGATTTCTTCCGCAAGCTCTACGCCGAGGGCAAGTTCGTCGAGAAGACCTCCGAGCAGTACTACGACGAGGAGGCGCAGCAGTTTCTGGCCGACCGTTACATCGTGGGCACCTGTCCCCACTGCCAGAACGAAAAGGCCTACGGCGACCAGTGCGAGAAGTGCGGATCGACGCTTTCGCCCGACGAACTGATCGCACCCCACAGCGCGTTGTCCGGTTCGCCGCTCGTCAAGCGCGAGACCAAGCACTGGTACCTGCCGCTCGACAAGTACGAGGGATTTCTGCGCGAGTGGATTCTCGAAGGGCACAAGGAGTGGCGTCCCAACGTCTACGGGCAGTGCAAGAGCTGGCTCGATCTGGGATTGCAGCCGCGTGCCGTGAGCCGCGATCTGGACTGGGGCATCCCCGTTCCGGTCGAGGGGGCCGAGGGCAAGGTGCTCTACGTGTGGTTCGACGCGCCGATCGGCTATATATCCGCCACGAAGGAGCTGACGCCAGACTGGGAGCGTTATTGGAAGGACTCCGGAACCAAGATGGTGCACTTCATCGGCAAGGACAATATCGTCTTCCACTGCATCGTCTTCCCGTCGATGCTCAAAGCGCACGGCGAGTACATCCTGCCCGAGAACGTGCCGGCCAACGAGTTCCTCAATCTCGAAGGCGACAAGATCTCCACGTCGCGCAACTGGGCTGTCTGGCTGCACGAATACCTCGACGAGTTTCCGGGCAAGGAGGACGTGCTGCGCTACGTGCTGTGCGCCAATGCGCCCGAATCGAAGGACAACGACTTCACGTGGAAGGATTTCCAGGCGCGCAACAACAACGAACTGGTGGCCGTGCTGGGCAACTTCGTCAACCGCGCGCTGGTGCTCACGCAGAAATACTACGGCGGCGAGGTTCCCGCATGCGGCAGCCTCACCGATTACGACCGCGAGACGCTGGCCGAATTGCAGGCGGTGAAGGCGACGCTCGAACAGAATATCGAGAACTACCGCTTCCGCGAGGCGTTGAAGGAGGCGATGAACGTGGCGCGCATCGGCAACAAGTATCTGGCCGACTGCGAGCCGTGGAAACTCGTCAAGACCGATCCCGAACGGGTGAAGACGATCCTCAACATCGCCTTGCAGATCACGGCCAACCTCTCGATCGTCGTCGAACCCTTCATGCCCTTCACCGCGGCCAAGTTACTGGCGATGCTGCGGCTCGAACCGTTGGACTGGGAGCGTATCGGGGCGACCGATCTCGTTGCCGCCGGTCACCGGATCGGGACGCCCGAGTTGCTTTTCGAGAAGATCGAGGACGACGTTATCCAGGCGCAGCTCGATAAGCTGGCGGCGACCAAAGAGGCAAATTTGGCGGCAGAGTCGTCTCAAAATATTGATCCTCAGAAAGATAGTATATCGTTCGATGATTTCCAACGCATGGATATACGTGTTTCGACCATTCTTGCGGCCGAGAAGGTCGCCAAGACCAAGAAGTGTTGAAGCTGACTGTCGACACGGGTATCGACCGGCGTGAGATCGTGTCGGGCATCGCCGAACATTATACGCCCGAGGAGCTGGTCGGTCGGCAGGTGTTGGTGCTCGTCAATCTCGAACCCCGTACGCTCAAAGGAATCGAGTCGCGCGGTATGATCCTCATGGGCGAGGATGCTGCGGGCAAACTCGTGCTGCTGGAACCGGCGGCTCCGGTAAACAGCGGTGCGGTCGTTGGATAAAAACCTCTTAAACTCTTTAAGATTATGGAAAACGTGGATTGGGCGGCGTTGCCGTTTAACTATCACAAGACGGATTACAACGTCCGCATCTCCTACAAGGACGGCAAATGGGGCGAGCCGGAACTGACGCAGGACGAATATATTTCGGTGCACATGTCGGCCCCCTGCCTGCATTACGGCGTCGAGTCGTTCGAAGGGGTTGAAAGCCTTTCGCGGCGCCGACGGCAAGGTGCGGCTCTTCCGTCCCGACGAGAACGGCAAGCGTTTCGCCGCGACGGCCCGCAAACTCTGCATGGCCGAACTGCCCGTCGAAACCTTCGTCGAGATGTGCCGCATGGTGGTCAAGGCCAACGAGCGGTTCGTACCTCCCTACGGGACGGGTGCGACGCTCTATCTTCGACCCTTGGAGATCGGCATGGGTGCTTTCCTGGGTGTACACCCCGCCAAAGAGTTCATGGTGTGCGTCTTCGTCTCGCCTGTCGGAGCCTATTTCAAGGAGGGGCATCAAACCGATTCGCGTGATCGTGAATCCCGATTATGACCGTGCTGCTCCACGTGGAACGGGCGATGTCAAGTGCGGCGGCAACTATGCCGCCAGCCTCGAAGCGGGCGAGGAGGCCAACCGGGAGGGATATGCCAATTCGATGTTCGTCGATGCAGTCCACCGGAAATATATCGAGGAGTGCGGCGCCGCCAATTTCTTCGGTATCAAAGACAATACTTACATTACGCCGAAATCGACCTCGATCCTGCCTTCGATCACCAACAAGAGTCTGCGGCAGTTGGCGAAGGATATGGGGATGAAGGTCGAAGAACGTCCCGTTGCGGTCGACGAGCTCTCGACGTTCGAGGAGTGCGCCGCCTGCGGGAACGGCTGCGGTGATCTCGCCTATCGGCTATATCTACGACAAGGAAACGGGTCGCGAATGGAAGTTCGGTGACGAACCGGGCAAGCGCTGCTTGGAGATGTACAACAAATTGCAGGATATTCAGTACGGCCGCTGCGACGATCCCTACGGCTGGACGTTGGTCGTCGAGTAGTATATAGTATAAGGAGCGTATTTCGGGAGGTAGTGTATGAATTTCTCTTGACCTTCGGAAATACGAATTTTGGTACGGAAAACATGCGGTCTCCTTGTGTGACCACATGTTTTTTTTTGGAAATACGGTGATTCCATACCATGTATGAATTGAATTCAAGAGATCATGATTCGTATTGAGACCGAGCGGGTTGATTTTACGCCCTTTTTCTGACGGCGATTTGTCCGCTTTATCCATGCTTTTAAGCGACGAAGAGGTCACTGCCTTTCTGCCGATGTTCCCGTTAAAAGATATGGCGAAAGCTCGGTCTTACCTCCGGTATATCGAGACGTGGATTCGAAACGGCGGTTTGTCTTATGCGATTTGCCTGAAAGATAGCGATTTAGCTGTTGGTTGCATTCATGTGAGCGGCGACGATAGCCATGATCTGGGGTACTGCGTTCGCAAAGAGTTCTGGCATAATGGGTTCTGCACGGAGTCTTGTCGGGCTGTCGTCGACCTGCTGCGGCGTATGGGGCTTCCCTATATTACGGCGACGCACGATGTGAGCAATCTGCGAAGCGGAAGGGTGATGCAGGTCATAGGGATGTATTATTGTTATTCTTATGAGGAGTTGTGGCAACCCAAGAATTTTCCGGTTATCTTTCGTATGTATCAGTTGAATTTAGACGGACAGATGACCGGGTGTATCGTGAGTATTGGGATCGCTATCCGGTGCATTTCGTCGAGACACCCCCCCCCTACTCTCCTTTGGTGGATTGTTCCACGTGGAACACGAGAGAGGCGAACCGCGAAGGTTCGCCTCTCGTGTTTTTTTTGTGATCGATCGGCGTTATCTCCCGAATTTCACAAGCAGGACATTCACGTCGGCGGGCGAAACCCCGGGGATACGCGAAGCTTGGCCGATCGTCGTCGGGCGGATGCGCGTGAGTTTCTGCCGTGCCTCGATCGTGAGCGATTGCATCGAATGATAGTCGAAATCGGCAGGGATGGCGATATTTTCGAGCCGATGCAACTTTTCGGCGATGAATTTTTCCCGCTGGATATATCCGTTGTACTTGATCTGGATCTCCGCTTCTTCGATCGCTTCGGTCGTCATTCCCTCTTCCTCGATCAGTTGCGCGAGCTTGGGGAGGACGCGGGACAAGCCGGCGAAGGTGATTTCGTTGCGAAGCAGAATGTCGTAGAGCTTCCTCCCCTGCTTCATCGGTTCGGAATCGACTGATTTCAGATAGTCGTCGATTTCGCCTGCACGCACGCTCGTGCGGCGGGCGAAGGAAATAAGCGATTCTACGCACGACTTTTTTCGCTCGAAATTCACAAAGTCTTTTTCCGAAATCAATCCGATTTCATGCCCGAGCGGAGTGAGTCGCAGGTCGGCATTGTCCTGTCGGAGCAGAATGCGGTACTCGGCGCGCGAGGTGAACATCCGGTAAGGTTCGTCGACGCCCTTCGTCACCAAATCGTCGATCAGCACGCCGATGTAGGCTTCGTCGCGTTGCAGAACGATCGCCGACTCCCCTACCCGTTTGCGATGCGCGTTGATCCCCGCCAGCAGGCCCTGCGCCGCAGCCTCCTCGTAACCTGTCGTGCCGTTGACCTGTCCGGCGAAATAGAGTCCGTCGATGAGTTTCGTTTCGAGCGTATGGCGCAACTGGGTGGGCGGGAAGTAGTCGTATTCAATCGCATAGCCGGGCCGGAAGATATGGACGTCCTCCAACCCCCGGATCCGGTGCAGCGCCTCGTACTGTACCTCCCACGGCAGCGACGACGAGAAGCCGTTGAGATAGTATTCATTGGTGTTATCTCCTTCTGGTTCAAGGAATAACTGATGCTGTTCCTTGTCGGCGAAGGTGCGCAGCTTGTCTTCGATCGAGGGGCAGTAACGCGGTCCGATGCCGTGGATCGTGCCGTTGAAGAGCGGCGACCGGTCGAAGCCTGTACGCAACGTGGCGTGCACTTCGGGCGAAGTGTAGACCAGAAAACAGGGACTTTGATGTTTAACTGGCTGTGTATCAGTGGAAAACGAAAACTTCAACGGATTTTCGTCGCCGTATTGCGGCTCCAATGCCTCGAAGTCGATCGTGCGGGCGTCGAGTCGTGCGGGGGTACCGGTCTTCATGCGCCCGTTTCGAATCCCATCGCGGCGAGCGATGCGGTGATGCCCGTCGAAGCGGGATCGCCGGCACGTCCGCCCGGCGCGTGCGCTTCGCCGCAGTACATCATGCCGTCGAGGAAGGTGCCGGCCGTGAGGATCACGGCGCGCGCAGTGAACTCGACGCCCATGCACGTGCGCACGCCCGTCACGCGGGGACGCTCCCCTGCCGTGTCGAAGAGCAGTTCTGCGGCCGTATCCTGCCAGATATAGAGGTTCTGCGTATTTTCCAGTTCGTGCCGCCATTCGGCCGAAAAACGGCCTTTGTCGCACTGCGCGCGCGGGCTCCACATGGCCGCTCCCTTCGAGCGGTTGAGCATCCGGAATTGGAGTGTCGTGCGGTCGGTGATACGCGCCGTGCGGCCGCCCAGCGCGTCGATTTCGCGGACGATCTGCCCCTTGGCTACGCCTCCCACGGCGGGATTGCACGACATGTTGGCCAGCTTGGTCATGTCCATCGTTAGGAGCAGCGTGCGCGAACCCATGCGCGCCGCCGCCGAAGCGGCTTCGCAGCCGGCGTGGCCGCCGCCGATGACCAGAATATCGTAGTCGAGCGTCATATCTTGTCGGTTTTCGTGTTCGGAATCGCGAATGTCGCGCGCAGGCCGTGCGGAAGGTCGCCCCGTCGGACGGGGCGGCACGCGGACTGTCGGCGGCGTCACTTTTGCGGGGTCTCCCAGAATCGGAGGTATTTGTCCTCCTTGCGGTGCATCTGCCGCTCGGTGCGCGGCGTCTTGTCGCGCTGTCCGCAGAGGTGCAGCAGTCCGTGCACCACCACGCGGCGCATCTCCTGCAAGGTCGTGGCGCCGTAGATGCGGGCGTTGTCGGCCACCGTCTCCACGTCGATGAAGATGTCGCCGGCGACGGTGCGTGTTCCGCGGCGGTCGCTGTAATCGAAGGTGATGACGTCGGTGAAGTAGTCGTGTCCGAGGTACTGACGGTTCATTTCGAGCAGCCTCTCGGCCGAGCAGAAGATATAGTCGACCTCGGCGAGCGTGTAGCCCTCCTGCTCGGCCACGCGCCGCAGCCACGCGGCGGTGAGCCGTTTCTGCGGCAGCCGGTAGGAGCATCCGTCGGTATGGTATCGTACAGCCATTGTCGTGCAGTCTTTACGGGGTTATTTGCGGAAACAGTCCGAGGCGCGCATCTTCTTGGCTCCTGCGGGCGGATAGATGCCGAATACGAGCCTGTATTCGGTCTTCATGGTCTGGATGTCGACCGCGGGGCCGATGACGCCGATCGCGCTGTTTTTGGCCACTGTCTGCCCCTTGGCGACGCTCACCGAATTGAGGTTGGCGTAGGAGGTGATGTACTGGCCGTGGGCGATGTGAGACGTCGAATCGGTTGGTGATGCGGTTGCGCTTCACGTCGACCACCTTCCCTTCGTAGATGGCCGTGATGCGCGCTCCCTTGGGACCCGTGATCTCGGCCATGTTGTCGCGGTAGCGTTTCACGCGCCCGCCCTCGACGGGAAGGTTCAGGTTCGACGTGCGCGTGGAGAACGAGGCTCCCGCCTTGTTGCCCTTGGTGAGTTTCTGCAATTCGGCGATGGCCGTGTCGAGCTGCTCCTCCTGCCGCTCCTTTTCGCGCAATACGGCCTTTTTCGCGCGCCGACATGCGTTGCAGGCGTGCCTTGGCGTTGCGCTGGTCGCGTTCGTAACGGGCCCGTTGGGCGTCGATCTTGCGGCGTGTGGAGTCGAGCGCCTGCTGCTGCGCGGCGAGTAGCTCCTGCTGCCGTCCCACCTCCTGCGCTGTCTCGGCGATCTCGCGCAGCTTCGCTTCGCGCAGTTTGGCCACGCCGCGGATGTTGGCGATGCGACGCGCCACGTCGGCGAAATCCTTCGAGGCGAAGATATAGGTCAGGTAGCTGTTCTGCTTGTAGTTGCGGTAGGCTTCGCGTACCATCGCCGCATATTGGGCGCGGTAGCGTTCCAGCCGGACGTTGAGTGCACCGGCCGTGCTGTCGCTCGCGGCGAGTTGTTCGGCGAGCAGCGACAGCTGGCTTTCGGTTTCGTCGAGCAACTGGCGGCGCGATGCGATCTGCCGCGAGAGCCGCTGCACGCTCTGCTGTTCCGAATTCTTGCCCTTCTTGATCGAGGTGAGCTCCTGTTCGCCGCGTGCGATCTGCTTTTCGAGCGCATCGATGGCACGCTGCTTCTCGGCGATCTGCCGTTGCAGGTCGCCCTTTTGCCCTGCTGCCGGAACGGTCAGACAGAGCAGCAAGCCGAGGATCAGTGCGAAGCGTGTCATGGCGCGGCGGGCGTTTGCGCCGCCTCTTTCAGGCGGCGGAACCGTTCGACGATCGCATCGGGGTCGTCGTAACCCCCTTCGAGCGCCTTTTTCCAATAGACTTCGGCCATGAACTTCTCGCCCAGCGCGGCCAGGATGTCGCCGTAGTGGAGTTGCAGGTCGGGACTTTGGCTGCGGTCGAGCGAAAGGGCCTGCTGCATGGTTTTCTTCGCTTCGTCGTAACGTCCCAACCGGTAGAGCACCCATGCGTAGGTGTCCAGATAGGTCGGGTTGTTCTCTTCGAGCACGATCGCGCGTCCCGCCATGGCGAGCGCCCGTTCCAGGTCGCGCCCTTCGAGCGAGAGGAAATAGGCGTAGTTGTTGAGCACCATCGCGTTGTCGTAACGCAGCGCGAGCGAACGGTCGTAGGCGTCGTAGCACTTGCGCATGCAGCGTGCCGCGGGGCCTTTGCGGCTTTCGTAGAGCGACGCTTTGGGCCGTCGATCCTCCGACTGCTTCTGCAACGCCTGCTGGCCCATCAGGTGATAGGTTTCGCCGATGATGCCCCAGACGGCGCCCCGCAGCGAGTCACCCGGTGCCAGGCGGAGCGAGTTCTTGTAGAATATCAGCGCTTCGTCGTAACGTTTGGCGTAGGAGAGCATCTGTCCCTTGCGCAGGTGGAGGTCGACGTTTTCGGGGAAGAGCTTCATCGCGCGGGAAGTGTAGTGCTCCACCGAGTCGGGCCGCTGCTTGTAGCTCTCGATGTCGATCACCATGTTGAAGTAGTCGATCCGGGGCGGAGGTCGTCGAGATGCGTCTTGTAGTAGGTCAGCGCGTCGTCGAGCTGCCCCGAGGCGATCAGGTGGTCGCCGTAGAGCTTCACCACGCGCGGATCGTGCGGATATTTCATCGCCAGCGTCGTAGCCAGGTCGTTGATTTGCAGGTAAAAGGTGCTGTAAAAATTCCGGTCGCCGGTGATCCGGTCGAAATAGGCGAGCTTGTCGTCGAGCGGCATTTCATCGCTCGCGAAGAGC
>VOFK01001268.1_pt1 | contig 33299 bp, 37 predicted proteins | sample 5384121 | NCBI WGS metagenome assembly VOFK01 (sample SAMN12384730, study PRJNA508395) | human gut metagenome | isolation source: healthy gut J | host: Homo sapiens | reverse complement strand
CGTTACGTATTGTTACCCTTGGCACCGCCTGGCAGTACCAGCCCACCAACGAGTACTCCCATAAGACCGGTCTTCATGTATCCGCCTCACCGAAACAAGAGCCGCGGCGTGCCTGAACATCGGCCCCGACGCCAACGGCGAGCCGGGCCGACATCCTCCTGGCCCTGTGGCACTTAAAACTTCGCGTGAAGCCGCCCTCAAACACCCGCCCCTGGATCATCACCAACGAAGATTCTGCCTTGCCTCCCTCCGCTCCAAAGACGACAGCGCCTCTACGCGGTCCCTTCTTTTGACCAGAAGGACTGATATTACGTGTATTGCTCATTGACCTTTCCATAGAAACAAACGCCGTCCGACGCTTGCTTATGTAGTCCATTGTCAACGTTAATCGCCGTCAGGCTCGTGCCAGCCCTTCGGAAACGCCGTATCGCTAATTCCGTCGCCGCTGTCCAAACAAAATCTCCTTCAGGCTCGCAGCCTGAGAACGCATATCGGTCAATTTTTGCCACGCTGTCCGGTATCGTATAGTTTCGTGTTCGTCTTTTCCGGCAGGATAAAAGAGTGCAAAGCTATCCTTGCTGAACAAAACGCCGTCCACGCTTTTTGCAGTCCGTATTGTTTTCGTCAACGTTAATCGCCGTCAGGCTTTATGCAGTCTCTAAAAATAACACAGTATTAGTAATCGATTTACATCGCCGGCCGGAAAGCGTGATCTCCTTTCAGGGCTCGTGCAGCCTGAGAACGCATATCGGTCAATACGCTGTCCGGTATCGTAACCTTTCGTCAGGCTCGTGCAGCCCAAGAACGCCGAATCGCCACCTCCGTCACGCGGAATCGTAAACTCCTTCAGGCCGCAGCCCGAGAACGCATATCGGTCGGCCTTTTTGTTACGCCGTAACTGGTATCGTAAATCTTTCGTCAGGCTCGTACAGTATTCAAACACGTCACCGCGAATTTCCGACACGCCATCCGGAATCGTGGCAGCTCGTGTTCGTTTTCCGGCAGGATAGATCAAGAGATGTTTTCATATCCCTTACAAAAAAACGCCGTCCACGCTTTTGTATTTCGTATTATTTTCGTCAACATTAATCGCCGTCAGGCTCGTGCAGTCATCAAACGCGTAATTTGCTGATCTCCGTCACGCTGGCCGGAATCATAACGCTCGTCGAGGCTCGTGCGGCCGAGAACACTTGAATTGCCAATCTCCGTCACGCTGTTCCGGAATCGTAACCTCCTTCGGCTCGTGCAGTCGTAAAACGCGTACGAGGTTAATCAATGTCACGCCGTCCGGAATCGTATAGCTCGCGTTTGTTTTCCGGCAGGATAGGCCAAGAGCGTTTTCATATCCTTGCTGTACAAAAAACGCCGTCCACGCTTTTGTATTTCGTATTATTTTCGTCAACATTAATCGCCGTCAGGCTTGTGCAGCCCCGAACACAGGAAAAATTTCCCTATAATAATTCTCAAAATCGTCATTGAACGTTCCCGTTACACTGGCGGAATTGTAACGCTTTTAAGACCAATGAAGTCGAAAACGCCCATTGTGAAATAGCGGTCACCGGATAGCCGCCGAGCGTGGAGGGATGACGACGTCCTCGGGAATTGTTGCAGTCTGTAATGTAGGCAACCTTGTTTCCCGTTTCATCCCTTCATGAATAGAATAAGTAAAATACCCTCGGTGAAGCTGTCAGCAGCGTCCGCTGTCAGCGGGCGAATGGGAACACCGCCGCAAGCAAAGCGGCTGACAGAAGAAACGCCGAAAGCCTTGATAGGATACCCCCCCCCGAATTTCGGAGTCCTCTTTTCTTTTTTCAACACTTTTACACACCTTTCGCAATTTATTCGACCAAAGTGTACTTATTCCTATGAACAAATAGCACATTCAATCGATTCTGTTTAGAGTCTACCATACATTTCCGAAAAAGTCAACGACAAAAAACGTCGGCGAAGCGATTTGCCTTCGGCCGAATGGTTCTTTTCGCCGACGCGGGCCGCGCGTGGCGCGGAAGCGCAAAAACGGCTTCGTCTCGAAGGCGAAGCCGTTTTTTATATGATGCGCTGTACCGACAGATTTTTTATAGCGCAAAGCCTCGATTTATCGCTGCGCGAATTCCGAAACGGGCAAGCCGGCAGGGCGGCGTGTCGGATTCGGACACGGGCGATCAAGGCGAATGCACCGCATCCCGACAAGGGCCTTTCCGTGGCCCGGCCTTTCGCTGACCGGCGTTTCACCGGCACGGCCGATCAATAGGCCGTCCGTTCCGCCGTTCGGCAGCCGGCTCTCCGCCGTCTAACGGGACAGAAGCCCCGCCGAAAGCCGGAAAGCGGCGCGCTCAGCGAGTTTGCTGCGCCGGGGCCGGCTCCACGGTCAGCCAGCAGCCCTCCGCGCCGACGCCGTCGGCCGGCGGGACGAGCAGCCCGCGGTCGATGAGCGCCTCGACCAGTGCGTCATACGCCGGCAGACGGGCGACGCGGTTGGCCAGCCGCCATTCGCCGAGCAGGTGCGGCGGCAGGGTCTTGCGGAAGAACGCCGCCAGCGCCGCCGCAGCGTCCTCGGCCTGCGCGTCGAAATAGCCCGCTTGCAGCCGATTCGTGATCGCAAACAGGTCGCCGCGCATCGGCCCGACGAGAACCTTCGTGTACAGCGTATCCCCCTCTCGGCAGAGATACCCGCAGTCGATGGCCCGCGCCGCCTGCTCCCCCTCTTCGGACAGCGCCGCGAGCGGCAGCCGTTGACGGCGCGGACGCAAGCTGGAGCCGGATGTCCTTCGCCAGATTCGCCCCGCAGGAAAAATGCTTGCGGATACGGCTGATGTAGATGTTATCCGCCGCACCCTTGCGTAGCCGCAGAGGTTTTCCGCCGATGTTCCGTCCAGCCGCAGCCGTATTCCTTCCCGAAGAACCGATAGCCGTAAACCGAGTAGGGGCGGGACGGCTCCTGCACGTCGGCAAAATACCGTTCGGCCAGAATGCGCTCGACCTGCTCGGAGAAGGCTTGCGCCATATTAAACACCTGCTGCCACAGGATCAGGTTCAGATCGACCTTGCGGTTCAGATAGGGATAGGCCAGATAGGCCGCCTTTGTTTTCCTCCACGAACGCGGCGATCGTATCGCTCACCAGCGGGAGCCGCTTGGTGTAGATGGCGAAGGCGCGTTCGGCTTCGTCCCGGTCGAAAAGGACGATGTTGATCGCGTACCGGCCGTCGTCCAGACGGCGCAGCAGCCATACTGCCCGTTTGCGCCGGCCGCGAGCAGCTCCAGCTCCTCCTCAATATAGACGGTGGGCACGTTGAGCGCCTGCGCGACCTCCGACGCGCGCATCGGCTTCCTGCGGCAGAGCCACACGACCTGCTTGGAAAGCTGCCGGCGGAAGTCCTCGCACGGTCGCCCCAGTCGGGATCGCCCGTGCCGATGAGCACGATTTCCAATTTGTCAAGCGAAATCGGTTTATCCATTCTGTGTTCAACCTCGTTTCTGATTTTCTTTCTCGCCGCAAAAAGCCGCTGCCGCACTGCGGATTCGCCGATGCGCTGCCGCGCGGCAATCTCCGCGACGGAAAAACCGTCCAGATAGTACAGAACCATCACCTCGCGGTAAGCGCGGGTCAGGAAGGCGACGCGGCGGAGGATTTCCGCCAGACGCTCGGCGTCGCCGCCGTCCTCGTCCGCCGCCTCATCGGCCAGCCGCGCGAACGCCTCCTCGGGGTCGCCGTCGTCGAACAGCGCGGACCGGCGGGCGCGGCGGGCACAGGAGTCGGCGTAGACATTGCGCGCCACACGCCAGATGAAGGCGTACGGCTCGTTCAGTGTGCCGTCGCTATGCGCGGCCTCGACCAGCGCAAGGACGATGTCCGAGCATAGCTCCTGCGCGCAGTGGCTGTCTTCGGTTCGCGCGTAGCAGAAGCCGAACAGTTTCTCCAGCAGCGTATCGTCAAGATATTGCAGCAAGTATTGTTTCTTCATTTCGTTTAACTCCAAAAGCAGGTTGATCAACGCTTTTCACCCATATAGTCCGCACAACCCGTCGTCGGTTATGTGGGCGCTGTCAAAAAATTTTTGATTTTTCGGCGCAGCCGCCTGCGGACAGGAAAAGCGCACACCCTTTTGCCGCAGATTCCCGCGCGTCCCGAACGCCGGCGGCTTCCCGAAAGGCTCCGCAAACGAATGACCGCCGCATCACAGTCCCGCGGCATATACGCCGCCATACGTCTTCGACCGTAGCCGTTTTTGCATAAAAAAACGCTTGCCTCTATCGCAGGTGGGCCGCCGTTTGCACGGCGCGGGACGCGCCGTGCAAACGGCGGCCCACCCCCTCCGCGGCGCCAAGGCGCCGCGGAGGGGCAGGCTGCAATCAGACATATAGTAAAGAAGCCCTCCACCCCGCATTCCCTTTTTTTATTCAAAAGCACAGCCGCTTTTTCAGCGCCTTGCAGTGGAACTCAGTCAAACGGACCACCGCAAAGCCCTTATAATCATTCTTATCCCCCTGCCGGCACGCTGCGCAGAATGGAAAGCCGACACATAAAAACGACGCGCCCGACGATACTCGTCGGGCGCACGGATTCAAAAAAAGGCTTTTACTTTTCCGACCGCCGGAAAAAGACGAGTCGGCACGCCGGACGCACGTTTATCCGACGCCGCGGGACGGCGCGGACGATTCCCCGGCCGTCTCCTCCGACTCGCCGGTCAGCACGCGCGGAACCCAGCCGCTCGCGTAGGTCGGCGCAAGCTCAATGCGCACGATGTCGCCGGGCCGCACATCGCCGCCGGTGACGTCTACGATGACGTTGGACATCGTGAACCGCCCCAGCAGCGGAAAGCGCTGCGCGCCGATTTCCACGAAGGTGCGCTCGTCGCGCCAGAGACTGAACAGGTCGGCCTTCAGATAGCGCAGCCGGTCGCGCAGACGAAAGCTGTCGCGCACAGGCACAACACCCCAGCCATCGACATGGCCGGCGTTGACAACGGCGATGGTCGTCTCGCGCTTCGTCCGGCAAAGCCCGCCATAGCCAACGTTATGGCCGGCGGGCAGGCGCTTGACGGCCGAGACCTCGCATTCGAGATGGCCGACCGGACAGAAGCCCCATTTGTCCGCGAACGGCAGCAGCCCGTAAAAGGCCGAGCCGACGCGGACGGCGTCCAGCCGCGTCTCGGGAAAGCGCAGCGCCGCGGCCGTCGCCGCCAAATGCCTTGTGCCGACGGACAGCCCCGCGCGCTCGAGCGCGTCGGCCGTCGACGTAAACAGCGCAAGCTGTCTGCCCACGCCGGCGGCGCGGGCGGTGTACGCGTCCTGCAAATGGGAGTAGATGCCTTCGACCCGCAGCCGCGAGCAGCATTTCAGGTCACGCAGCAGCGCGTCGGTCTCGTCGGGCAGCCAGCCGTAGCGGCCGAAGCCGGTGTCGAGCATCAGGTGGACGGGAACCGTCCTGCCGGCGCGCTCGGCCGCGCTCTCCAACAGCGCGCAGCTCTGCGCGCCGTCCACGGAGGCGGTCAGATCCAGACGCAGCACGGCGTCGGCCTGCGCAGGCGTGACGGCGGGGGTCAGCATCAGAATCGGCGCGCTGATGCCCGCGTCGCGCAGCGCTTCCGCCTCGCGGAAGTGCAGCACAGCCAGCGCGGATACGCCCTCCTCCAGCAAAATCCGGCTGACCGGCAGCAGTCCCGTGCCATAGGCGTCGCACTTCACCACGCCGATGACCGGCACGCCGCGCATTTCGCGCTGCAAAAGCGCAGCGTTCCAGCGGATTTGCCTTGCGTCAATCACATATCTTGTCATAGTCCCCGTTCGCCTCAATTCCCCATTTTACGCAATCAGTATAAGCGTGCGCGGGACAGCGAGTCATCATACGGTTGTAAGGAAATTGTAAAAATACATTTTCTTACAGTCCCTTACAGCCACTCGCCCGCATCGCGCAGCAAAAGCAGCTCGTTCGCCGGATCGCCGCCGGTCGCGTACAGGCCGTGCAGGCGTTTTTCCGCCGCCGCGCAGACACGCCGGACGTAGGCCCGATAGGCGGGCGTCGGCGGGCGTATCTTGCCGAGATACAGGTCTGTATACGAGTACGAGTTCCGCTTCGCGGAACTCGGGGAGAACGCTGCCGCGTTCTCCCGGTCTGCGGGTTGACGAGCATTCGGCGAGAGGCTTGTTCCCCGGTCTGCGGGAGGACAAGCGGCCGGCGGAGGGTTCTTCTCCTGGTCTGCGGGAGAGCGGGAGTCTTTCCCCGAACCTGCGGCGTCACGGGTATGCGGCGGGAGGTCCTTTCCCCGGCAGGCAGTCATATGTAGCGGCGGACACGACGGCGAAGATGCGCCGTACACGGCGGTCAGGATGACGTAGGGCTTTCCGGCGGCGACGGCATAGCGCTCGTCGGTGATGGTGAAGCCGCTTTCCCACAGATAGCGGCGCAGCTCGGATACCGCCGTCATCGGCTGGAGTACGAACCGCACGGGCGGACTGCCGGGAAAGCGGCGCAGCGCACGCGCGACGATGTCGGCGATCAGCTCCCCGCCCATCCCGCAGACCGCGGCGACGTCCGGCCGCTCGGGCAGCGCGTCCAGCCCGTCGGACAGGACGAAGGCCGCCCGATGCGCCAGCCCCCGCGCGCGGCAGCCTGCTGCCCGCGCGCGAGCGGGGCTGCGTGGATAAATGCGCAGCGCAGCGGCGCCTTCGTTCCAGCAGGTACAGCGCCAGCTTCGCGTGGTCGCTGCCGATGTCGGCAAACAGCGCGCAGCGGCCCGCCGCGTCGGCGGCGGCCTGCAGCCTTGCGTCCAGCTTCATACGGTCAATCGGCTCCCTTCGGCGTCGAAGGCGTCAGCACTCCAGCTTGTCCTCGATCTCCTGAAACGCGCGCTCGGCCTTTTCCTTCACGTTCCCGAGCAGGCACTTTTTCTTCTTCTTGTGCGCGCAGCCGATGACCAGCGCCGCAACCGCGCCGGCGATCAGGTGCATCAGCAGGATCCAGACGAACAGCTTCGCCTTCATTTTTTTCATCATTTTCCGGTCGCTCCCTTTTTTTGTGTGATACGCTTAGTATGCTTCGGGCGCGTCCGTTTATACACGACATTTTACTATATCCGCGCGCTTTTTTCAAGTCAAACTATTGCTTTTTCGGCAAAAATGCGGTACAATACAAGCGCAGGCCGGCTGTGCGCCGCCCTGCGGACTGTTCGAAACCATCCAGTCCTAAAACAAAACTACGGAAAAGAGAGAAAAACAAATGAAAAACACAAGAACCCGCTTTATCGTCATCGCGGCGCTGGTCGCGGCGTTTTACGCGCTGCTGACCTACCTTTCGCTCGCCTTCAACCTCGCCTACGGGCCGGTGCAGTTCCGGCTCTCCGAGGCGCTGACGCTGCTGCCCGTCGTGTCGGGCGCGGCCGTGCCGGGGCTTGCCGTCGGCTGCCTGCTGGGCAACCTCACCAGTCCCTACGGGCTGGTCGACATTGTCTGCGGCACCTGCGCTTCGCTGCTGGCGGCGGTCGGCGCGCGCCTGTTCGCCCGCGTGCGGCTGCGCGGAATTCCCGTCGTGTCGCTGCTGATGCCGATTGTCTGCAACGCGGTCGTCGTCGGCGCGGAGATCACGTTCCTCGCGCCGGAGGGGTTCGCGCTGCCCGCCTTTCTGTCCGCGGCGGCGTCCGTCGCGGCGGGGGAGGCCGCCGTCGTCGTCCTGCTGGGGCTGCCGCTGCTGCTCTTGGCGGAGAAGGCGGGGCTCGGCCTAAGCTTTCCGGCGCCGAAAAATGAGCGCGGACGCAGGCGCAGGCGGCATTTTCTCGCGAAACCGTTTCGAACCGACGTTTTGCTTATAGCCGGCTTTCCGCACCGGCGCCTTGCGCATCGCCGTCCTTCTGCCGGCCCCGCCCCGCGGGACGCGGCCGGCCTTACGCGAATGCCGTTCGGGCGCGCGCCGTTCCCGCGAAAGCGGGAACGGCGCGCGCCCGGATGCGGGACAGCTTTCGCGCCCGACGGCAGGGTTTTCACGTCGGCGCTGCAAAAAGACGGCGGAAAAACGTGTAAAAAACGAAAAACCTATTGACAAACCGCGGTAAATGGTATATAATTATAAACTGCACAGTCAAAGACTGAGAAAGGCTGCCTATGAAGCTCGACATCAGCGCACTCCTCGGCGGCGGCGAAGAACGCCTGCCCTTTTCCTGTCGCTTGGACGCGGCGGGGCTGACCGACGATATCGTCTGCGGCACGGCGGAATTTTCCGGCGTGTTCGAGAACCATTCGGGCTACCTTTCGATCACGGCAAAAGCCTCTCTTTCGCTCACGGTGCGCTGCGCGCGCTGCGGGAAAGCGTTCCCACTGTCGGAGACGTACGCGCTGGACTGCCCGGTGCGCGTCGAGGGTACAGGGGAAGACGACGGAGAGAGCGTGCTCGTCCCGGCGGACGGGCAGGTCGATTTGCGGGAGACGGCGGAGTCGTTTCTGCTGCTGTCCCTGCCATCGCGCTACCTCTGCCGCGCGGACTGCCGCGGCCTCTGCCCCGAATGCGGGCGCGATCTGAACGAGGGGACATGCACCTGCGGCGGCGGCCGAGTCGATCCGCGGCTGGAAAAGCTGCGGCTGCTGCTGGAAGAAAAGGACGAAACATAACTTTCATATAAGGAGGGAACAGAGATGGCTGTACCGAAGAGAAAGGTTTCCAAGGCGAGAAGAGACAAGAGACGCAGCTCCGTTTGGAAGCTCCAGCTTCCCGGGATGACGAAGTGCCCCAAGTGCGGCGCGGATATTCTTTCACACAGAGTTTGCAAGAGCTGCGGCACCTACGGCGGCAAAGAGGTATTGGAAGTTAAAAACGAAGCGTAATCGCGAAAACGGCGTTCTTGCTTAAAACCCATACGGTTGAAGCAAAGACGCCTTTTTTCAATCCTTTTTGCGCTCCCTCCGCCCCCTTGGCGGTAAAGACGCCCCCGACCGAACGCTCGGCCTTCCGCCCTCCGCGCCGGCGCGGAAAAGGCGGGAAGCGGAAAAGGCGCGGCAGACGTTGAAAATCCATCCCCGCCGCCGGCGCGGCGTGATTCAAATTTTCAAACTTATATACTTATGTAAGGCGCTATCGAAAGCATTGAAAAAGGAGGTGCGCGCCCGTGGTCGTCATCGAAGCCGTGGACGAACGCTCGCCCGCCGCCCGACTCGGGCTGCAGAAGGGCGACCGGCTTGTCTCGCTCAACCGGCAGGAAATCAACGACGTGCTCGATTATGAATTTTACGCAAACGACAGCGGACTGCGCATCGAATACCTGCGCGGGGACGAACGGCGCGCCGTTTCGCTCTGGCACCGCGCGGACGAGCCGCTCGGGCTGCGCTTCTCTACCTATCTGATGGACGAAAAGCGCCGCTGCCGCAACGGCTGCATCTTCTGCTTCATCGACCAGAACCCGCGCGGCCTGCGCGAAAGCCTGTATTTCAAGGACGACGACGAGCGGCTGTCGTTTCTGCACGGTAACTACATCACGCTCACCAACCTCGCGCCCGCGCAGATTGAGCGCATCGTGAAAATGCGCATCTCGCCCATCAACGTTTCGGTCCACACGACCGACCCCGAGCTGCGCGTGCGGATGATGCGCAACAAGGACGCCGGACGCGTGCTGGGCTATCTGGACACGCTCGCGGCGGGCGGCATATCGCTCAACGTCCAGCTCGTGCTCTGCCATACGGTCAACGACGGCGCCGCCCTCGCCCGCTCTCTCGACGACCTGCTCAGGCTCGACACGCTTGCCAGCGTCGCCTGCGTGCCGGCGGGCCTGACCGCGCACCGCGCCAAGCTGACGCCGCTGACGCCGTTCGACCGGGAGAGCCCTGCGCCGTGCTCGACCTGCTCGACGAGAAGGCGCCCGCGTTTTACGAAAAATTCGGCGCGCGCACGATTTACGCCGCCGACGAGTTCTTCCTCACCGCCGGCCGGCCGCTGCCCGACGCGTCCTACTACGAGGGCTATCCGCAGTTGGAAAACGGCGTCGGGATGCTGCGTTGCCACGCCGACGAGTTTGCCGCCGCGCTGGCGGAGACGGCTGCGGCCGCGCCCGGGACGCCTTTCACCTGCGTCACCGGCGAGGCGGCCTACGACCACATCTGCGCGCTCGTCGAGGCGGCGAAGGAAAAGATTCCCGGGCTGGTCGGGGACGTGGCGAAAATCCGCAACGACTTCTACGGCCCGTCGATCACCGTCGCCGGACTGCTCGTCGGGCGGGACATCATCGCCCAGCTCCGCGCGCGCGGGCATCACGGCCGATTGATCCTCCCGTCCTGTATGCTGCGGGCGGAGGGCGACCTGTTTCTGGACGACACGACGCTGCCGCAGCTTTCCGAGGCGCTCGGCGCGGCCGTCACGGTGGCCGGCCCGACCGGCGGAGAACTGCTGCGGGCGATGCTCGCGGACGAATAAGCAGAATAAGGAAAAGAGAGGGAACGCGCAATGGCAAAGGCATCGTGGCCGTCGTCGGCCGCCCGAACGTGGGGAAAAGCACGTTTTTCAATAAGCTCACCGGCGAGCGCATCTCAATCGTGGACGACACGCCCGGCGTCACGCGCGACCGCATCTCGGCCGACGTCGAATGGAACGGCCGCGTTCTGACGCTCGTCGACACCGGCGGCATCGAGCCGGAGACCAACAGCGCGCTGCTGCGGCAGATGCGCGCGCAGGCCGAGATGGCGATCGCCGCCGCGGACGTCATCCTCTTCCTGACCGACCTGCGCACCGGCGTGACCGACGCCGACCGCGAATCACGCCACAATGCTGCGCAAATCGAAAAAGCCGGTGCTGCCCGTCGTCAACAAGGTCGACGCGCCCGGCGACCTGCCCGCCGATTTTTACGAGTTCTATTCGCTCGGCCTCGGCGACCCGCTGCCCGTCTCGTCGATTCACGGCACCGGCTGCGGCGACGTGCTCGACGCCGTGCTCGAACTGCTGCCCGAGCCCGAGGATACGCCGCCCGAGGAGGGGCGTCATCCGCGTGGCGGTCATCGGCAAGCCGAACGCGGGCAAAAAGCTCGCTAATCAACCGCATCACGGGGCAGGAGCGCGTCATCGTGTCCGACATGCCCGGCACCACGCGCGACGCCGTCGACACGCCCGGTGGAGAACGCGCACGGCAAATACATTTTCGTCGACACCGCCGGCATCCGCCGCGGCGCGAAGATCGAGGACAGCATCGAAAAGTACAGCGTGCTGCGCGCGCCAAGGCCGCCATCGAGCGCGCCGACGTCTGCCTGATCATGGTCGACGCGAACGAGGGCGTCACCGCGCAGGACGAGCGCATCGCGGGGCTGGCGCACAACGCGGGCAAGGCTTCGGTCATCCTCATCAACAAATGGGACGCGGTCGAAAAGGACACCGACTCGGTCAAAAAATTTGAAAAGGACGTCCGCGAGGCGCCGCCTTATATGACCTACGCGCCGCTGCTGTTCGTCTCGGCCAAGACCGGGCAGCGCATCGACCGGCTGTTCCCGCTCATCAACGCCGTCTACGAGCAGTCCAGCCGCCGCGTGACGACGGGCATGCTCAACGACGTGCTCGCGGGCGCGACCGCGCGCGTGCAGCCCCCGTCCGACAAGGGGCGGCGGCTGAAGCTCTACTATATGACGCAGACCGGGTCGAATCCGCCCTGCTTCGTCGTGTTCGTCAACAACGCCGGCCTGTTCCACTTTTCTTACCAGCGGTATATCGAAAACTGCATCCGCGACGCGTTCGGCTTCGCGGGTACGCCGATCAAGCTCGTCGTCCGCCAGAAGGGCGAGAACGCCGAGAACGCTTAGCTTTTGCGGAAAGGGTGCCTTTGCGATGAAAAAAACCGCCTCCGTTTTCCTTGCCCTGCTCCTGCTCGGCGCGCTTTTTGCGCTCCCCGTCTCCGCCGCCGAGGAAAGCGCGGCGGCCGCGTCCGACCCGACCGTGTGGCAGAACGGGCTGTTCGCCCTCAGTGGTTCCGCACGCTGGGGGAACGCAGCAGCTCCTCACCTACGCGCTGGGCAATCTGCTCATCGTCGCCGCCGCCTATCTGCTCGGCTCGCTGAACTTCGCAATCATCGTCTCCAAAAAGCTCTACGGCAAAGACATCCGCAAATACGGCTCGCACAACGCGGGGATGACGAACATGTTCCGCACCTTCGGCAAGAAGGCGGGCTTCCTGACGCTGGCGGGCGACGCGGGCAAGGCGCTCGTGTCGGTTCTGCTGGGACGGCTGCTGCTGGGCGAGGACGGCGCGTATCTGGCGGGGCTGTTCTGCATCCTCGGCCACATCGCGCCGGCCTACTACCGCTTCAAGGGCGGCAAGGGCGTGGTGGTGACGGCCGTCACCGTCGCGATCATCGACCCGGTCATCTTCGCGGTGCTGGTCGTCGTGTTCGCGCTCGTGTTCCTGATCTGGCGCTACGTCTCGCTCGCGTCGGTGATCGCGGCGTTCGTCTATCCGGGCGCGGTGTTCATCAGCGCGCAGATCCGCAGCGGCGGGCAGGGGATGCCGTATATGACGGCGATGCTTTTTTCCGCCTTCGTCGCGCTGTTGATTTTGTTCCTTCACCGTGAAAACATCAAGCGTATTTTTGAAAGAACCGAAAGCAAGGTGTATTTCCGCAAGAAAAAAGCCGCTGCCCGACGACAACGAGCAGACGGACGAACCGCCGGCCCGCCCGCACGTCAAGGGCCGCGGCAAGAAGAAAAATGACGGGCGGGCCGGCGCAATCCGCGCACGCCGGGCCGAACCGGCAAGCCGCCTGAAGCGCACCGCCGCGCAAAGGCGGCGGGGAAATACCCCTGAAGGGAGGAAAAACGCGTATGCCGCTGGCTGACAAAATGCGTCCCCGGACGCTCGACGAGGTGGCGGGGCAGAAGCACCCTGCTGGGCGAAAACGCGCCCTTCCGCCGCATCGCCGAAAGCGGCCGGCTGCCGTCGCTGGTCTTTTTACGGCCCGCCCGGCACCGGCAAGACGACGATTGCGGACATCATCGCCCATATGGGCGGGAAATCGCTGTACAAGGTCAACGCGACGGTCGCCTCCACCGGCGAGGTGAAGGACATCCTCGCGCAGACCGGCACGCTGATGAACGCGGGCGGCATCGTGCTGTACATCGACGAGATCCAGTATTTCAACAAAAAAGCAGCAGCAAAGCCTGCTCGAATACGTCGAGGACGGCCGCGTGACGCTTATCTGCTCGACGACCGAGAACCCCTTTACTTCACCATCTACACCGCGCTGCTCTCGCGCGCGACGGTGTTCGAGTTCAAAAGCGTTCCGGCCGCCGAGATTATCCCCGTGCTCGTGCGCGGGCTGGACGCGCTCAACGCCGAAACGAATCAGACCAAGACCTGTCCGCCCGAAACGCTCGACGCCATCGCCTCCGGCTGCGGCGGCGACGTGCGCAAGGCGCTGACCGCGCTGGAAAACACCTATTTTCGCCTCGGACGGCGTATTGGAGGTCGGAAACGGCGCGCGGGCTGACGCAGCGGTCGGGCATGCTTCGACACGTCGGGGACGAGCACTACGACCTGCTGTCGGCGTTCCAGAAATCCATCCGCGGCTCGGACGAGAACGCGGCGGTGTTTTATCTGGCACGCATTTTGGAGGGCGGCGACCTGCTCTCCGCCTGCCGCCGGCTGATGGTCTGCGCCTGCGAGGACGTGGGGCTGGCGTACCCGACGGCGGCGACGGTCGTCAAGAGCTGCGTAGACATCGCGCTGGCCGTCGGTCTGCCGGAGGCGTATCTGCCGCTGGCCGAGGCGGTCATCCTGCTGGCGACCTCGCCCAAGTCCAACAGCGCGATGTGCGCCTATCAGGCCGCGCTGGAGGACGTCCGCGCGGGCCGCGGCGCCGAGATGCCGTCCTACCTGCGCGACGCGCACTTCGCCGCGGCGCCGTCCGCGGGAAAGCCTACCGCTACCCGCACGAATACCCCAACGGCTACGTCCGCCAGCAATACCTGCCTGACGAGCTGAAGGATCGCGTTTATTACCGCTTCGGCCGCAACCGCACCGAGCAGGCCGCCCGCGAATACCGCGAGCGGCTCCTGCGCGAAGACGGAAAAGGCGGAGCCATGAGACTGCTCTCGCCGGCCGGAAGGCCGTCCTCTTCGACCTGGACGGCACGCTCATCGACTCGGTCGGCGTGTGGAACGAGATCGACGACGACGCGCTCATCGATACGCTCGGCGGCCCGAAAATCGCGGACATCCAGCAGCGGCGCGACGCGCGCTGGCTCGCTTTGGGACCGTCCCGACCCGTATATCGCCTACTGCGCGCAGCTCGGCGCGCTGTGCGGCAGCCGTCTGCCGGCGGAGGAGATCTACCGACGGCGCTACGAGCTTGTCGGCGTTTTCCTGCGCGAGCGCGTCGATTATAAGCCGTTCGCGGACGTGTTCGTCCGTCGGCTGCGCGACTCCGGCTATACGACGACGGCCATCGTCTCGGCCACCAAACGGACAATCTGGAAATCTACCGCACGCAGAACGAAAAGATTCGCCGCAAAGCGCCCATCGACGAATGCTTTTCCCTCGCCCTCACCCGGGAGGACGCGCCGCGGCTCAAGCCCTGCCCCGACATTTACCTGCGCGCGCTGGCGCTGCTCGGCCTGTCCGCCGCCGACTGCATTGCCTTCGAGGACTCGCTCGCCGGCGTCACCGCGGCCAAGCGCGCCGGCCTGCCGGTCGCTGCGGTCTATGACCGCTACGCCTCGCACGAGCGCGCGCAGATCGAGGCGCTGGCCGACTGCACCGTGGCCGATTACGAATCTTTGGTGCGGCACTTCGACGCGCTGACCGGCAAATCCGGCTGAAAGGAGACGCTGTCCCCGAGGCCGCGCCTGTCTAAAAAAGGAAAAGAAAGGACGCTTTCGCTGCGCGAAAGCCACATTTACGGCAATGCGATTCAAAACGATTTTGGCGCTCCTGCTGCTCGCGCTGCTGCTGGCCGGCTGTTCCGCCGGCGGCAAAGACGCGCTGCCGGACGCGCTTTTGAGAACCTCCTACACCTACCCCGACGAATGGCCGGAGAACCGCTTCACCGACTGCATACCGCAGCCCGACGGCTGCACCGTCGAGAGCGTGCGCGACCTTTCATCGGTCGGGCGCTACGAGCTGAACCTGTCCGACATCACCCGCGACGAGACGCACGCGTATATCCGCAGGCTGGAGTCGGAAGGCTACCGCAATCTTGGCGGCGACGAAAACGAGCATTCCGGGCGGCGTCATGCTGCAGCGCGGCACGGTCCTGCTGAGCATAAGCTGGTCGGGCGACTCGCTCGGCATGCTCATCACACTGGCGGACGAGACGCGGACCGGCTGACCTCCTCCGTCGGGAACGGCGCCGCACAGCGCATCGCTCTTTACGCAAAAACCATATATCGGCCGGGCATCCGCGAAGCGGGCCGGCGGCGAGGAACGCCGTCGGCGGATATCCGCGATTCCCGCGCCGCGCGGCGAACCGACCCTCCCCGCTCCAAGCGCGGCAGGCGCAGTCCTGCCCGCCGCACTCCCCTCCCTGCGCCGCGCGCGTTTCCGATATTCCTCGCAAGCGCCGTTCCGCAGCGCCTCACCCTCTCCGCGCTGCGCAAATCGGCCGGAATCGGCCCGAAAAATCTGCGGACAAAGGGTTGACATTTTTTGAATTCAGGAATAAAATAATAGGTAGGCCAACCGCTTCCCGTCTTGCGTCCGCAGCATCAGCGGAGGTTCGGCACTCCGGCGGATCACGCCCGCCGGACCGCAGACCGAATGCGCCCGCAGCAAAAGGAAACAGACACGGGCCGAACGCGCCCGCGCCAAAAGCTCGGACGTGAACCGCCGCCGGCGCGCAGCCGGACGCGGCCTTTTCCGCAGTTTCCCCCATCCGGCGGCCGTCGTGCGGCTGTAAACAAAGGAATCGAGGTTTTTTATATGGAAATGCTGAAAAAATTCTGGCCGACGCCGTTCCGCATCAAGCAAGGACGTCACGTCGCTGGTTGTGCAGCTCGTTATCTTTGTCGTCGTCTGCGCCGTCGTGGGCGCGCGCTGATCGCCCTGCTGGCGAAAATTCCCGTTCTGGGCATTCTGTTCGGGATCGTCGGCGGTTTTTATTGGAGCTGTACGCGCTCATCGGCATCCTGCTGAGCGTGCTGGTGTATTTCGATATGCTGAAATAAAAGCCTGCCGCGTTCCGCGTCGGACACGGAACGCGGCCGGCTTTCAAGCCCGCGCCGGCAGGCCGCCCATCGCGACACGGAGCCGGCCGGCGCTTCCCAGTTCCTCGCCGCCGCTTCCGCACCCGTTTGCGGGAGCTTTTTTCATCCATTCCCAGCGCTGCGGCTCGCATTTTATTTCGCATTATGTAATTTTTTTACATTTCTATTACATCGTCGTTTCTTGTTATAAAAAATGTTCACCAAAATGGCGTCATAAGGATTGCGCATCGGATTTTTTCGTGTTATAATAGTCGAGCAAAAGCGCAGGCTTCGACAGCCGGCGCGCATGCAATTGACCCATTGGAACGTATGAGAGAAAAAGGATGAAAGAAAAATGAAAAAATGAAACGGCTTTCCGTCCTGTTGGCAGTCGTGATGCTGCTGGGCAGCCTCGGTGTTTGCCCTGGCGGAAAACGACGCCGACGAAGCGCTCACTTGGACGACCGGCAACGGCTACGGCTCTGTCGTTGAGAACAAGGACGGCACCGCCAGCTTTACCGGCGACGCGGAACTCAACAGCGACAATTCGCACTGCGGCCCCTACCAAGGACGGCGCGACCGCGATTGCGGACGGCGACATTACCGACGAGCTGGACATTATGATCGATCCGCTTTCGATGGAGGCGGGCGAGAAATTTGCGCTTTCGGTCTCGATCAACGACGCTGCGGGCGCATATAAGACCGAGCTGGTTGTGAACTTCTTCGCGACGGGCAGCAAGTCTGTCGCCGTTGCCATCGGTATGGCGCCGGAATTCAAGACATCGCTGACCGAGGCCGGCGTGTATACGCTGAAATACCGTTACTATGACAACGAAGGCAAGCTGTTTGCCGAGTTTGCCGTCGAAAAAGACGGCGAGGTCGTCGCCAAGGCCGAGGCCATCGATATGAAGGTCAACACCGCAGACTGCGGCAAGAGAGGCTACATCTGGTTCTGCGACATCTCGTTTGACGGCGGCCTGCGCGTCGGCACCCCGGCGGTGCAGGACGCGCCCGTGCTGCTGCCCGGCGACTGGGTGACCGAGGGCGGCTACGGCAGCGCCGAGAAAAAGTCCGAGAATCTGGTGATCCTCAAAGGGCGAGGCGGAGCTTAACAGCGACAACTCGCACTGCGGCCCCGTCATCAAAAACCCCGGCCTGCTCGAGGACGGCACGCTGGTGGACGAGCTGTATGTCTATCTGGATCCGGCCGAGCTGGAGCATGCGGAGAAATTCGTCCTGACCGCCGGACTGAACAATACATCCGACGCCTATGTGGATGAGTTTGCCGTGATGTTCCAGAAGAGCGGCGAGGTCATCAACGTCACGGCCGGCGTGGCGCCCGGCTTCACCGGCGCGCTGACCGAAGCCGGCATGTACACCCTGCGCTACACCTTCTCTCTGGCCAACGACGCCGTGCTGGGCTGCTTCACCGTCCTCAAGGGCGATGAAGAGGTCGCCTCCACGGGGAATGTCGTGATGCCGACCGCTACGCCCGACAACACCAAGGGCCGTCGCTACCTCTGGTTCTGCGACATCTCGGTTGACGGCGGGCTGGCGGTTTACAGCGACCCCAACGCCGACTACACCGCCGTTGACGCGGCAATCGCCAAGGCCGAGGCGCTCAAGGCCGAGGATTACGAGGACTTCTCCGCCGTTACGGCGGCTATCAAAGCCGTCGTCCGCGGCAAGGACGCCTCCGAGCAGGCGGCCGTTGACGCGATGGCCAAGGCCATCGAGGACGCCATCGCCGCCCTCAAGCCGGTCAGCACGGTTTCGGGCGACGAGTCTTCGGACGCTGTCTCCGACACCTCCTCTGCCGGTGACGAGCCTTCCGACACGCCTTCCACCGGCGACGCGGCGAACGTGCTGCTGTGGGGCGGCCTGCTCGTGCTCGCTATGCTCGGCGGCGTGCTGGTCTGCCGCAGAGCGAAGCAGTAATCGCTGAAGCATAAAAACGGATACGTTTCCAAGCAAGGCCCCTGCGGGAATACCCGCAGGGGCCTTTTGCGCCGTTCTGCCATTTTCGATGGGAAAAACGATTGACAAAAGTGAAATAAGAATGTATAATAATGAAAAGCGTTCATAATTATGCGTTTGCCCGCGCCGCTGCTGCGCAGCCCCTTTGCGGCAAGGCCGTCGGACCAATTGCGCGGCGAACGAACGGGAAAGGAGCCTGTCACTATGGACCTGCGGCGCATCCTTGCGGCGACCGATCACACACAGCTTTCGCCCACGGCCACGGCGGCGGACATCGCGCGCCTCTGCGCCGAAGCGGCGCGGCATCGGACCGCGTCGGTCTGCGTGGCGCCCGCGCGCGTCCGCGAGGCGAAAAAGGAGCTTGAGCGGCTGGGCGTGCTGCTGCCCGTCTGCACGGTGATCGGCTTCCCCAACGGGTACAGCAGTACGGAGGTCAAAGCCTGCGAGGCCGCCGCCGCGATTGAGGACGGCGCCGACGAGCTGGATATGGTCGTCAACCTCGGCGACGTGAAGGGACGGCCGGTTCGACCGCGTGCTGTCCGAAATCAACCGCGTCAAAGGGGTGTGCAACGGGCGCATCCTGAAGGTCATCATCGAGACCTGCTGCCTGACCGACGAGGAAAAGGTCCGCCTTTGCGGCGTGGTCTCTTTCTCGGGCGCGGACTTCCTCAAGACCTCGACCGGCTTCGGCAGCGCGGGCGCGACGCGCGAGGACGTGCTGCTGCTGAAGGCGCATCTGAAAAAGGGCACGCGGCTGAAAGCGGCGGGCGGCATCAACACGCTGGAAACGGCGTGGGAACTGCTCACGCTGGGCGCGGACCGGCTGGGAAGCAGCCGTCTGGTGAAGCTGGCGGAGGCCTGCGAGGCGGAAACGGAGCGGGCGGACGGATGAACGAAGTCTGGGCGCATATCAAAACCTTTCTGCTGAACAAGGGACTGGACATCGCCGGCGCGGCCGTGGTGCTGGTCGTAGGCCTGTGGGCCATCAAGCTGCTGACGCGGCTGGTGTCCAAATCGAAGGGCTTCCGCAAGGCCGACCCCGGCGCGGCCGGGTTTTCTGCTCAGCTTTGCGACGGTCGCCCTGAAGCTGGTGCTGTTCCTGACCGTGATTTCGATGCTGGGCATCCCCGTGGTCAACTTCGTAACGATCTTAGCCACGGCCGGCGCGGCCGTCGGACTGGCGATGGGGTCGCTGTCCAACCTCGTCGGCGGCGTGATGCTCCTGTTTTTTCAAGCCCTTCAAGGTGGGCGATTACATCGACACGCATACCGACGCGGGTACCGTTGACAAAATTTCGATTTTTACACCACCCTGCTCACGCCGGACAACCGCAAAATCGTCATCCCCAACGGCGCGCTTTCCAACGCGACGATCGTCAATTATTCGGAGACGGGCGTTCGGCGGCTGGATTTGGAGTTCACGGTCGCGTATGCCAGCGACACCGAGCAGGTGAAGGCGCTGCTGCTGCGCTGCGCGGCGGCGACAACCCGAGAACGCTGCCCGACCCGGCGCCGACGGCGCGGATGAAGGCGCGCACGGCGAGAGCGCGCTGGTATTCGTACTGCGCGCGTGGGTCAAAAAGCGACGATTACTGGGACCTACACTATGATTTGACCGAAGCGGTGAAAAAGGCGTTCGACGAAAACGGGATTGAAATCCCCTTCCCGCAGCTCGACATACACAATCGGTAGGAAAGCGGTATAACCGCTCGCGCGGCGAGCGATTTTACATAAAACGAAACGTTTAGGAGGAGCTTATTAATGTTTTGTCCCAAGTGCGGCAATTCGCTTCCGGACGACGCGGCCTTCTGCGGCGCGTGCGGAACGCAGCTTGCTTCGGCTACGCCGGTGCAGAAGCCGAAGGTGCAGGTGAAGAAATCCTGGATCGCCATCGGCGCGGCCGTCCTCGTGGTGGCGCTGGTTGTGGTTCTCTGCGTGACGCTCATCGGCGGCAATTCGGCCAAGGGCGTGCTGGAGAAGTATCTGGACGGCGTGACCGGCTTTGACGGCGCGGCCATCTGGGAGAACGCGTCCGTGCGCGTGCACGGCTGCGACACGAAAGAGGAGTGCGTCGCCGAGCAGAAGGAAATGAAAACGCAGATGGAGTCCTACAGCAGCATGCTGGGCGGGATGAAGACCACCTATAAGATTACGGAGGAAACGCCCGTTTCACTCAGCAGCCTTTCTTCCTCGATGGTGAGCTCCATCGAGGCGGAGCGGGCCGCCACCGTGACCGAGGCGGTCGAGTTCACCGTTGAGGTCTCCGTGTCGATTGGCAGCAGCTCGGCCATGAACCAGACGCAGACGATGTCGATGCTCGTCGTCAAGGTCGGCGACAAGTGGCTCGTGGCGGACGAGGATTATTAAACGCAAAAAAACGGACGGCGTTGCAGCCGTCCGTTTTTTTTCATGTAAGGTGCGGATTGTCGCTTTCAGCGGTTGTCCCGGTTTTCCCGGTTGTCCTTGCAGCAGCCGCGTTCGCCGCGCTCGTTGGTGGCGGGGCTTTCCGCTGCGGGGAAGAACTCGCTCAGCGGGAAGGGCATCTTGCCGAATACGCTGCACGGGTCGCCCGACTCGCAGGGCGTGCTGTCCTTCTCGGGGATGCAGTAGTGGCAGGCGGGGATGAGAAGCTGCACCGGGCGCTCCATCCGAACGACGGAGAAGATGCCCAGCGTCACCAGCACCACGTTGGTGCCGACGTCGTCGATGAAATTGCCGTCGAAGTTGTCGCGCACGCGGTCGGGGATCGCGTCGACGGTCATGCAGCAATTGCAGCAGCAGTGGCAGCGCTCGACGATGCGGGTGTCCAGCCCGATGGGCGGCGCGACCTCGACGACCACGCTCGGCAGCGTGGACTGCGGCTCGCACTTCAGCTCGCGCGGACACGGGCAGAAGCCGTCGTTGTTCGGGTCGGACGTGAACACGCTCACGTTCTTCTCCGAGCCGAAGAGGATGCATTTTTTATCAAAAGCCGCCAGCCCCTTGATGATCTGCGTTCTGCCGCCGCATACGCAGCACTCGAGCGTGATGCAGAAGTAGAAGCGGATGGTCACCTGGAAATACCCCTTGTTGAAGGGCACCGGCTCTACATGGATCGCCGTGTCGATGACGTCGATGGCAAGGGTGCGGATCGCCGTGGCGCGGTCAACGACCTCACTGCGCAATGTCGCACAGATAGACCCGCAGATCCTCCAGACAATCCTTGTCGCGCACAGAGTCGAAAATTTTGTTGACGCTGACGCAGCAGAGGGCTCGAGGTTTATTGCAAAGACCGCCGCCGAGACGGACCGTTTCTTTCAACCATGGAAAATTGGCCTCCTTATTCAATTTGTAGTACCTGCTATTAGGATATGTGGCCGCGCGCCGGCCTGCCAATGCTTTCGACGAAAAAAGCCCGTTCCCGCGCATCGAAGCCTGCGGTCTGCGGGCAAAGCGCCCGGCCCGTACTGTCAGAGTATGCCGCGCGGCCGCAAAAAGGTGCGCCCCGCCGTCGGAATGGACGGAATGGACGCCCGCGACCCGACTCGGCGCGCTGCGGCATACGAACACGCCGCAGTCGGTGACGCGCCGCAGTTCGGATTCGCGCACCGCAAGCCGGACCAACGCGCCGCAGCCCAAATGGACGCGTCTCATCTCGGATTGGCGCGCCTCGGCCCAGCCTAATTCGCCGCAGCCCGGATTGACGCGCCGCAGCAAACCCACGCGCCAAGGTCGGGCGCGGCGCGCCGATTCGGACTGCCGCGCCGCCGCCCGCCTTGGCGTTCCGCAGTTTGGATGGACGCGGCGCAGCGCGGGCCAAAAAAGCCGGCAGCGTTCCCCCCTTTCCCCCTCCCTGCCGGACGTTCGTTTTGCGCCGGCCTGCGCGCCCGCGCGCCGCTGCCTTTCCACGCTCCGAACGGTCAGCGTTGCCGTGTGACCGTCCCCGCCGCTTTGCAAGCACGCAGGCCGCCGTTTCGGACGGCGCGGGACATAAGCGCTCGTTCTACAAGCAGGCGCACAAGCGGCCGGAATCGCCTTTGTTGTCTGTGTCTATGTCTATCTCCCCCAACTTGCAGCGAGAAGGGCCTGCGGCGCAGCCCCCGCAATCCTTCCGCGCAAAAAGCCGTAAAGAGCGACAGCCTTGACAACAAGCACCGAAACGCGGTCCCAAACAACAAAATCCTGCTCAAGACGCACAGCAAACAATCCAAAAAAACGTCAAAAAGCAATCCCCTCGACGACGAGCGCCGAAACGTCTTGCCGGACGACAGAAGCTCGTTCAGAATGGCACAGCAAACCATCCGGCATCTGCCTGCGGAGTCAGAACCGGTGCGCCAAGACGAAACACACAAAAAGCCGAAAACCGTTGATAGAACAGCCTTTCGGCTTTCTGCGCCCCACTGAAAAATGCGTGGTTGTTCGAAACGCATCTTTTATGCCACCGCTCACAGGCTCTGCATTTTGCGCAGCACGCTTTTGTACAGACGCGGGTTCACGATGCGGAGCGTACCAACCATTCGCCGGCCACGCGCCACGCTTGAGCCTGCACCTTGCCGGCCGCCGCGCGGGCGAAGTCACTCTCTGTTCCCGCGTTCTCGACCGCCGACGCATTGTCGTCCGGCGCAGCCGCGGCATACCCGCGTTCATACGCAGAAGCTGTGTTTGCTGTATACGCCGTTACGCTGTGCGGCCGGCGAAGCGCCCTTCCGAACGCCTGCATATGGACCGCGAATCGTGTGAGCCGCCGGCTTCGCGTAAAGCCCATAGCCCGATTCTCCGAATTCAAGCTCGGCAATTGCAAGGTCTATCTCGCGCGAATCCAGCCTATGCGCACCCGCTGCGCGCCTTTGAGCCGGCGCATCGCGCGGCGGATGATTTCGCTGCCGCTCTCGCCCGCATCCTTCATCCCTTCGTTCAACGCTCCGGCATCCGCTCTTCTGCGTCGTTCCGGCTGTACCCGCTCCCGCCGCCGTATCGGATAGTGCCGCCGCACAGCCGCAATGGCCGCGCACATACAGGGCGTCCCCCCCCCGATTTACATAGCTGTTCCCGCTGTTTTCAGTGCCGCATCGCTCGTGCGTCGTTTGCTCTTTAGCCATACTACCGTACAACGTTCACGCATTGCGAGCTCTTTCGCAGTCCAGACAAAGGCCGAACGCCGAGGACACGACCCGCCCGCCATTTCGCCGCGCCTCCCTTGTTCTGCGTATAGTTTAACAAATATGGACATTCGCTGGGTTGGACTTATGTATGAATTGTATACTAATTGCGTATAAAAATGCGTTATATTGGCACGAAAGCAACAAAAAAACATTCTTCCCGTATGGGCGGAATAATAAAAATGCGAAAATTGCATACAATGTATTGACGTTGTGATTACATTGTGGTATAATAATAAAAAAGAAGGGAGGGCAATACGATGGCACAAACCACAATTAACATCCGAATGGACGAAGAATTGAAAAAAAGCTTTGAAAACGTATGCGACGAGCTCGGCTTGAACATGTCTACCGCTATGACGATTTTCGCAAAGAAAATGAGCCGCGAAAGACGGATTCCGTTCGAGGTCTCGTATGATCCGTTTTTTTCCGAATCGAATATGCAGGCAATCCGGGAAAGCAGAGCACAAATACAAAGCGGAAATACCGTTTCCAAAACGATGGACGAATTAGAAGCTATGGAAAAGGAATAAAATTCTGTTTTCCGAAGCCGCCTGGGAGGATTATCTGTATTGGCAAACACAGGACAAGAAAACTTTGCGTCGTATCAATCAGCTCTTGCGGGATATTCTGCGAGATCCCTTTGCCGGCATCGGCAAGCCGGAGCCGCTGAAAGGAGAATTAAGCGGTTACTGGAGCCGTCGGAGCGTCTATCAGGCAAAAGGAAAAACGGCGTAGATGTCCTGCAATGCCGCGGGCATGATTCATAATTCTCGAACAGCAAAACGGCATTCCGCCGTATGGCGGCCTCGTTATACTTATCGCCGCATGGTATAATGAAAAATTTTTGTACGCCTCCCCCATTCATAAAAAGAAAACGCAAAAACGCCCGCAAAAGAGTAATAGAGAACAAAGCGAGCGCTTGCCGACCTGAAAGAAAGGGGCATATTATGATAATTAAAAGCGCAAATGGCGGAACATGGGACGAACTGCAAAAAGAGATTTTCACCCCGGAGGAAATAGCTGTCAGCAATTTAAGAGCAGCCCTTATAGGCGAACTTGTGAAAGCCAGACAGGAGAAGGGCCTGAGCCAAAAAGAAGCTGGAAGCGTTATGCGGCGTTAAACAACCGATTATAGCCAGAATAGAAAAAGGGCAGCACGATCCCCCAGCTTGATACCATCTTGAAGATTTTAGCGCCGCTGGGAAAAAACCTTGCAATCGTACCGCTCAACAAAACGAAACAAAGACAAAAAAGCCCGACTATAACAAGCCGGGCTTTCCCTGTTTGCATCGTCTGCACGCGTCTTTCTGCGGTGCGCGTATACGCCCCATATTTTGCGTTTGAGCAAGACGCAGGTGTTTTTTTTCGCAGAATCGCAGAATGCAAAAAGCAGGGCGCTCCGCCTGTACGTTGAAATGCCCTGCTTTCCTTTCGGGACGTATTTTACTTCATCCTCACGGCAGCCTGTTCAACGCGGCGGAGGATATGCGGGATATGTGCGGAGACGGTGCTGCGCGTCCAGCCCAGCTCGGCGGCGATGTCGATCTGCGCGGCCTTCTCTACAATATACCGTGTAGCGATGAGCGTGTCGCTCTCATGTAACGCAGCTTCGTAGATGGCGCGCTCCAGCTCGCTTCGAAGCAGTCTATCCAGCCCTTCCGGCAGTCTGACACGCGCGCCCATATACGTTTCCCCTTCCTTATTTGTTATAGTTCGCGCAAAGCGCGAACTATTGGCGCGCAAAGCGCGAACTATTTAGCGCCCTGTAAAAAGCATCACGGCGACCTCGGCGCGGGTGGCGGTCTGCTCCGGCTTGAAGCTGCCGTCGGGATAGCCGTTGACGATACCCCGCGCGGCGAGCCGTTCACAGCCTCCGTATACCACACCGACGCGGGAACGTCGGGGAACGGCTTTGCGTCCGGCGTGGGCTCGGGCGTCGGCGCGGGAACGGTCCCGCCGGCCCCGATAAGGGCAAGATCGTCCGCGTACACCGCCGCGACCGTGTCCCCGTTTTCGCCCGCCAGAACGGTCCGGCCGTCCGCGCGGCTGTCCTGCTTTACGGTGTAGCGGTCCTCGTAGATCGTCCAGCGCCCGCCCCCGAACAGCCGTCCCTGCTTTTTCCCGTTTTCGGCCGTGACGTTCCGCACCGGCATAACAATATCGCCTGCCTTGTAATGCTTTTGCGCGGCTTCCTCTGCGCCTGCTTCTTCCAGCCCGAGCGTCTCCGCGATGGCCTGCACGATGGCGTCGGCCTGCTCGTCCTGATGGTCGATCAGATACCGCGCCGCCGGCTCGTAGTCGTGGAAGTTGACTTCCACAAGAACGGGAATAACGCCGCGCCTGTACGGCTCGCGAATCTCGCCGTAGCCCGCGCCGTCGAACGCGTCCATCCCGCTCCGCACGGGGTTCGGGAACGTGACCGGCACCGTGCAGACGGCGTTCAGCTTTTCCGCGATTGCCGCCGCCAGCGCCTTCGAGCGCGTGCTGTCCGGGGTGGTAGAAGGTCTGTGCGCCGCTGTGCCGTCCCTGATAGGCGTTGTCGTGGAGCGCGATGTAATAGTCGGCGCCCAGCGCGGCGGCCTCCTCGGGGCGGCCCTTGTAGTCGCAGCTGTCGGCGTATACGGTGGTGTGATAGACCGCTGTGCCGTCGTAGGCGGACAGCCTTTCCTGCACAAGCCTTTGCAAGCTGTTCGCACTGCGTCTTTTTCATTGTAGCCGGCTATGCAGTAGGCGTTGTAATGATTCGCCGGCGCGAGATAGAGTTTTTTTACGGTGGTTGTTGTGGACATAGGATACTCCTTTCTGGATATAACAAATTTGATATTGACAAATAATAACAAATATGATATAATATAAATAGGTGGAAGGCGGGAAAACTATTGTGGTACAATGTGATTTTCTATAAAGACAAACACGGTAGAGATCCAATCGCGGAGATGCTGAAAAGATTTGGCCGAGAAGGCGAAGACAAGCAAACACGCACGCATCAACAAAGAGGTCATCCTTGAAAAAATATTAACCTATATCCGTGCTTTGGAATCCTACGGGACAAGAATCGGAGCGCCCGTTATCAAACACATAGATGGCGACATTTGGGAACTTCGGCCGCTGGATAACAGGATTTTGTTTTTCTACTGGAAAGATGACACATTCGTACTGCTCCATCACTTTATCAAGAAAACGCAGAAAACACCGTTGCGGGACATCAGAACAAGCCAAACGAAACTTGGCTGATTTTTTGGAAAGCGAGGGCTGAATTTTATGAATATGAACCACAAACGGGAATTTACGTTTGAATCGGCTTGTGGAATGATCCCGACGATCACACAGGAGGAAAAGGATCGCATCGACTTTGAGGTTTCTCTGATCGGGGAAACTGATCGAAGCTCGGGAAAGCAGGGGCATGACACAAAAAGAGCTTGCGGAACGTGCCGGTTTGCAGCAGTCGGCGATTGCTCGAATGGAAAGCTCCAGCATTCCGCAGATTGATACGCGCATAAAGTGCTGCGTCGCTCGGCTGTATAAGCTGGACATTGTGCCGATTGAAAAATAATTTTCTTCCTCTCGACCGCCAGCGCTTGCTGCGGCGGTTTTCTGTTTTGTCCCTACTTGTTCTCTGCTTTTCTATGAGGTTTGTCCATATGCAGCACGTTTTCATAAAAGGCATCGATTAAGTACGAGGCATAGGCCCTTTCGGTTTCATCCTTGCCGACTTCGCTCAACGCCAACGTTACAGAACAGTCTCCGAGGCTGACAGAGCATTCAACATCCATTACCTACCTGTCCTCCGTTTCGTTGTCGGAATCGGTTTTGCCGGAAAGCTGCTTGACGGCCTGATGGGCGCCGGTGGCGGCGAGGCCGGAAACGATGCCGACAGCGACGGCGGTGATGGGGTCGGATGCGGGGAAATCGGGGATGACGTAGGCGCTCACGCAGCCCAATACCCCGCCTAACACGCCGCAGATGACCGGCAGCCATTTGTTGTCCAGCGGCGTCGCCTTGACCGCCTGCGCCGCCAGCGCGCAGATGACTGTGATCGCCGCCACCGATGTGATTCCGTAAAAAGTCCATTGTGTGTACTCCTCCTTTTTGTTTGCGCATATGAGCTCTTTTTCATCTGTGCCGGGTAGGGTCGGTAACAGGACGACGGCTGCCCGTCCAAAAGCCGAATGAGGCAGGCCGCCGCTTAACGCGAATTATTTTGCGATAGCCCATAGCCTGCGCTGAGCATCGACGCCCTGCTTCATCATAGACGGTTGAATTTGCCTCGTCAAGATAGACAGGCCGCCCCACAATCTGCCTGCTTCCTGAGCGTTTGACCTCGGTCACGGCGTAATGGGTGCTGCTTCGCTACATATGCGGAGTTTTCGTCCACGATTCTCAGGACGAGCGCCTCCTACTTATCAGTGGGCGTGCTCGACGCTCTGCTTCATGCGACTGGACCTCGGAGGCGTTTGGAGTGGTCGCCTCGTCCAAAGGACGAACAATGGCGGCGTTCACGCCTTGGCTCGCCTCGCCAAGCGCATGGCGGCGTTCACGCCCTTGATGAGCGCGACGTCTAACTCCTTCCGCGCCCTTTCAATCTCGGCGCGTTCGTCCTCACGCTTGTCGATGCGGCGCTTCAGCAGCCAGAAAACAGCCCCGTCACCGCCGTCGGCACGCCTAAAAACGCCGCAAGCTGCGCGATGTCGATGTACAATATCTCTCACCTCGCTAAAGCTCGATGCCCGTCGGGCAGTTGCGGTCGCCGGTCAGCAGGCCGTTGGCGAAGTAGTTCGTACCCTTTTTTGGCCGGTGAGCTTGTAATGCCGCACGGCTTCCTCGACCGTCTCGTGCGATACCAGCGCGACACGGCGGCCGTCCAGCGTATACGCATGCTCGCCGATACGCCATTCGTCCATATACTTCATCCGACACGCTTCGACGCAGTAAAACTCGTGGCGGTGGACGGTTTTGACGACGGTCCCGTCCTCAAATATCCATTTGTCATAGCGGATATGCGTTTTCTGTTCGTCCCGGTCGGTGTAAACGACCCTGTTCGGGACGAGAGCCGCATCGTCTCCCAGTCGTAGGAGAGAAGCTCGTCGCCGACTTCGATTTCGTCCATACGCTTTGTGCTTCTGTCCGCCATCGTGATCCTTGTGTCGCCGGTGAGGCAGTAAATCCCGTAGATGACAAACGTGCCGGCGGAATGGATGTAGTAATTCGCAGCTCCCGAGGATACAGAGCCATTCAAACGATGGAATCCGAATAATATTGGTGATTGGTGCTTGTAGCGGTCGTCGTCAGCTTAAAGCTGCCGCCGGCAATCAGCACCGGGACGCATTGGTACGCGGGTACCTGTACAAGATAGCTGCCGCTGCCGTTTAGGAAATTATCAATTCGCGCCGACGCCGCTGTGCTGCTGTTGTTGGCAACAAAGAGGATGGCCATGTTCGGAGAGCTGCCCGATGGTCCTTTACCGCCTTCAATGTCCAGCGTATTACCAATTTCGGGTATCTGGTCGTACATCAACTTCCCCTGTCGCGTCCAGTGTGGCGATGCCGCCGGCCCGCCCGCGCAGGTAAGCGATACGGGCAAGCATCGTCGGGCGTGACGGCCGCGGCCTCCTTGTCCCACGGATGGATAGCCGCTTTGCCAAGAACTTACCGTCGTGTCGGAAAGCAGCGCCGCCTTATTCAGCGGCGTGCCCTCCTGCGTCGGCTGGTCGGCGCGCGTGAGGTCATAGGTGTCGGCCTGTCCCGCGACAGGCGTCAATTTTACCCGCCCCGGGTAGGCGGAGATTCTGTCCTTCTGCATATATAATCATTCCTTTCGTATGTAACAGTCAAACGTCGTTTGCATCTAAAAAGCTCACCCGCATAGTACGCGCCCGCGCGGATGCGGTCGAGCGCGGCGTTGACGTCAAGGAGCACCTGCTCGATTGCGTTGGCGCCGATGTAGGTCAGGCGGGACATATCCTCGGGGAGCGTCGGAAGCTCGGCGGCAGTACGCCGCGGATGGCTTTCACGTCGGACAGGTAGGCATACATGCTCTGCGCAATCGGCAGTTCCTCCTCCGTCCAGCCGGTACGCGGATGCACGGTGACGATATATCCGGCCTCGCGCAGCCGGTTTGCCACATACTCGACGGCGCTTCCGACGCGGTTGAGGTCAGAGGCGTTGTACGCGCCCTTCAGCCCGCCCTTCCACGCCGCGCGCTCTTCCGCGGTCATCGCCGCCCAGCCCTTTGCCGCGAGCTGCCTGACGAAGTCAACGTCGGCCTGCGTGCGGTCGGTGATGAGGGTTGAGCAGCCCGTAGTAGAGTGTGAACGCAGCCGTGTACGTCCGCCCGGCGCTGTTGATCAACTCAATTCGACGCGGTAGACGTCGTCGGCCGCCCGCCGGTCCCACGAGTCACGCAAAGTCGTCATCCATGTGTCCGTTTTCGCTGCTGCGTCCACGTTGTCGGTACGTCGTTCACCGTCCCCGTAACGTATACCACGTCGCTTTGCAGCCTGACCGACGGTATTGCGTGTCGCCGACATGGCAACACTCCTTTCTTTTTTCAAATTTTTCAATTTCGCCCTTGACAAATGGTACTATATATGATATTATATTTATTGTAAGGAGGGAATGGATTGAAGTCAAGCTCAAAAAAGCCCGCAAAGTATCTTTTGAAGTGTTGATGAGCCAACAAAGCAGAAACTGCTCAAAGCATTGGATGGCTTAAAATGTTTGGAAGGCGACATTTCGCATGTATCAACCCGAAGGAAAACGGCGGGATACAAACTCACGCACATTTACCGGATTATATTTTTTCGTATTCCGGCGGTGATATTATCATCGTGGAAACAATCAACACCGAACCAACTTTACAAGTACAGGAGGGTGCAGCTAATGACACCAAACGAATTTTTTACGAAAGCTCAAGCGCATCCCCGTCAGAAGCACCGACGAGCGCTGGACAAGGAAATAACTTTGGAAGCGGCCTTCGAGAACGACGGCACGCTTGTTGACTTAAACGATTTGAAACGCGAATTGGAGGATTGGCAGACTGGTGCTTCGCATCCCGCGAAAGCCTCCACAAAGCAAGGACGCCGCCGCCATCGAAGGTGTAAAGCTTGAATCAATATATGATTTACAAGCTCTCCCGCTGATCGCTTGTGAATCGTGAACATTTGATGCTTTCCGCAGCCCCGCAGAAATGCGGGGTTTTTCGTCGTGGAAGGTTTTCGGATTCAGCCGAAGCGGCGCATATACAAGTTACGGACAGGAACTTGCGTAGTCAGGCTTTGCCCGAACTGCTGCGAACCGTGATGGTGACGGTGGCGCCGGCGTCTGCGGGGTTGGGGACGACAGACGCCGAAACGATCTGCGGCACCGAGGTATCGAAGCGTGACGTTCCGCGTGACCGTCGACAGCTTGCCCGCCGCGTCGGTCGCCGTGACGACGATGGTGTTTGCCCCCTCCGGAAAGCGTGACCGACTTGGAGAACGCGCCGTTCGCCTGCACGGTCACGTCGCCCTGATCGACGCCGTTGAGCGTGATCGTGACGGTGACGAGCGAGCTGGTCGCGTCGTTGGTCGTGCCGGACGGTGAGCGCAGGCGCTGCGGTGATCAGTCCCTCGGCGGGCGAGGTGACGTTCAGCGCCGGCGGGACGGTGTCTACGGTGAAGTCGTGCTTTTTCGCCGCCGCTGTGTTGCCGTCGTTGTCGGACAGCTTCGACAGATACCGTGTGCGCGCCGTCCCCCAGCGCCGCCGCAGGGTGTAGGTAAAAGCTGTACCCGTCGGTGATGGGCCGTGTGTGTAATGGTACTTCGAAGCGACTGCCGTCCCGTCCAATTTTACAGAAACAGACGACAAATCGACGCCCGAGCCGCCGGTTTCGTCCGTCACCGTGAACAACAGGCTGCCGGTTGTTGGACACATAGGCGCCGTCGGACGGCGAGAGGATCGTGACGACCGGCGGAACAGTTTCGCGGACGTAGAATTGCAGCCCGTCCAGCGTCGATGCGTCGGCCGTGCCGGTCGTGCCGGCGCTGTTGACGGCCTCGACGGTTATGTTGTTGTAATAGCCGCCTGGATTGTTGTATGACGTCGCGCCCGGCGCGGTCACGGTCGCCGTGTACTGCCCCGACGCGCCCGTGGCGCTCAGCGTGTACCATGTCCGTTGATTTGGGCCCGGACTTGCGTGATTGCCATTCTTTATCAACCTTTCTGTGATCGTTTGCGCTATGCGCTGGTTTTTATATCTGCGGCCGGATTCGCTTCGCATGCTTTGCCGCCCGGGAAGGCTTCCGTGCGCGTGAACCGAAAACCGAACGGCGGTTATGCGAACCGACCTCCGCGTGTCGCTTTATGCTTCTGCCTGCGGCTCTCCGGCATACATCTCGCCCGCGCAGACCACCGGCGGCTGACCCATACCGTCCGCTCGGCGACGGTGACGACAAGCACGGCCGTCCCGTTGGCCTCTGCCGGGTTCGGCGTGAGCGCCGCACTTTCGATTTGGGGTATCGATACATACGGCATCACAGCACCTCCACATCTGCGGCGATGGTGTTCGAGGCGTGAATCCATCCGCACGATGTTGCCCGTTTTCGTGCCTCCCCACGGGTTCGGCAGTGTGACCGCGTCCCCGAGCTTTTCGCCCCGCCATACGATTTTGGCGCGTGCGGTATCCCGTTTGGCGTAGTGATTGTATACCCGCTGCGCGACGGCCTGCCGTTCGCCGCAGATACGAGCGACGCGTCGGTGATTTCAATCACGTTCGGCTTGGTATTTGCGGTCACATTCGGGTTTTCTATCGTATATACGGTTTCCGTATCATCATAACGCACGCCGTCTATTGTAACATTTCCGTTTGCGTTCTCCGTATAGCCATGCGCTGTGACGACTGCCGTAACAACGGCGGAGGGAACGTCAACAGATGCACCGGCTCTCTAGTCGGAATCTATGCTCTCCGGATACGCTCGACGGTGAAAAGATGCGGATCGCATCCCCGCTGTCCCGCTGCCGCACAAGCTCCGACAGCAAACAAAACCTGCTGTAAAGCTTCACGCTTCGTCGCACCGAGCAGCGCACCGTCAACCGCTGGTCAATAATGGCAGTATCCTCCAAATCATCATAATGTGTCAAATTGGCCGCCGACGATTTTCGCTATTATATTGCGCGCAGGGTAACTATTGTATATCCCGCCCGGATAATCGGCGTCTGCATCCAGCACGCCGATGGCGTCCTCAGCGCTGATGCTGTATGTATGTTAGAAATGCGTTTGACAGACGACAGGTAATATACCCCGACCGTCGTTTCCGACTCCGCCTGCTGTCGAAGCCGGAGCAGCGCACCTCGAACGGCTGCCTTTCCTGGAATATGTATTCGATGTCCTCCGCGCTGTCCAGAACAAACTCCAGCGTCCCGACGGGAAGGCCGGCCGCAAGCAAATCGGTCTGCGCGATGATTTTCGCAGACCGAATCTGCGTCATGTCGAACACCCGGTTCACGCCGATGACGACCTGCGACAGCTTGGCATACCGCTTCGGCAGCGCGGTTTTGTTCAGCGTGATCTCGATTTTATCAAACCGCTCGACCGTCGTCCGGCAGAAATACACGCCCGCGTTCGGAGAAAGGCTTTTTCGGTCAGCAGCGCGCCGTCGCGGTACCAGTCAATCAGCACGTCGCTGCAATACCGCCGTATGCGCCCGTGTCGAACAGCAGCGTGACGCCGTGAGCGAGGTATACTGCCCGTCCACGTCAGCGTGATGACCGGCGCGGGGTCGAGAACGCAGTCTTCGCCGCTGAGGGAAGCCGACCAGTAGGGCTCGACGTCGTCCGCGTACAGCCTTTGCAATCCGTCGAGCGTCCACGCGTTGCGCTCAGCGTGGCGATTTGCGATACATAACTCCCTTCCTCCGCCAGCATCGTCGGGTCGGAAAACGCCAACGCCTGCGTCGCGGCGACCGACGCGCCCTCCGCAGCGCCGGGGGGCGATGTCTTTGTACAGGATGGTCGTTTTGCTCATTGCGGCTTCACCCTCGCGTCGATGGGGACGAAGCTGACGCTGATCTCAT